>WBZM01000315.1_pt1 | contig 72167 bp, 66 predicted proteins | sample 5204271 | NCBI WGS metagenome assembly WBZM01 (sample SAMN12344346, study PRJNA552823) | activated sludge metagenome | biome: Activated sludge suspended growth; feature: Nitrification reactor; material: Wastewater; isolation source: activated sludge from nitrification reactor of wastewater... | reverse complement strand
TGCTGTTGACCGCTGACGAGAACCCGCCGAACTGGGCAACATCCGATGTGTTGGTCAACATCCGGCATGACGCCTTTCTGTTCGTCTACCTGCCCGCATCCAGGCTGTGCTACATCGGCTCCACGCGCAGGACGGAAAAGCTGTACCTGGGAATGATGGACAAGGTTTGCGCCGAAAGCTATCGCGCCCTCAGTTACGAAGAGACGAGCCGAGCTAGAGCCGGCTTACAGGCTGTCAAGTTCTATAACGTCGGCTTGAAGAACACGACGTTCAACTCGCAGAGCGAGACCTACCGAACGCTCACGGGGCCGCAGGCTGAGAGGGCGGTGACCGCAGGTGATGGGCGCGCGTACGTCCAGGGTCACTTTTTTGGCAGCGGTTTCGACGGCGACGAGAAGGAGACCATTGGAGCGAGCAGCAGTTCGCGCATCTGGAGCAACCAGCGGCTGACGGTCGCAGAATTCCTGGATTGGGTCGAACGCCTTGATACGCGATTAGCAGGGACGAGCCCGTTTGCGGAGACGCACCTCGACATCGTCCGAGCCGCCACGACTCTTCGACGGCTACCCGATGTCGTCATTGCCGCGACCTGGGCGAAGGCTGGCTTCAAGGCTAATCCTAGGGTTCGCTGTCGCCCGGCGCCAGGCGCACCGCTCGTTTTCCGTCGCCTGACGGACTGGGAGATGCAGGACTTCGAATGTCGTCCAGAGGCGTCGGAGCTTCAGTTCTCGCTGGTTTCCGAGGAGTTGACGGTTCGGATGTGCTTCAGCATCGGGCACGGTCGCATGGTGACTTCGCTGCAGCCGGACATCGCTGTCGAAGTCGAATCCGCCACCGACGACTGGATGCCGATTGCCGATTGGCTATCGGACCATCCACCTCGGTTCTACGCTGCTGACAAGTCATCGTTCGAAGGCATGAACCTCATGGCCGCGCCGATGCTGCAGGTCGAATCACTGTCCGATGGTGACGCGGAAGTCATCGATTGGAGCAACTGCGATATCGGAGTCGAGTTCCTTCCAAACAATGGTTCCGCAGACACGCGCCGAAGGCGCGCGGCTTTGGCAGGGCGGTTGACGGTTCAGGAGCGTCTCGAGCAGCACTTGCTGGGTCTTCCGAATGTCGTCTCGCTCTTCTACGACCACAGAACCGGCGAAGCTGCAGACTACGTCGCGGTGACCAGGTCTGACGAAGGTGAGATTGAGGTCGCGCTCTATCACTGCAAAGGTGCTGGCGGACCCGCTGGCGGTCGACGCGTCGGCGACGTCTATGAAGTGGCCGGCCAGCTCGTGAAGTCCGTGTTTTACTGCGACGCAGCCACGCTGCTCTCGCACATGGAAGACCGTATGCATCCTCGGCACGCTTCGCCATCGAGGTTCGTGCGCGGCGACATCGATGCCACCAAGACGTTGATTCAGGCAACGCCAGCGACAAGGCTTAGGTTTACGGTAGTAGGCGTCCAGCCGGGAATTCGGCGGCCGCTCGTCGATGCCCACCTGGCCGACTTGATGGCATTTGGCATCAGCTATGCACGGCAGGGTGGTGCGGCAAGGGCATACTGGCTCATCAGCGAGTAGGACCGTGCACTGACATGCAGGTAGGGGCGAGAGTTGACAACGAGTCGGAATTGCCCAGCGATAGCGCCGCGCTGGCTGGATCGTGACGGTAAAAAAATGAAGGAAAATGTTCGTAGTGACAGGGACTTGGGCCATCCGTTGCCGAGGTTCCTTTCGTCGCCGCTGCGACGCCAAGGTTGCTGCGTCGAGGGTGTCGGCGATGGTCACCGCACCCGATAGATCTCGATAGATCTCGAAAGCTGGCCATCGTGGACGCGCCGACTGTTCTCGATAGATGTCGATCGATGGTGAAAGCTGCGCGAGGGGATCCCACTCGAAGTGGCGGTACATCTGACGGTAAAACCAGCGAGGTTCGAGCTGTCGTACAGGCGAATCAACGGCTTACAGGAGCCGTTGATGATTGAGTGGGAATGATCCAAGATCGTCCCACGGTGTCTCCGGCCATCCCAGAACAATCCGATTTCGCTGTGGCGACAAGGACTTAGCGTCCAAGGTTGTCCCGCGCGATCCTGCGACAGGCAGTGGATCTGAGATCTCATAGACACCTCGGTGGAACGGGCCCGCAGCGGGCTGTCCGGCGCGAAGGCGTACAAGGTCAGTGACGGCGGCAACAGCTGCTATGGCGTCATCTCGCCCAGTCGCAGCCGGTCCTTCCGTAGCCTTTCCCGTGATCTGCGTTGAGCAAACTGGAGCACGTCAAAGTGCCATGGAAGACCATTCCTTTTTCCGTATTACGTGCGACGTGATATCATGTATATATGATTCGGAGCTTCCGCTGCAAGGACACGCAGGCCTTGTTCGAAGGCGGACACCCGAAGCGCTTCCGCGCTATTGAGACGACCGCGACCCGCAAGCTGGCGATGCTCGACGCAGCGAAGACGCTGGACTTCATGCGTTCGCCGCCGGGCAATCGGCTTGAAGCGCTCAAGGGTGACCGGGCTGGGCAATGGAGCGTCCGCATCAACGATCAGTGGCGGCTGTGCTTCGTGTGGACTGACTCCGGTCCGGACCAGGTCGAGATCGTGGACTATCACTGAAGGAGTGTGGCGATGGGACGGGCCATCAACCGAATGCGTGCCGTGCACCCGGGCGAGGTGTTGCGTGAGGAGTATCTGGCGCCGCTGAATCTGAGCGTGAACGCCCTCGCCATGGCGCTGGGAGTACCTGCCACGCGTATTCACGAAATCGTGAAGGAGCGCCGCGGCATCACTGCCGACACCGCCGAACGGTTGGCGCGCTACTTCGGGGGCGATGCCGCGTCGTGGCTGGCATTGCAAGCCGACTACGACCTGAAGACGCTGGCCACACGGGACGACATTGCTCGCAAGGTATCGCCGCGCCAGGCCGCGCCCGCATAACTCGCGACCGTTGTTGTTGAGTGGCCGTGTCCTCCGGGCCCGTGTCGAGCTCATCGCGCGCGCCCAGGATCGATGACCGGGCGGAGATGCTTGGGCGCCGATAGTCCATCCCGAATCGGTGAGGGACGGCGCTTCTGCCAGACGCTGACGGTAAATTTCTGGATGAACGATGGGCTTCCCGCCCATCGCGGCCATTCCCAACGACGGCCGCCTGTTCGAGGCCATCGCCGGCTGTCACCACGAACGTCCGTGTTCGCGACGCCGACCCGCCAGCAGCAGCGCCGCGAAGGCGGCACCGGCCAGGAGGGCCGAACCCGGCGCAGGTACCTCCGAATTCGTCTCGATGCGGATGTTGTCCCAGAAGACCGACTGCGAGAATCCGGGGCTGCCGCCGGACAAGACGGCCTGAGTGGCGTTCAGGCCCGTCAGCGACAAGGTGGCGAAAGACGGCAACCCGACATTGCCGGGCAGTGTGCCGGTGTCGACTGCCGCGCCCACCGTCAGGGACAACGCGTCAGTATCGCTGGGTGCAAGATCACCGGCTTCCACCGAGATGGAAGAAATCGCGGACGAGAAGGTCAGAAGAAAGGCGCCGCCATCCGTGTTCAGAGAAGGAAGCAGCGCTCTCCTTCCCCACGACGAGGGGAAGTCAGGGTTGCCACCCACCTGAAACGTGTCACCCCCCAAGCGGGTGATCGTCATGGAGATCCCGCCAGAAGTGATGGTGTGCGAAGCCCCCTTGTCGCCGAAGGATTCGCCTTCGAAGTCGAAGACGACAAGCGCCGCATGCGCGTTGGCCGCGACACCGAGTGCGGCGGCGAACACACCGCGTCCGAGCATTCGCCGGAAAGTCGAGACCATCGGACACCTCTCCTGAGTGGCGCACGAGGTCATCGCGCGGATGGGACTTCGTCTTGTTCGAGCAGGCATCGATACTGAGCTCGAGTCACTTTAAGCAAAGTATAAGCCGTCAACTCTAATTGATTGAAATATAAGGAAGAACGCTCTTCCGTCAGGCGAGGCGGGGTGCTCGGCGTAAGGATTTTCGACACCACTCGGGCGGCAACCAGAGCGCCGGCAAGCCTTCCTTTGAATTCTTGCGCGACGGCGCCCAATCGGCCGGTGACGACGACGCCCCGACACCCGGGTGGTTCGATCCCGTCCCGCGCAGGGACCGTATCGCCCGCGCGCATTGACGGTCGGCACCTTGTCGCGCGCAAGAGGCCCGTGCTACCGTGATCCGAGATCGGCGCGGCTGCCGCCGATGAAAGGAGTCGCGCATGGCCGGAGTCCACATCCGCGGTTCAGTGCGATACCTCCCGGGTCCCTGGGGGGCGGCCCGTGCGGCGGGCCGTGTTGACGTCAAGGTGATCGACGTCGATCTCGGCAATGCGAACGACACCATCTGGTCGGGCATGACGGACGCCGACGGCGCGTTCTCGGGCACCACGGCCGACTGGCGCGATACGCGCACCGTCACCACGGGCCGTGGTCCGGCGAGCGTCACCACCCAGGTGGCGGATCCCACCGATGTGATGGTGCTGCGCGTTCGGATCAGCGAGCGCATCGGCAACCGCCTCTTCCAGGTCGAACTGCCCTTCGTGCCCGTGCCTGCCGGTACGTCGACCCCGCTGCTGGTGGTGCCCTGGGGCCCCGCTGGTCACGGTCGGCTTGTCGTGAACGGCGCGTCGGTGCCCGGGCTGCAGGCCTTCTCCACCGTGCTCGGCGAGATGTTCGGCATCGGTGTCGCGGTGGCTCGTCACCAGGTGCGACACGAGGTGGCGGTCTTCGGCGAGGGAATGGCGACGCTGCGTGCCGAGGTGGAGCGGCTCGGAATCTCGCTGCGCGATCTCGAATCCGCCTTTCTGGCGCTCGCGCCCAGGGCAGGCGGTGAAGTGCGGACCGCGGCCAATCGCGTGCAGGTGCAAGCCGCGCCCATCACTCGGAACACCACCCGCGCGGGCGAGGCGCTGTTCGAGGCAGGGATCGGTGCGGCCGGCCGCCGGTCGGATCCCAACGCGGCCCAACGAGAGCTCAACCTCGCCCGCCAGAAGCAAGAGGAGGTCAGGCAACGGATACTGGCCTTCCTGGCCGGGCTCGAGCCGATCTTCGTGCGCGCGACGGCCGCGACCGATGCCGCCGCGCAGTCGCTCGTGCCGCTCGCTTTCCAGGTGGTGCGAATCATCGTGGCGGTGGTCGTCTCCGCCGTGCAGACCGTGAGTCTGGGGGCCGCCTCCGCGCTGGCGGCCCTGGCGATCGCGGTGATCGCGGGAGTGGTCAGCGCGGTCGCGGCGGTCGTGCAAAGCATTCCGTCGCTGATGCGCCTGGCCGGACTCGAGTCGGTCGCGTCCGACGCGCAGGCCCTGCTGGGGCAGATAGGCCTGTCGACCTGGCTCGGGTCGTTCGTGATGGTGATTGTCGTGGTGTGCGCGCTGATCATCGCGATGGCCGCGGCGCCCGGCGATGCGTGGGCCTGGGCGATCGAACGCGTCTCCGACGCCGAGGGCGCTCAGGGGCTGCGCTTCGTCTTCAGCCGATGACCCCGGTGGCCCGCCGGTGGGTGGCGGAGGGCGGCATCGGGTCTCACTCCACCTTCACGCCCGCGTCCTTCGCCACCTTCGTCCACTTGGTGATCTCGGACCGGATGAACGCGGCGAACTCCTGCCGGCTGCCCAGCGCCGGCACGAAGCCGAAGCCATCGAACTTCTCCTTGACCGCGGGATCGGTGGTGAGCTTCTGCAACTCCGCGTTCAGCCGATCGAGAATCACCGCGGGTGTGCCCGCCGGCGCGGCCAGACCGATCCAGCCCACGGCCTCGAAGCCGGGGAATCCCTGCTCGGCGAAGGTGGGCACGTCCGGCAGGAAGGGCGAGCGCTTCAGCGAGGCGATGCCCAGCGCGTGCAGGCGTCCGGCCTGCACCTGAGCGCGAACGCCGGGCAGCGCATCCGACATCATCGGCAGATTCCCGCCGATCAATTGGGTGTGCGCTTCCGAGGAGCCCTTGAAGGGCACGTGATTGAGCTCGATGCCCGCCACGGCCTGGAAGTGGAGCAAGGCGAGGTGGCTGGTGGCGCCGGTGCCCAGGGAGCCGGCGGCGATGCCACCCGGCGTGGCCTTGGCGGCGGCGAGCAGGTCCTTCAGCGTGCGCCACTTCGACGAGGCGCCGACCACGAAGGTCTGCGGGGTGAGCGCGATGTTGGAGATCGGCTCGAAGTCCTTGATCGCATCGTAGGGCAGCTTCGCGTAGACGCCGGGGTTCGTGCCGAACGGGCCCGACGGCGCCATCGTCAGCGTGTAGCCATCGGGCGCGGCTTTCGCCGCGTACTCCGTGCCGATCACGCCGCCGGCGCCGGCGCGGTTCTCCACCACGAAGGGCTGACCCAGGTGGCGCGAGAGGTGGTCGGCGACCAGGCGGGCGAGCAGGTCGGTGGAAGAACCCTGGGCGAACGCCACGACGATCTTCACCGGTTTGCGCGGGTAGGGTTGGGCGCTCGCCGTGATCGGCGCGAGGGCGAGGGTGAGCAGGGCGATGGCAGCGTGTATCAGCTTCATGGGCGTCTCGGCGCGTAGGGGCCAGCGGTGGCGATGCGGACACCGGCAAGCGTCGCACGATTTCGACGCGGTGTGCCGCCTGTCGCGGCGGGCCGACGCGGGGTTCCGACCGCCCAGGCGAGCGGCGTCGTCAGCGCCGGGGACGGCGTTGGCGACGATCGAGGAAGTCGCGCATCAGGCGCTGCGGTTCGCCGCTCGCGTAGCACTCGAGCTGGTGACGGATGCCGGCCGAGCAGGCTTCGTCGAACCCGGCTTGGGTTCGCTCGCGAAAGCGCTGCTTGGTCGCGCGCATCGCCACGACGGGCAGGGCCGCGAGAGCGCGGGCGCGTCCGATCGCCTGTCGAAGGACGTCGTCGGCGCCAACCAGATCGTTGACCAGGCCGAGTTGATGCGCCCGCGCGCCATCGATCAGTTCGCCCGTCAGCGACAGCTGCTGGTTCATCGCCAACCCGATCTGCAGCGACATCAGGTACGACCCCACGATGCTGGCGAGGCCGGCCTTGACCTCCGGCTGACCCAGAAGCGCCTTCGCGTGGGTTACCCGCAGGTCGCAGAGCAGGGCCAACTGAAACCCGGCGCCGACCGCGGTCCCGTTGATCGCGGCCACGATCGGCTTGGTCATGTCGCGCACCGCCTGGTACATCGCATGCTGGCGGTTCAACCAGTCGGCGAGTCGGTCGGTGGTCATCGAGGCGGACTCCGCGATGTCCTGTCCCGCACAAAAGGCGCGGTCGCCGCCACCCGTCAGCACGATCGCACGCACGTCGTCGGTCGAGTCGAGGCGTCGCAGTGTGCAGGTCAATGCGCGGCGCAGCGCGTCATCGACCGCATTCATCTCCGACGGGCGGTTCAATCGAACGATGGCGACATGCTCCTCGCGCACCCATTCGACGACATCGGGTTCGCTCACGTCTCGTCTCCTCGTGCGACACCGGCTCGCCCGGTGCCCGTGGCCCCGATGGGCGTCATGCAGCCTTCAGTCCAGGGTGGCGCCGGATGCCTTGACGATCGGCCCCCATTTCGCGAGGTCCTGGCGGATCAGGGCGGCAAAGGCCGCGGGTGAGGTGGGCTGGGCCTGCGCACCGTCCGATTGCATCCGGCGCTTCATCTCATCGGCGCTCATCACCGCGACGATCTCACGGTGTAGCCGATCGATCACCGCGGCGGGCGTCCCGGCCGGTGCGAGTACCCCGAACCAGATCGTCACGTCGAAGTCCCTCAACCCGGCTTCCTGGGCGGTCGGGACATCCGGCAGCAGCGCCGAGCGCTGCGGACCGGTCACGGCCAGCGCACGGACCTTGCCGGCGTTGATGTTGGGGATCTGCTGGGCCACCGTGTCGAACATCATCGACAGCCGCCCGCCCAGCAGATCGATCAGTGCAGCGGCGCTGCCCTTGTAGGGGATGTGGGTGATCGGCGCATCGGCCGTCACGCGCAGCAGCTCGCCGGACAGGTGGTTCGAGCTGCCATTGCCGGCCGATCCGTAGTTCAGCTGACCGGGCCTTGCCTGCGCCAGCCGGATCAGCTCGGCCAGGGTTTTCGCGGGCAGGTCGGGGTTCACGACCAGCACGTTCATCGTCGTCGCCATCAGGCTGATGGGAGCGAAGTCCTTCACCGGGTCGTAGCGCAGCTTCCGGTACAGGCTCGGGTTGATCGCCATCGTGCCGGTGGTTCCGAAGAGCAGCGTGTGTCCGTCCGGTGCGGCTCGGGCGACGGCCTCCGCCGCGATGCTGCCGCCGGCACCGCCCTTGTTCTCGACGACCATCGGATGGCCGAGCCGTTCGCCCATCCGCTGCGCCAGCGCCCGGGCCATCGCGTCGGTCGGCCCACCCGCGGGAAAGGGAACGACCAGGGTGATCGGCCCTCTCGGGAACGTGGCGCCTTGCGCGCGCGCCTCGGAGGCGACGCCAGTGGCGGCGATCGAGCAGGCGATCAGGATGGTCAGCAGGCGCATGGCGTCTCTCCGAAGAGCGGTCTCGCGCAGCTTAGTCGCGCCTCGAATTGCTTTGAACGGCAAGGACAGCAATCCAGACTTGCGATAGAGTCAACTCATGAATCCTCGGCTGCTTCAGGCGTTCGTTCGTGTGGCGGAGCACGGCTCGCTGGCGCGCGCCGCGATGGCCACGCACCAGACCGATTCGTTGATCAGTCGTCGGATCAGTGCGCTCGAGACGCTCTGGGGCGCTCGGCTCTTCGATCGCACCGGGCGGGGCATGGCGTTGTCCCAGTTCGGGCAGCGCATGCTCCCCGAGACGAGGGCGGCGCTCGATCAGATGGAGCGGCTGAAGATGCTCGCTCGGGAGTCGGCGGGCGTACCCTCGGGAACGGTTCGACTCGGCGTGCTGCCATCGATCGTGCCGACCCTGCTGCCGGTTCTCTTCGAGGACCTGCTGCGCTCCGCACCTGGCGTCTCGTTGCAGGCGGCCGAGGGGTTCAGCGGCGACCTTGACGAGCAACTGGCCGGCGGTCGCTTGGATCTCGCGCTGATCAACCGCTATGGCACGTCGGTGGGTCGGCTCGAAGAGCTGCTCGGCCGGGCGGAGACCTGGCTGGTGGGCAAGCCCGGTGGCCCCTTCCCGGCGGGCGGGGATGTGGGCTTCCGACAGCTGTCCGGCATCCCTCTGGTGCTCCCTTCGCCGCCGAACGGCTTGCGGGCGACACTCGATCAATTGGCGCGTCGCCACGCGGTCCGGCTGAACATCGTGATGGAAGTCGACAGCGCGGGCGCGATGAAGGACGTGGCACGCACCGGATTGGCCTGGACCCTGCTGCCGCTGATGGCGGTCAAGGCCGACGTCGCGCAGGGCCGGCTGAGCGCGGTACGCCTCGTCAAGCCCAGGATCGTCCGGACGATCGTGATGTCGGCCTCGACCCATCGACCCTTGTCCCACGCGGGGCGGCACGTCGCGCAGCGCCTTCGCGCGCTCGCGCCTGCGCTGATCGGGTGAGCCCGATGGTCTATTCGCTCGCGACGCTGCGAATCGGCGGCCAGCCGGTTCCCGTCATCGAAGTGGCCGGGCGGCATGTGCGGCTCGACGTGCTGGCGCCCGAACTGCTCGCGGCCTCGCCCGGACGTGGCCTGATGAACCTCTTCGATGACTGGCCCTGCGCCGAGCATCGGCTGAGCGCGCTGGCACCGGCGGTGGCGGGCGCGGTCGAGGGCGTCGTCCATCCCGCGCCCGAGGACTTCATGACGCCATTGCAGTACCCCTCGAAGCTGGTGCTGGGCGGTGCGAACTATTACGAGCACCTGGCCAAGGACGCGGGCAAGCCGGATTTCCGCAAGGAAGACGGCACGCCGGTGTTCTTCCTGAAACCGCCCACCACCAGCCTGGTGGGTTGCGGGCCGGTTCGATCCCCGGTGCAGTCGACACGCTTCGACTGGGAGATCGAACTCGCGGTGGTCTTCGGGCGCCGGATGAAGCGGGTGTCCGAAGCCGAAGCACTGCGCGGCGTCGCCGCTTACGCGATCGGCATCGACCTCTCCGCGCGGGACTGGCAGATGAACCCGCGCCACCCCTGGCGTTTCGATCTCTTCGCCGGAAAGGCCTTCGACGACGCCTGTCCGCTCGGGCCGGTGATCGTGCCGGCGCGTTTCGTCGACCCGACGGCGCTTCGGCTACAGCTGCGGGTCAACGGCGAGGTGAAGCAGGACGCGTGGTCGAGTGACATGATCTGGTCGGTCGGGGAGCAGGCGGCCCTGTTGTCGGAGCACCTGACGATCGAGCCGGGTGACGTGCTGCTGACGGGCACGCCCGCCGGAGTCGGGATGGCCTCGGGGACCTATCTGTCGGTGGGTGATCGCCTGGACGCGACGATCACCGGCCTGGGCACGCTCAGCGTGGTGGTGGTGGCCGATGCCCCCTCGCCGGGGACGCCGCGCGCCGGGTGATCAGGTGGGACGCGCCACCAGCCGGCAGACCGCCCGAACCGAGCGCTACTCCGGCTTGATTCCCGCGTCCCGGGCCACTTTCTGCCAGCGGGCGAGTTCCTCGCGGATGAACTGGTCGAATCGCGACGGGGACGAGGGGGCGGGTTCAGCGCCCTGCGCCGCGAACTGCGCCTTGAGTTCGGCGGACGCGAGCGACTTCACCACCGCCTCGTGCAGTCGGTCGATGATCTCGCGAGGCGTGCCCGCGGGCACCACCAGCCCCTGCCAGGAACTGACGTCGTAGGTGGCCAGGCCGCTCTCGTTGACGGTGGGCACCTCCGGCGCCACGCTCGAGCGGCGTTCGGTGGTCACCGCCAGGGGCCGCACCTTGCCGGCCTTGGCCTGGGGGTACAGCGAGGAGAAGGGATCGAACAGCACGTCGAGCTGCCCGCCCAGCAGGTCGGTGATCGCCGGCGAGCTGCCCTTGTAGGGGACGTGATTCATCTTCGCGCCGGTGAGGCTGCTGAAGTGTTCGACCGCCAGGTAGATCGAACTGCCGGCGGTGCCGTAGTTCAGCCTGCCCGGTCGTGCCTTGGCCAGCGCCACGAGCTCGGCCAGCGAATTCGCGGGCACCGAGGGGTGGACCGCGATCAGCAGGGGTTGCACCGCCAGCATCGAGACCGGCGCGAAGCTCTTGAGTGGGTCGTACGGCAGCTTCGCGAACGTGACCGGATTGATGCTCAGCGTGGAGATGTTGCCGAGCATCAGCGTGTAGCCGTCGGGGGCCGCGCGCGCGGCGAGCTCGGCACCGAGCATGCCGCTGGCGCCCGGGCGATTCTCGACGACCACCGGCTGGCCCAGTTCGGCCGACAGCCGGGTGGCGAGCGCACGCCCGACCAGGTCGGTGACCCCGCCCGGCGGGAAGGGCACGATCAGTCGCAGGCCCCGGTTCGGATAGGCCTGGGCCAGCGCGGCCGAGGCGACCAGGGCGAGGGCGCACCCGAAGAGCCATCTCTTGAACATCGTCATTCCGATTCGTCGAACGGTCGCCACGTCGGCGCTCTCGCCGATGATGCCGAGCGGGCCGATGCCTGTCGAGCCGACACCGGGTCGTCGGATGAGGCGCCGTGCCGGCGACGCGTCGTTCTCGGTGTTCGCGGAACTCGGTAACATCCGCCAACGCGCCGCCCGGCCGTCCTGGCCGCCGCGAACGTCCCGATCGAGCGAGAGCCCGCAGAAGCCCGCATGCGCTTGGACCACGTCTTCACGTTGCGCCTCGTCGCGTTCGTCGCGCTGACCGCGTTGCCGCCGTCGGCCTCGGCGAACTGCGACTTCTACGCCTTTCGCGACGCGATGGCCTATCAGCGCGACAGCGAGGTCACCGCGCTGATCGCCGCCTGCCGCCGAGGCGGGCGGTGGCCGGAACGCGACGACGGCGCCTCCCTGCTGCACCTGGCCGCGCACGTGGGCGGACGGCAGGCCGGCGCCTACACGCGCGCCCTGCTGGCGGCGGGGCTGTCACCACACACCGTCACCCGGGACCGCCACGACCCGGTCACGCCGCTGGGCATGGCGGTGCGATTCAACTGCGCCGACTGTGTCCAGGCGCTGCTGGCCGGAGGGGCGGATGCCCGGGTCCAGTCGCCGGACGGGCAGACGCTGTTGCACGAGGCCGGCGCCGACACCGTGCCCTTGTTGATCGCGGCAGGGCTCGATCCCGCCGCGCGGGACGCGCAGGGCAACGTGCCGCTGCATCGCGTCTGGCACCCGGCCCTGCTGGGCGTCGGCGTGAACGTCGTGAACGACGGGGGGCTGACGCCGCTTCACGTCGCGGCGCTGGCCGATCAACCCGGGCGGGTGGACGCGCTGCTGGGGGCCGGCGCCGATCCGAGCCTGCGCACCACGCGCGACACCCACTGGCGATTGACCGGGATGTCGCGCGCCTTCGGCCCCGGGCTGCCGGTGGGCAAGGGCGCCACCGCGCTCGACCTCGCCCGGGAGCGCCAGGCCGCCTCGCGCAGGAGCACCCAGTCGCACGACGCGACGGTCAAGCGGCTCGAGGCGGTGACGCCGCGCAGGGGCTGGTTCGGGCGGTAGACCGAGCGGGTGAGGGCGGGGGGAGTGTCCGCGCCCGTCGTGCGTGGACCACGCGCGCCTGGCGACAGGTGCGGCCCGAATGTCGTATCGTCGGCCTTCCCGCGGCCGAGCCGCATTCCCTCGGAGCCCCTTCATGAGCGACATCGCCTACCAGACCGTTCTGCCCGAAGGCTGGCCTCGCCCGCGCGGCTTCTCGCACGCCGTGACGGCGCGCGGCGCCACCCAGATCCGCATCGCCGGACAGATCGGCGTCGTGCGGGGTGAACCCGGTGTCGCCCCCGACGCGGACATGGGGACGCAATGGGGCCGCGCGATGGCCAACCTGGTGACCGTGCTGCGCGCGGCCGGTGGGCGGCCGGAGCACCTGATCATGATGCGCGCCTACGTCACCGACATCGGCGAGTTCAACCGCGCCGGTGCCGCGATCGGCAAGGCCTGGGCCGAAACGCTGGGCAAGCACTTTCCGGCGATGACCTTGGTGCAGGTCTCGGCGCTGATCGATCCCGCGGCCAAGGTGGAGATCGAAGGCGAGGCGTTGCTGCCCTGAGCGCGCGGGCCGCGCGCGTCGGCCCGTCGCGCGCACTCAGGCGTCCGTGTCTCAGGCGTCCTTGTAGACGGGCGGTCGCTTCTCCAGGAACGCGCGCAACCCTTCGGCGAAATCCTCGGTGCGCGCGCACAGGGTCTGGTTGCGGTTCTCGATGGCGATCGCCGCCTCCAGGCAGGGCGCGTCGGTGGCCAGGTTCAGGCCCTCTTTCGTCAGGCGCAGGCCCATCGGCGAGGTGGCGAGCATCTCGTCGATGTAGGGTTGTGCGGCCGCCTCCAACTGTCCGTCGGGCACCACCTCGCTCACCAAGCCGGTGGCCAGCGCGCGCTGCGCGTGGATGAAGCGGCCGGTCAGCATCAACTCGGCGGCCACCGAGCGGCTGACCACGCGCGGCAGGAAGTAGCTCACGCCCATGTCGCAGGAGGTCAGGCCCAGCTTGATGAACGCGGCGTTCATCCGTGCGCTCTCGGAGGCGATCCGGATGTCGGCCGCCAGTGCGAAGGCGAAGCCGCCGCCGCTGGCCGCACCGTGCACCAGCGCGATGATCGGCTGCGGGCAGTGGTGCATCTTCACGTAGACATCGGCCAGCAGGCCTTGAAAGCCGAAGCCGCCGCCAAAGGGCTTCTCGCCTTCGCCCCGTCGCTTGATGTCCAGACCGGCGCAAAAGGCCCTGCCCGCACCACGCATCACGACGATGCGGCAGTGGCGGTCGCGTTGCAGGCCGCCGAAGTAGTCCGAGAGCTCGGTGGCCATCTGGGTGGTGATCGCGTTCAGTGACTCGGGGCGGTTCAGCGTGAGCCAGTGGACAGCGCCTCGGACCTCGACCTTCAGGGTTTCGTACGCGTAAGACACGGGATCTCCTGGTGGGGTTTGCGCAAGGAAGGAACGGGGTTGCGAGGCGCCGGGGCGGTGCCGCGCACCAACCTGGCACGTTGCCCGCCCGACACTGCCAAGTGCGGTCATGAGTCAGATGCACCATGGCTTCAGCGCCTCAGGGCGACTATCGTAGTGCGGATGGGCCGTGCACGCCGTGGTATCGCGACCCGCGCCTTTCGTTTCCCATCCACCCCCCTCAGCGGAGTCTTCGATGTCCTTCATCGTGGGGAGCTCAGCCTCCCAGACCCTCAACGGAACGGCACTCGATGACACGATGCAGGGCCTCGGGGCCGGAGACCGCCTCTTCGGGCTGGGCGGCAACGACATCCTCTTCGGCGGAGAAGGCAGCGATCTGCTCACCGGGGGAACCGGCGCCGACATCCTGTATGGCGGCGACGGGATCGATTCCGCGTCCTACGCCGAGGCCACCGGGCCGGTGATCGCCGATCTCGGGTTCGGGTACTCCAGCGGCCCGGACGGTGCCGACACCTTCCGCGGCATCGAGGGCCTGATGGGATCGGCCTTCGACGACCGGCTGACCGGCGATGCCCGGGACAACTTCCTGCGCGGCCTGGCCGGCAACGACCGGCTCGATGGCGGTGGTGGGGTCGACGTCGCGGTGTACGCCGATGCGCCCTCATCGGTGAACGTGAACCTCGCGACCGGCGTGGTGAGCGGCGGGTCCGGCGCGGACACGCTCGTGAACATCGAGGGGGTGTTCGGATCGACATTCACCGACGTGCTCGTCGGGGACGCGCGCGACAACCTCATCCAGGGCGACCTGGGCAACGACGTCCTCGACGGCGGTGCCGGGTTCGACACGGTCCGGTATTCAGCGGCGACCGCCGGGGTCACCGTGAACCTGGCGACGGGCACCGCCTCCGGTGGTCAGGGCAACGACACGCTCACCGGCTTCGAGGCGATCTACGGCTCCTTCTTCGCCGACACCTTGATCGGAGACGCCGGCCGCAACACGTTGTGGGGCATCGACGGCGACGACCGACTCGCGGGCGGCCCGGGCGACGACACCCTGGACGGGGGCCCGGGCCTGGACTTCGCCGACTACAGCGGCGCCAGCGCCGCCATGGTCGTGAATCTGGGTACCCGCACGTCCGCCGGTCCGGACGGTGCGGACATCCTGATCAACGTCGAAGGGGCGATCGGCTCGGCGTTCGCCGATCAGCTGATCGGCAGTGACGCGACCGACTACTTCCGAGGGCTGGGAGGCAACGACGCGATCGACGGTGCCGGCGGCAATGACTGGATCTGGTACAACGACAGCACGTTGCCGGTGACCGTGGACATGGCGGGTGGATTCGCGACCTCGCCCGATGGCAGCCGCGACACCTTCGTCAACATCGAGGCGATCGCGGGCTCGCCGCAGGACGACACGATTGCCGGATCGGACGGCAACGACGACATCTCCGGGGGGCCGGGCAACGACAAACTCTCCGGCGGCGCGGGGCTGGACACGGTCTGGTACCGGGCGAGCGCCTCGGTGGTCGTCGACCTGCTGCTGGGTGTGGCCACCGGCGGCCATGGCAGCGACACGCTGTCGGGCTTCGAGTCGGTGGTGGGCAGCGACTTCAACGACACGCTGATCGGCAACGGGTCTTCGAACACCTTGAACGGGCGTTCAGGCGACGACACGATCAACGGCGGTGATGGGGTCGACACGGCGACGTACGCCAACGCGGCGGGCGGTGTCAGTGCCGACCTCGCCGCGGGCAATGCCACCGGCGCCGATGGCACCGACACGCTGCTGAACATCGAGAACCTGGTCGGCAGCGCGTCGGACGACACGCTGATCGGCAATGCGGGCGTCAACACGCTGACCGGTGGCGCCGGCAACGACGTGCTCGAGGGGCGGGGTGGCCAGGACACGCTCGACGGCGGCACAGGCACCGATTTCGCCAGCTATGCGAACGCGGGCGCCGGCGTGACCGTGAACTTGGCCAGCGGCTCGGTCATCGGCCCGGACGGCAATGACGTGTTGATCAGCATCGAAGGGGTGTTCGGCTCGGCCTTCGTCGACACGCTGACCGGTTCCGACGGCGTGAATTTCCTGAGAGGCAATGGCGGCGACGACCTGCTCGATGGCGGTGCGGGCAACGACTACGCCGACTACCGCGCGGCCACGGGCGCCGTGCAGGTCGACCTCGGCGCGGCGCGTTCGGCGGGCGCCGACGGCGTGGACATCCTCGTCAACATCGAATCGGTCCGTGGTTCGGGCTTCGACGACACACTGACCGGCGATGCGGGGGCCAACAGCCTGCGTGGCATGGGCGGTAACGACACGATCGATGGCGGCCCGGGCGAAGATTGGTTCGAGCTCTCGAACGCGAGCAATGGCGTGTTCGTCGACCTCGCCGACGGCACCGCGCTGGGCGAGGGCAGTGACGTGATCCGGGGCATCGAGAACGTTCGTGGCTCCACCTTCGACGACTGGCTCAAGGGCGATGAACGGGCCAACGTGCTGCGCGGCGACAGCGGCAGCGACCTGCTCGATGGCCGCGGCGGCACGGACACCGCGTTGTACCTGGGGGCTCGCGCCGACTTCGGCGTCTCGAAGGTGCGCAACGTGTTCGTGATGCAGGACCGCACGGCCAATGAGGACACCGACGAGCTCAGCTCGATCGAGACGGTGCAGTTCAGCGACGTGACGCTGCCGCTGGTGAACCTGCCGCGCACCAGCGCCCCGGAGTACGGCAAGGACCGGGGCTTTCTGTTCGATGGCGTCTACTACCTTCTCGCGAACCAGGACATCGCCGCGAGCCTCCCGTTGGAGGGCGCGCTGGATCACTACCTGAACACCGGCGCGGCGCAGCAGCGATTGCCCAATGCGTGGTTCGACGCCGACTACTACGCCGCGCGATGGCCGGATCTCACCCCGCTGCAACTGCCCGATGCCACGCTGTTCCTGCACTACAACCTGTTCGGGGTCTGGGAAGGGCGCTCCGCCGGGCCGAAGTTCGATCGCTTCGACGGCAACCGCTACCTCACCGACAATCCCGACGTGGCCGCCTACGTCGACGGCAACCTCGGCGCCTTCCTGGGCAGCCGCAGCAATGGCGCGATCGCGCACTTCATCATCTACGGCGCCGACGAACAGCGGGCCGCCTACGACACCAACGGCGCGCTGGTCGACATGGGCTACGTGCTCTAGCGAGCGTCTCAGTCGTCGAAGCCCCGGAACACCGCGGCCTCGTCCACCGACTTGCGCTCGGAGATCACCGCGTTGGCCGGGAAGCTGTCGTCGGGCCATCCCATCGCCACACAGGTCTGGATCACCTGGTCATCCGGGATGCCCGCCTCGGCACGCACGACGGGCGACTGCATGATGCCCTGGCTGTTGATCACGCACCCCAGGCCCCGCGACCACGCGGCGTTGACCAGGCAGTTCACCACGCCGCCGCAGTCGAACGGCGCGATGTCGCTGCCCTGGATCGACTTGTCGTAGGTGATCACGATCGACACCGGCGCGTCGAACTGGCGAAAGCCACGCAGCACCCAGTCCTGGCGCTTCTCCTTGTTGTCGCGCTCGATGCCCATCGCCGCGAAGAGCTGCTTGGCGATCTGGATCTGCCGCTGCCGGTGCACCCCCTCGTAGCCGGGCCCCATCCGAAACTCGCGCGAATCGGGCACGCCGGCGAGGTTGCGCTCGACATTGCCCTTGCGAATGCGATCGAGCACCGCGCCACTGACCACGTAGAAGTTCCAGGGCTGCGTGTTCAGCGAGGTGGGGGCGCGCATCGCGAGCTCGAGGACCTCGCGCACCAGCGCCTTCGGGACCGGCTTCTTCAGGTAGCCGCGGATGCTGCGGCGTCCGCGGATCACGTCATCGAATTCCATGGGAGCTTCCTCGGTGGTGTCGTATCTGTCGCGCACGATACGGCGCGTCTGTTTCAACAGGGGAATCGGTCGTTCCGGTTCCCGCGGCCCCGGTGCGTTCCCCGCCGCTTGGACGCTCGATGCCCGGCGCGAATCGCCCTACGATGGGGCAGCCCGACCGCCGATGCGGGCCGCCCGATGTCGGGTGGCGAACCCGTCGGCGAGGTCGCCTTCGGAGACATCCCATGAGCGCTCACACCCCTGGCCGTCGTCAGCTCCTCGTTGCCGCTGCTGGCGCGGCGCCCGGTCTGCTGATCGGGCGTCACGCCTGGGGGCAGGGGGGCGACTACCCGAACCGCGCCTTGCGAATCATCGTCGCCTCGCCGGTGGGCGGGCTCACCGACAACTTCGCCCGGATGTTCGCCGAGCACTTCACCGCACGCTTCGGCCAGCCAGCCACCGTGGACAACCGCCCGGGCGCCAGCGGAATCATCGGCATCGAAGCGCTGGTGAAGGCGCCCGCCGACGGCTACACCATCCTCTTCGGTTCCACCGGCATGTTCTTCCAGGCCCGGGTGCTGAATCGCAAGCTGCCCTACGACCTCGACAAGGACATCGCGCCGATCGCGATCTTCCCGACCGGCCCGCTCGCGCTGGCGGCCACCGAGGCCAGCGGCATCCGCGACTTCAAGGGCATGATCGAGCGCGCCAAGCGCACCCGGACCACGATGGGCAACTACGTGAACGGCTCCTACCAGCAGATCCTGGCCGAGACCTGGAACCGCGAGCAGGGTTGCCAGTTCCAGTTGGTCAACTACAAGGGCGAGGTGCCGATGTGGGTCGACATGGCCTCCGGCCAGCTCGACGTCTCGATCGGCAGTTACCAGGCCTTCGCGAAGGTGCGCGAGAAGGGCCTGCGCCCGATCGGGGTCACCGGGCGGGTGCGCTCGCCGCGCATGCCCGAGGTGCCCACGATGATCGAGCAGGGCTTCAGCGGGCCGGTGTCGCGCTTGGAGGCCGCCATTCCGATGGTGGCGCATGCCGGCGTGCCGGTGCCGATTCTCGATTTTCTCGGCCGCCTCGCGGTGGAGACCAACGACACCGCGCGCAGCCGCGCGATGCGGGATTCGATGGGAATTCCGGACGCGGTGGCCGGCCGCGCCGAGGCCTTGCGGATGTGGCGCGAGGATGGCCCCGTCTGGATCCGAGAGGTGCAGGCCCTGAACCTGCCCGTGACCTGATGACTTCGTGGAGAAATTGAACGTGATTCGATCGCAACAACGACGCCGCGTGTTGCGCGCGGCGGGCGCGGCCGGCGCGCTGGCCCTGGCCGGTCCGTCGGCGTACGCGCAACGCCTTCCCGGCGGCACGATCCGCATCCTGGTGGGGTTCCCGGCCGGGGGCGGCACCGACGTGATGGCGCGCTACATCGCGGACAAGCTTCGTGAACGAACCGGCGCGAACGTGATCGTCGAGAACCGCGCCGGCGCCAGCGGCGTGATCGCGATCGATGCGTTGAAGAAGGCGCCCACCGATGGCACCGTGTTGATGTACGGCACCGCCGCCACCACGGTGGCCTTGACGGTGACGCGAAAGACCCCGGGCTTCGTGCTGGACAAGGACCTCACCCCGATCGGTCTCACCGGACTGACGTCCACCGTCTTCGTGGTGTCGCCCAAGCTGGGTGTGAACACGCTCGCCGAGTACGCGGCCTGGCTCAAGCGCAACCCGGACAAGCCGACGTTCGGCACCACCGCGCTGGGCAGCAACACGCACTTCTTCGGCGTGCTGCTGGGCAAGGCGATCGGCAGTCCGCTCGAGGCGGTCGGCTACAAGGGCGCCGCGCCGCTGCTCGGCGACCTGATGGCGGGCCACGTCGCGGCCGGCTGCGGCGGGCTCACCGATTTCCTCACGCACCACCAGGCGGGCAAGGTGAAGATCATCGCGTTGAGCGCCTCGCGGCGTCTGCCCTTCGCGCCCGACCTCCCCACGGTGGGCGAACTCGGTCACCCCTCGCTCGGCTACGAAGGTTTCTATGGCTTCTACGGACCGCCCGGGATGCCCCCGGCACTGGTCGATGCGTGGAGCCAGGAACTGAAGGCGAGCGTGGAATCGGCCGACCTGAAGCAGAAGCTCTACAACACCGGCCTCGACGTGCTCACGTCCGGACCGGCCGAGTTCGCCTCGCGGCAGTCGGCCCTGGTGCAGTCGTTTGGCGAGATGATGCGAAAGGCAGGCTACTCGCCCGAATAGTCGGCGGGGCATCGCCCCGGGATCCCAGTCCGCAGGAGGTGATGATGACGCGACGCTCGAAACCTTCGCCCCGCGCCACGGCGCGCCGCGCGATCGGCTTGTGGTCGACGGTGTGGCTGTTGTCGATCCCCGGGAGCGGGGCACTGGCCCAGGCGGGCCCTGAAGCGCCTCAGTACGGGGGCACGCTCACCACGTCGAGCGTGCACCCGACCATCTCGGTGCAGACCTGGGACCCGGCCGACTGGAACTGGAAGAACGCGCAGGACACCGGTCCGTTCCTCGAAGGCCTGCTCGCGGGAGACCTCTCGCGCGCCAAGCGCCTGGGCGGGCGGCACCCCTTCATGGCCGACGCCTGGATCCCCACCGATGCGGTGCGCGGCGAACTGGCCGAGAGCTGGGAATGGCAGGAGAACCCGATGCGGCTGGTGGTGAAGCTGCGCAAGGGGGTGCGCTTTCCCGAGAAGCCCGGCGTGATGAAGGGGCGCGAACTCGTCGCCGACGACGTGGTGTTCAGCTACAAGCGCATGGACGCCAGTCCGAAGAAGATTCCCACCTACTACGATCACATCGAGAAGGTGGAGGCGTCCGACCGACACACCGTCGTGTTCACGTTCAGGAAGTTCTCCGCCGAATGGGACTACCGGTTCGGTTGGGGCCAGTACTCGCTGATCATGCCCAAGGAAGTGGCCGACGCCGGGGCGGCCAACTGGAAGAACCTGAATGGCACCGGGCCCTTCCTGCTGCGCGATTTCATGCAGGGCTCGCAGACCACCTACGCGCGCAATCCGGAGTACTGGGACTCGCTGACGATTGCTGGCCAATCGTACAAGCTGCCGTTCGTCGACCGCTTGATCTATCGACCGATCAAGGACGAGGCCGCGCAGCACGCGGCGCTGCGCACCGGCAAGCTGGACATGCTGCAGTCGATCCGCTGGAGCGCGGTGGAGGAACTGAAGAAGAACGTCCCGCAACTGCAGTGGACACGCTGGCTGTCGTTCAGCGCGCCGATCCTCGCGATGCGGGTGGATCAGAAGCCCTTCGACGACATCCGGGTGCGCCGCGCGATCAACATGGCGATCAACAAGCCGGAGATCGTGAAGGCCTTCTACGGCGGCGAGGCCGAGCTCTTCGCGTATCCGCAGCATCCGGACTACCACGGGTACTACGAGCCGCTGTCCGCGATGCCCGAATCGATCCGGGAGCAGTTCGCATACAACCCGGAGAAGGCGCGCGCGTTGCTCGCGCAGGCCGGCTATCCGAAGGGCTTCACGTTTCGCCTGCAGGTCTGTGCCTGCAGTCCGAACACGATGGATCTCGCTCCGCTGATCGCCGCCTACCTGGAAAAGGTGGGGGTCAAGATGGAGATCCGGCCGATGGAGGTCGGCGCGTTCGTCTCGACGATCTCGAACAAGACGCACGTCGCCGGCACCCTGATGGACATGGGGCTGACCAACCCCACCACGGCGATCCGCAAGAGCTTCCTGAGCGGCCAGCGCTGGAACCTGTCGATCTGGTCCGACGCCGAGATGGATCGGCGCATCGAGGCGATGTACGAGGAGCGTGATCTCGCCCGCCGTCAGCAGATCGTCCGCGAACTCACCCGGCAGGCGCTGGACAGCGCGGCCTTCGTGTGGCTTCCGTCGCCGTACCAGTACGCGGCCTGGTGGCCCTGGGTGAAGAACTACGGCGGCGAACTGCGGGGTGCCGGTGAGCGCGCGGGTCCGATCTACGCACGGATCTGGATCGACCAGGCGCTGAAGAAGAAAATGGGGTTCTGAGACCGCCTGGCGGCGCGGTTCGTTCCACGAACTGACCCGGCACCGGCCCGGCAGGCGGCCGCGGCGCCGATCGCCGGGGCGGGGCGCCCCATAATGCGCCATGGGGAACGCCCCACCCACCCAACGGAGAGACGACATGCTGAAAGAGCGTTATGGGGACGTCGCGGTCACGTTGCGCGGCCATGTGGCCGAGCTCGAGATCCAGCGTCCGCCGCACAACTTCTTCGATCACGATCTGATCCGCCACCTCGCGGACGCGCTGGACGATGTCGATCGCACGGTGGAGTGCCGTGCGGTGGTGCTGTGCTCCCAGGGCAAGGCGTTCTGCGCGGGCGCCAACTTCTCCAACCGCCAGGCGTCCGTGCTCGATTCGGGCTCACCGCGTGGCCGCAATCCGCTGTACCAGGAGGCGGTGCGCCTGTTCTCGTGCGCCAAGCCGGTGATCGCCGCGGTCCAGGGGCCCGCGATCGGTGGCGGCTTCGGCCTGGCGGTGTTCGCCGATTTCCGCGTCGCGTGCCCCGAGGCGCGCTTCGCGGCGAACTTCGTCAAGCTGGGCATCCATCCGGGCTTCGGCCTGACCCACACGCTGCCGCGCCTGATCGGCGAGCAGAAGGCGGCCGAGATGTTCCTGATCGGCGAGCGCATCGATGGCGAGACGGCCTTCCAATGGGGCCTGGTCGACCGGCTCGTGCCGCAGGAATCGGTGCGCGCCGAGGCCTTCAAGATGGCCGAGGCGATCGCCGAGAACGCGCCGCTGGCGGTTCAGTCCACGCGTCTGACGCTGCGCCGCAAGCTCGCCGCCGAGGTGCAGGAACAGACGGACCGCGAAGGCGCCGAGCAGACCTGGCTGGCGCGCACCGAAGACCACCAGGAAGGCGTGAAGTCGGTGGCGGAACGGCGCCCCGGGAAGTTCGCGGCACGCTGACCGGACACGCAGGCCTCACGCGGGCCTGTCGCCGCCGCCGGCCTCGAGCCCCTCGGCCCGGCGCGCCGGCGAGGCATACCAGCGATCGGGCCGGACCACCTGCGGTTCGGCCGGATCCGCGAGATAGTGCGGCGACATGATCTGCACGCCGTGCTCGTTGAACACGTCCTGGATGTGTCCGTGCAACTGGCTGAGCGCCTCGGCCCGGCGACGCGGCGCGCCGCGGTCGCCCTGGGCGCACAAGCGGTACTCCACGTAGAAGTCCGACAAGGCCGTCTGGATCACGTAGGGCGCGGGGTCGCTCGCCACGCCGGGCGTGCGGCGCGCGGCCTCGAGCAACATCGCGTGCACCTGGCGCCACGGCGTGGCGTAGCCGATCGTCACTCCGGTGTGCAGCACGAACTGTCCATCGGCCACCAGGCGCGAGAAGTTGCGCACCGGCTGGCCGATGATCACCGCATTGGGCAGGCTCACCTCTTCGCCCATGCCGGTCTGGATCCGCGTGGCGATCAACCCGACGGCGCTCACGGTTCCCTCGGTGTCGCCGATCCGCACGTATTCGCCGGCGCGCAGCGTGCGCGAGTACATCAGGCTCAGCCCCGAGACCACCTGCGAGACCACCCCGGAGGCGCCCAGTGAGAGCATCAGGCCGGCCAGCACCGAGACACCCTTGAAGGCCTCGCTGGTGGCGCCCGGCAGGAAGGGGTAGGCGATCGCCAGCGCGAACAGCCAGATCAGCACCCCGGCCACGCGTCGGGTCGCGCCGGCGGTGTCGCGATCGAGCCCGCCCACCGTGATCTCGCCCGCCTCGACGCGCCCCATCAGCGCGGCCAGGGCGCGGGTGAGAAGACGCGCGATCAGGAAGATGAGCGCCGCCGACAGGAGTCCCGGCACGGCCCCGGCGATCGCCAGCGCGAAGTGGGCGAGCTGTTCGAGCGACCAGTCGGTGGCGCGCTCGCCCCAGGGACGGGTGTAGGCGAACTGTCGCAGCACATGGCTCACGCACAGATCGACCACCACCCCGGTGACCGCCCAGACCAGCAAGGTGGACACGGTGCGGCCCGCGCTCGCCAGATGCTCGCCCAGCCCCCGGGACACGCCGTTGGCGTCGTGTCGCCCCTGCCAGCGCGCCAGGCGGGCACTCAGGCGCCGTGCCAGCCGTCGGCGCACGGCGAAGAGCGTCCAGACGAACAAACCGCTGGCGCCGAGCACGAGGACCGACGCCAGCGCCGCGCGGCCGATCTGCCCGAGGTCGCGCGACTCGCGGTGCTCCCGCACCGCCTGCTGCAGGCGGTTCTGAACCCGTTGCGCCGCGGCGGGCAGAGGGAGATCGAGGTCGAGGTCCTCGGAGACCAGATGAAAGACGATCGTGCCGTCGATGCGCAGCCCCGCCATCGCGCCCTCGATCCACACGCTGACCTCGCCAGGGCCGCCGGCGTCGAGCACGTGGCGGATCGCGTCGTTGGCCAGGGCGGCGCGCTGCGCGGGGGTTCGGCCCATCAGCGTCGCGTGCAGCCGGACGATCGCTCGGTGATTCAGGGCGATCGTCGTGGCGGTGTCGATGGACGTGCCGGGCGCCGGATGCGCCGCCGCGGGCACGGGGACCTGTCTCGTGGTGGGCGCTGCCGCCGGGGCGGCGCTGGCGGTGGGGGCCGTCGCCGAGGGCTGCGCGTGCGCCGTGCCCAGGACCATCGTGATGGCCAGCCACGCCACTCGTGCGGCGCACGCGAGGCGCGCGCGCCCGCCGGTCATCCGCATGGGGGCGCCGGGGTCAGACGCGCTCGTACATCGTCACCACGCAGGCGCCGCCCAGGCCCAGGTTGTGCTGCAGGGCCAGGCGCGCATCGGGCACCTGCCGCTTGTCGGCGGTGCCACGCAGCTGGTGGACGAGCTCGGTGCACTGGGCCAGGCCGGTCGCGCCCAGGGGGTGCCCCTTCGAGAGAAGGCCGCCGGAGGGATTGGTGACCACGCGGCCGCCGTAGGTGTTGTCGCCGTCGTCGACGAAGCGCTGCGCCCCGCCATCCGGACACAGGCCCAGCGCCTCGTAGCTCAGCAGTTCGTTCTGCGCGAAGCAGTCGTGCAGTTCCACCACCTGCACATCCTGCGGTCCGGCGCCGGCCGCCTCGTAGACCGCCTGGGCCGCGGCACGGGCCATGCTGAAGCCCACCACCTCGCGCATGTCCTGCGCGTCGAAGGTGGCGGGCGAGTCGGTGGTCATCGCCTGCGCGCGGATGCGCACGCGACGATCCAGCCCGTGTCGTCGGGCGAAGGCCTCCGAGCAAAGGATGGCCGCGGCGGCGCCGCAGGTGGGCGGGCAGGCCATCAACCGGGTCATCACGCCGGGCCAGAGCATCGGCGCGGCCATGACCTCTTCGGTGCTGACCACCTGCCGGAACAGCGCCATCGGGTTGTTGGCGGCGTGCCGGCTCGCCTTGGCACGGATCTTCGCGAAGGTTTCCAGCGGGGTGCCGTATTCGCGCATGTGGGCCTGGCCGGCACCGCCGAAATAGCGCAGCGCCAGCGGGATCTCGCCGTGACCGACGAGCGACTCGGTGACGGCGTCGAATCGCTCGAAGGGGCTCGCGCGATCGTCGAATTGCGTGCCCAGTGCGCCCGGGCGCATCTGCTCGAAACCGAGCGCCAGCGCGCACTCGACTGCGCCGCTCTCCACGGCCTGGCGCGCTAGGAACAGCGCGGTGGACCCGGTGGAACAGTTGTTGTTCACGTTGACCACCGGGATGCCTGTCATCCCGACCTCGTACAAGGCGCGTTGGCCGCAGGTGGAGTCGCCGTAGACGTAACCGACGTAGGCCTGCTCGATCGCGTCGTACGCGATCCGGGCGTCCTCGAGGGCGGCCCGCAGCGCGCGCGCCGCCATCGCGGGGTAGGGCTCGTTCGCTCCGGGCTTGACGAAGGGGATCATGCCGACACCGACAACATGGACTGCGTGGCGCATGGGGCTCTCCTGGGATTGACAACGGTCATTGTGCCTCGAAGGGCACGGGTTCAGGGTATGCCCGGGCCGCGGCGATCGATGCGCCGGTCTGGTTTCGACTTTTCGGTGGCCGTGTGCGTCGACTCGCCTTCGTCCTTTGCTGGGCCTTCCACGGCCTGGTGTCCGCCGCCATGGGGGGCGGCCCTGCCGTGGCCGACGCGCCCCGGGCCGCCGGTCTGCTGCTCGAACGCGATGGCGTGGTGGTGATGGCCCATCGAGCGGATGCGCGTCTGCCGGTGGCCAGTCTGACCAAACTGATGACCGCCTTGCTCGTCGTCGAGTCGCTGCCGGGGGGCACGCCGGTGACGATCGACCCGCGGGCGGCGCGCGAAGGCGGCAGCCGGCTCGGCCTGCGGGTCGGCGAGCGTTTCAGCGTCGACGAACTGTTGGCCGCGGTGATGATGGCCTCGGCCAACGACGCCTGCCTCGCGCTGGCCCTGGCGGTGGCGGGTGACGTGGGGCGCTTCGTGGCGCGGATGAATGCGCGTGCCGAGGGCCTCGGCCTGCACGACACGCGGTTCGGCAACCCTTGCGGACACGATCGACCCGCCGGGTGGTCCAGTGCCCGGGACCTTCGGGTGCTGGCGCATCGGGTGCTCGAGGAACCGCGCCTGTCGGGGCCGGCCGGTGCGGTGCGGGCGCGGATTGGCGGGGGAGCAGGGCGCCGCGTGTTCGAACTGGTCAACCGCAACGAACTGGTGGGGCGATACCCGGGCATCACCGGGGTGAAGACGGGCTACACGCCGGCGGCCGGCCGATGCCTCGTGGCCACCGCGGTGAGAGGCGGGCGGCGCGCCACGCTCGTGCTGCTCGGCGCGCGTGAGCGTTGGTGGGCCGCGCACGGCTTGCTCGACCAGGCCTTCGTGTCCGCCGAAGGGCCGCCGCGATGAGCGGGGCCGTCTGGCGCGACGGGGCGCTGGTTCTGGCGGTGCTCCTGGCCTACGCGAACGCCTGGCGGGGATTGTTCCAGTTCGACGATCTGCTCGTGATCGTGAACAACCCGGTCGTGCACGGGTGGTCCGCGTGGTGGGCCGATCAGCCGGGCATGCGTCCGCTGTTGAAGCTGAGCTACCTGATCAACTGGCGTGACAGCGCCGATGTCGCGCCCTTCCACGCGGTGAATCTCGCGATCCACGCGGTGAACACGGTGCTCGTGCATCGGCTGGTGCGCGCGTTGCCCTCGCCGACCCCGGCCGCGACGAACGGGCTGGCGGCCTGGTGGGTGGCGCTGTGCTTCGCGGTGCATCCGGCCCAGACGGAGGCGGTCACCTATCTCAGCGGACGATCGATGTCGCTGATGGCCGCGTTCACGCTGATCGCGATCGCGTGCTACGAACGGGGCGCCCGGGATCCCGCGCGGCGAGGGTGGTGGGTCGGGGTGCCGCTCGCCTACGTCGCGGCCCCGTCGGTGAAGGAGACCGCAATCGGCTTGCCCTTGTGCCTGGTCGCCTGGGCCTTCCTTCGCGGGGAGGGCTGGCGAGACCTTCGTGATCGGGTTCCTGTCGTGGCGGGGGTGTGTCTGGTCGCACTCGCCGGCATCGGGGCGATGTCGATCGTGCCGGGCTATCGGCGAGCGTTGCTGCAGACGAGCGCCGGCCTCGATCCCCTCGACGTGCTCGTCACTCAGACACAGGCGCTCGGCTGGCTGTCGACCCGGGTGCTCGTCCCGTGGCGCCAGTCGATCGATCCCGACTGGCGCGGTGTCGAAGGGCAGGTGGCCTGGGCGATGGTGAGTGTCGTCGGCCTGGGTCTGCTCGCCTGGCTGGGCTGGCAGCAGCGCCGCACGGACCGTTGGCTGCTGGGCGGCCTGCTCTGGACGCTGGCGTGTCTCGCCCCCGGGCAGACCTGGTTGGTGCGATGGGACATCGCCAACGAACGGCACGCGTATCTCGCCAATGCCGGGGTGCTGATGGTGCTGGTGGCCGCGTGGCGTGCGGCAACCCAGGGCAGGGTCGGCGGGGTGCTTCGTCGACATCCCGTCTGGGTCTGGTCGTCGGCGGCGGCGCTCGTGCTCGGCCTGGTCGCGCTGACCTGGCACCGGAACGCCGACTACCACAGCGAGATCGGTTTCTGGCAGGCCGCGGCCCGCGCGTCGCCCGACAAACCGAGGGTGCTGAACAACCTGGGCTATGCCTATGCCCGGGCCGGACGCTTCGAGGAGGCCCGGGTGGCCTACCGCGCCGCGCTGGCGCGCGACCCGGGGTTCGCCCGGGCTCGCGCCAATCTCGCCGAGATCGATTTCTAGAGCGCGCAACCCAATCGCAGGGAACAGCGGATCGAACGGGCAACACCCGATAGACATTTGTCATGGGCAAGGCGCGCTCCGGGAAAAACAATTCGATTGAATTTCACACCGACCGACCAAGACGCCCGCCGCGCGGGGCTCGGCGGTGTGACGAGGCTTCTGGATTCGCATCGACCTGTAGGAGACGACGAGATGACACACCCCTGGTTCGCCCGCACCGTTCTGGCGGCCTGCCTGTTCGGCGCCGCCCATGCCCAAGCCGGTCCCACCGGCGCCAAGGCGATCTTCGACAGCGGCGACGGCGGCTCGATCGCGATGTCGGCGGGCACGCCCCGGCCGGCCGCCCCGGTGGCCGCGGCCCCGGCACCCGTCGCCCGGACCGAGTCGAAGTACGTCGGGATCTCTTATCAGATCCTGTCGCTCAAGGATGACGGCCAGATCCTGCCGGTGACCCGTACCCGCGTGTTCCACAGCGGCGAGCGGCTGAAGATCGTCGCGCGCACGAACCGGCCTGGCTACCTCACGGTGCTCAACGTGGGTCCGAGCGGCAACACCCACGTGCTGTTCAACGAGTTCGTCGAGCCGTTCCGGATGATCGAAGTGCCGCGCACCGGCAACCTGCGCATGGTCGGGGCTCCCGGCACCGAGCGGCTGCTGTTCATGCTCTCCAACGAGCCCAATCCGATGGCGCCCGCGGCCGCGCCCCTGAACCAGGCAGCGGTTCCGTCCGCACCCGCACCCGTGGCAGCGGCCCCGATGCCCGCTCCGGCCCCGAGCGCCGATGCGTCGGCCGTGGGACTGCCCCCGCCGCCGCCGATGATGCTGGCCGCGATCGACGGGGCGAAATCGGCCAAGGGCGCCAAGGACCTCGTGGTCGAAGATGACCTGAAATCCTCGTACACGGTGATCTCGCCGCAGGACGCCTGGAAGCCGCGGCAACTCGGCATGAAGGACGTGGTGCTCGAGTCGGACGGTGGCGTGCAGTACGGGGTCGTGCCGGTGTCCGCGATGTCCCGAGGCGGGATCCTGACGCTGGAGATCAAGCTGCGTCACCAGTGAGGCCTGAGCCCACCGACATCCCAACACGACCCGAGGAACTCATGAAGAAGAATCGACGACTCACCTCGCCGGTGGCGCTGGCCCTCGCCGCGGCCCTCACCCTGAACGCCTGCGCGACGCTGCCCGAACCGGGCACCGCGCTCACCGCCGAACAGCGCGAGAAGGCCAAGCGCGACTGCATGATCCAGTACGCGGTCATCGGTGGCATCGGCGGCGCGATCCTGGGCAACCTGATGGGTGGCGATCGCAAGGGGACGCTGATCGGCGCGGTCGCTGGGGCGGCGCTCTCCACCGCGCTGGCCTGGGGCAAGTGCCTGGCGCACTACTCCGACCTGAACAGCTTCCCGGTGGCCGACGCGCAGCAGACCGCCGTGCAGGTGGGGTGGACGCCGGCGCGTGGCACCGAGGTGAAGATCCGCGAGTACGGCCTGAGCCCGTCGACGCTCAAACCGGGCAGCGCGGTGAAGATGAGCGGGCAGTACTACGTGATGGCCCCCGGTGGCGCGCAGGACGTCAAGGTCACCGAGACCCGCACGGTGTCGTACTTCGATCCGTCCGAGAACAAGTGGAAGGACCTGGGCGCGGTCGATCAGAACCTCACCGCCGCGTTGGGCACACGACGGGCCGAGGGCAACTTCGATCTGCCCAACGATGTGCCGGAAGGACGGTATCGGGTGACCCTGAAGGTGTCGGCGCTCGGTCAGAGCGACTCGGCCACCCAGGAAATCGTCGTCAAGAAGAGCTAGTGCCCAACCGGGCCCCGGTTGCACCAGACGGGGCCTGCCGGGCGCAGGAGTGCGCAGCGTGATTCGAGTCGTGAGATGTCTGTTCGGTGTGCTCTGGGCGCTGGCGGCCTCGGTCGCCCTCGCGCAGACGGCGGCGATGCCTTCGCCGGTGACGCCAGGCCACCTGGCCGAGGTTCGCGCGCAGTTCGCGCGCGCCGGCATCGCCGGCGGCGACGTCGCCTTCGATTCGCTGGGGCGGATCGAGCTTCGCGGCGCGTACGCCGATGAACGAGAGGTCGACCGGGCCTTCTCGCTGGCGCAGACCGTCGTCGGTGTGCGCTGGGTGTCGCCGGTGACACCCGAGAACATCAAGGTCAAGGAGTGGGAGCGCCGCATCGGCAGCCTCTTCTCGCGGGCGGGGGTGCTCAATCCTCCGGTGCGCGGCGGGGTGCCCGGTCCCGTGCGCCAGCGGCATGCGCTGGTGGTCGGTGTGGGGCAGTTCCTCCACGGCATCACACCGCTCGCGTTCGCCACGCGCGATGCCGAGTCGTTCTATCGCTTCCTGGCCGACCCGAACGCCGGACGGTTTCCGCGGGAGAACATCACCTACCTGGTGAACCAGCACGCGACGCGCGACAACATCCTCGCGGCGTTGGACCGCATCAAGGCCGTGGCGCATCCCGACGACCTCGTCGTGGTGTATATCAGCAGCCACGGTTCGCCGCCAGACAAGAAAGGCGCGGTGAACATCGTCGCCTACGACTCCGAGATCAAGCCGCGAGAGCGCATCTGGCACACCTCGATCACCGAGGAGGCGCTGCGCGATTTCGTCGCCGGACTGCAGGCGCAGCGGCTGGTGATGGTGCTGGACACCTGTTACAGCAACGGCGCCTACCGGTCGGTCCCGGGTTTCCTGCCCCCGGGCGGAAAGTCGCTCGGCGCGAGCGACGACGAAGGCTACGGCGTGTCGACCGAGTCGGGCCGCCGGCTGCTGGGCGCCAAGGACCTCGTGATCGAGGACAGCACGAGCGCCAGCGCACCCAAGGGCGTGCGCCTGGGCGAATCGGACGACGCGTGGGGGCGTGTGCTGATCGGCGCGAGCGGTGCCGGCGAGCGCTCGTGGGAGTCCGACTCCCTGCGCAACAGCATCTTCACCTACTACTTCCTCGACGGGCTCAACCGCAACCGCGGTTCGGTGCAAAACGCCTTCGTCTATGCCAAGCCGCTGGTGCAACAGCGCGTGAAGCAGGAGAAGGGCAGCGACATCGACCAGAGCCCGCAGGTGATGGCCACCGAATCGAATTGGAACATGCGCTTGGCGCCCGTGCGCTGAGCGACCGACAACTGCCTCCAGGAGAGATCGATGAACGTGATGAACCGTTGGGTGTTGATCGCGGCGATGCTGGCCGCGGTGAGTGCGTGCGAGAAGGCCACCGCGCCGCCGCCCGCACCCGCGCCGGCCCCGGCCGCCACTCCCGCGCCGCCGCCCGCACCCGCGCCGGCCCCGGCCGCCACTCCCGCGCCGCCGCCCGCGGCCGCACCGGCCCCGGCACCCGCGCCAGCCCCGGCGGCGGCGCCTGCGCCCGCACCGGCGCCTGCCGCGGCACCGTCGCCGACACCAACCGCGACCGCCGGTCCGAGCGAGCGCGCGCAGGCACGCCTGCGCCAGGGCTTCTCGTACATCTCCGATGCGAAGAACGCGAAGACGCCGACCGCGCTCGAGGAGAACATCGACAACGCGATCCGCGAGTTCTCGCAGGCGATCCAGATGGAGCCGGGCTACGCCGAGGCCTATTCGAGCCGCGCGGTGGCCTACATGCAGCAGAAGAAGTTCAACAAGGCGCAGGAAGACATGAACAAGGCGGTCGAACTCGCGCCGAACTCAGCGAGCGTTCGCTACAACATGGCCTGCCTGCACTCGCTGAACGGCAAGGTCGACCTCGCGCTCGACGAGATCGACGCCGCGTTGACCCGCGGGTTCTCCGACTACGACGCGCTGCGGCGCGACCCGGACCTCGAGGCGGCGCGTCGCCACCCCGAGTTCCGCAAGGTGCTCGAGAAACACAAGGTGTTCATCGTGAAGTGACCCCGCGCGTGTTCCGTGCTCCCGCGCTCAGCGCGGGAACATGATCACGCTGCGCGCGACGCCGCCCTTCTTCAGGGCCTCGAAGCCGTCGTTGATCTGATCGAGGCGGATGCGCCCGGAGATCAGTTCATCGAGGTGCAGCCGGCCCTGCTGATAGAACTCGATCAGCCGCGGCATGTCGATGCGGAAGCGGTTCGAGCCCATCGACGAGCCCTGGATGCGGCGCTCGCGCAGGAAGTCCACCCCGTGCAGTTCGATCTTGGTGCCCACCGGGATCATCCCAACGATGGTGGCGGTGCCACCGGGTCGCAGCATTGAAAAGCACAGTTCGGCGGTCTGCTTCAGGCCCACGCACTCGAACGAGTTGTGCACGCCGCCCCCGGTCAGTTCCATCACGCGCTTGGCGGTGTCGTCGGCGGCGAGCACACCGTCGGTGGCCCCCATGCGCTTGGCCAGTTCGAGCTTGCCCGGGTCCTTGTCGATCGCGATCACGCGTCCCGCCCCGGCGATCGCGGCCCCGTTGACCGCGGCCAGGCCGATGCCGCCGCAGCCCACCACCGCCACCGTGGTGCCGGGCTCCACCTTCGCGGTGTGGATCACCGCGCCGAAGCCGGTCATCACGCCGCAGCCGATCAGCGCGGCGAGATCCAGCGGCATGTCGGGCGTGATCTTCACGAGCGCGTGCTCGTGGACCAGCATCTGCTCGGCGAACGACGAGAGGTTCAGGTACTGGTTCAGGTGCTGGCCTTTCCAGCGCAGGCGCTTGGCGGCCCCCGGCAGCATCTTCACCTCGGTGTTCTGGCAGATCGACATCCGCCCGGTGAGGCAGTTCTCGCAGTGGCCGCAGAACACCGACAGGCAGGTGATCACGTGATCACCCGGTTTCACGTAGGTGACGTCGCGACCCACGGCCTCGACGATGCCCGAGGACTCGTGGCCGAGGATCGCCGGCGCGGGCCAGGGCCATTTGCCTTCCATGAAGTGCAGGTCGCTGTGGCACAGGCCGGCGACGGCCGTTCGGATCAGCACTTCGCGCGGACCGGGCTTCTCGATCTCGACGTCTTCGATCGTCAGCGGCAGGTTCGGGCCATGAAAGACGGCGGCCTTCATCGGGAACTCCTTTGGTTGGGCGTGGGGGGGCGGTCGCGCGCGGCGGGTCCGCGGGACGCGGACCGAGGCGGCGCGGGGCCGACGGCGCACCACGCTAGCACAGGCGCCGGGCGGCCCGGGTGTCGCACGGGCGTTCCCCGGAATCCCCGCACGTCCCCCTCGGGACCGGGGCTCGTGGAGAACGCGCTACCTGCCAGGTAGTGGATCCGATGACCTCGTCCCGGCACACTGCTGGCCGAATCGATCCCGACTCAGGACACCGACCCATGACGCTCGCCTCCTCACCCTCCCGGACATCGGCTCGCACTCCCGGTCATCCGGTGGGCGCGCTGTTGCGTGACTGGCGCGCCCGACGTCGCCTGAGTCAGATGGAACTGGCTCTGGAGGTCGGCGTCTCGCCACGACACCTCAGCTTCATCGAGACGGGTCGATCCCGCCCGAGCGCGGGCATGGTGCTCGCGCTGGCCGAGCGCCTGGACATGCCCCTGCGCGAACGCAACCGGTTCCTGATGGCGGCCGGACACGCCCCGCGCTTCTCCGAGCGGGGCCTCGATGCCCACGCCATGGCGCCGGTGCGCGCGGCGTTGCAGCGCCTGCTCGATGCCCACGACCCATACCCGGGCGTGGTGCTGGACCGTCAATGGAACATCGTGCTCGCCAACGGCGCCGCCCTGCGGCTGGTGGCGGCACTGCCCGAGCCGCTGCGGACCGTGCCGATGAACCTGTTCCGTGCCTCCCTGCACCCCGAAGGCATGGCGGCGTGGACCGAGAACTTCGAGGAGTGGGGGCGCTACCTGATGGCGGCATTGCGCCGCGCCGTGTCGGACAGTGCCGACGTGGGGCTCTCGGCCCTGCTGCGGGAGGTGTCGGAGTACCCGAATGTGCGCGCGCTGGCCGATGCGCCCGAGGGGCCGGGCGGGGACGAGCCGCCGTTGCTGGTGCCGTGCGTGCTGAACCTGCCCTTGGGGCGGATCAGCCTGTTCTCCACCCTGACCGCGTTCGGCACGCCACGCGACATCACCCTCTCGGAACTCTGCGTGGAACTGTTCTACCCCAACGACGAAGCCACGGAGGCGATCCTGCGGGGGGCCGCGATGCCGGGCGCCAGCGCCCCGGGCTGCGCAGGCGGGGCCTGAGCCGCGTCACCAGGCGGCGTCGAGCAGCTCGCGCACCACCGCGGGCCCCTCGATCGGCCGGGGGTTGGTGCGCACCATCCGGTCGTGCATCGAGCCCTCGGCGATCAGGTCGAGTTGCTCGGCCCGCACCCCGACCGCGCGCAGGGTGCCCGGCAGCCCCAGTGCGGCCACGAGATCGGCCACCGCCTGAGCCGCGTCGCCGTCGGTGCGGCCCAGCGCTTGCGCGACCCAGGCCTGCCGCTCGGCGTTGACCGGCCGGTTGAATCGCAGCACGTGCGGCAGCATCACGCACGAGGTGTAACCGTGCGGCACGCCCGCGGTGCCGCCCAGCACGTGCCCGATGCCATGCGAGGCGCCTTTGGTGACGCCAGTCTGCGAGCCGACCATCGACATCCAGGCACCGAGCTGGCAGTCGAGCCGTGCGGCGAGGTCCTGGGGATCGGCTCGGCAGGCGCGCAAACCGCGATCGAGCAGGCGCAGGGCGTGCAGCGAGGTGCCGTCGCTCATCGGCTGGCTGTTCGTCGCGCACAGGTCCTCGACCGCGTGGTCGACCGCGCGGATGCCGGTGGACAGCCACAACCACAGCGGCGTGGGCAGCGTGACCGCCGGATCGAGGATCACCGAGACCGGAATCATGCTGGCCGAGGCGAACGATTCCTTGCGCGGCGCGCCACCGTCGGCGGGCTCGGTGTCGGTGCAGCCGGCGAAGCTGGTGAATTCGCCCGCCGAAAGCGTGGTGGGAATCGACACGGTGCGCAGCGTGCCCGCGAGCGTCTTGGGTCGGCGCGTGATGCCGTCGGCGCCGGTGATCGCGCGCAGGCGGTCGAGCTGCCCGACCTCGGTGATGTCGTTGGCCAGGCACATGCCGATCATCTTGGCGGCGTCGGTGACCGAACCGCCGCCCAGCGTGACCAGCAGGTCCGCCCCGGCCTGGCGCGCGGCCTGGCTCGCGGCCACCACGTCCACGCGCGGGGTGTGGGCGCCGATTCGGTTCCAGGTGCCGGCATGCCGCGAACCCAGCGCGCGTTCGAGCCGCGCGATCAGGTCCGTCTCGCGCGACAGCGTGCCGCCGGCGATCACGAACGCGCGCGTCGCACCCAGGCGTTCGCACTCGGCGACGATCGCCTGCTCGTAGGATTGGCCGTAGAGCACCCGATCCATCGCGGGGTAGACATAGGTGCCGGCGGGCAGGGCGGTGGGCATCGGGGATTCTCCTGGCGGACGGGTGTCGGGCGGGGTCCGGCGTGCGGGGCCGGGCCGCAGGCATTGTGCACGCCCGGCGCCGGGCTTGCGCTGTCGATCGGGAGGGATTCGAAAGCATCCGCGCCAGCCCACGAGCACCCGCGGCCCGTGGCCTGTCACGCCCACGCTCGCCGGCCATCGGGCGCCGGGGAATTCGGCACGCCGCGCCGATCGGACCGCCGGACCCGGTGCTATCCTGCGCCGCGGCAGCTCGCCCTGGGGCGTGCGGTCCCCGCCACGGCGTTCCCACCGACCCGCACCGACGATGACCCCTTCCGGGCAGACCGAGCCTTCCGGCCCGCTGGACGACGACCCGCGGGCACGCTTCCTCACGCTGTTCTCGGCGGTCCTGTTCCCGATGTTCCTGGCCGCGGTCGACCAGACCGTGCTGGCGCTGGCCACCCCCGAGATCGGGCGGGAGTTCGGCGACGTGCAGGCGGTCTCCTGGCTGGCGGTGGGCTACCTGCTGGCGTCCGTGATCATGGTGCCGCTCTACGGGCGGCTGGCCGACCGGTTCGGGCGACGTCGCCTGCTGATCGTGGCGGTCGGGGTGTTCTGCGCGGGCTCGCTCGCCTGCGCGCTGGCACCCACGATCGGCGCGTTGATCGCGGCGCGCGCGCTGCAGGGGGCGGGCGGGGCCGGCCTGATGAGCCTGTCGCAGGCGCTGGTGGGCGAGATCCTGCAGGCCCGCGAGCGGGCGCGCTATCAGGGCTATTTCGCCACCCTCTTCGCCACCGCAAGCCTGGTCGGGCCGCTGCTGGGCGGGTTCGTCGTCGAACACGCGCACTGGCGCTGGCTCTTCGTGATGAACCTGCCGTTGTGCGCGCTGGCGGGTTGGCGCCTGGCGCGACTGCCGGCCTCGCCGATCGAGCTCGATCGCAGCGGGCGCATCGACGTGCGCGGCGGCCTGATGTTCGCGCTGTGCGCGGCGAGCACGCTGTGGCTGATCTCGCGCCACGGCGGGGTCACCCAGTTGCACGGCTGGGCCCTGGTGGCGGTGCCGCTGGCGGTGCTCGCGCTGTGGCTGCTCTACTGGCGCGTGGAGCGGGGCGTGGACAAGCCCTACCTGCCGCTGGAGCTGCTGCGCATCCCGGTGATGCGTCAGGCCGCGGGGGCGACCGCCGCCTACGCGTCGGCGAGCTTCGCGCTGATCTTCTACCTGCCGATCTACACGCAGACCGTCTTTCGCAGTGACGCGGCCGAGGCCGGGTTGCTGCTGCTGCCGATCACCGGGGGCAACATCGTCGGCGCGACGCTCTCCGGTCGGATCGCGGCGGCGACCGGGCGCACGCGCGAACTGCCGCTGGCGGGCCTGCTGCTCGCCTCGGCCTGCCTGCTGGTGCTGGCCTTCGCCCCACCGTCGCGCCTCTTGGTGGCGTTGATGGGCGCGGGCCTGGGCATCGGTCTGGGCTCGGTGATGGGCATCACGCAGATCATCACGCAGATCCGCGCGGGGCCGCAGCGTCTGGGGGCGGCGGCGGCGGTGATCTCCCTGTCGCGCAATTTCGGCGCGGCCCTCGGGGCGGCGGGATTCGGCGCGATCGCGCTCGGCGCGGCACGTCTGTCCGGCGGGGCCGCCGAGCCGGCGGGCGATCCGAGTGCCTTCAACACCGCGTTCGTGGTGGCCGCGATCGTCTGCGCGGCGGGCGCCTGGTCGTCGTGGCGGCTGCCGCGCGATCGCCTGCCGCCGAGCGTCGCCGGCGGGCGTCCCGCGGGCGGGTGAGGGCGCCGGCCCGCGCATCGATCGGGTACCCTCGCGCGATGCGGACTTCCGATCGGGCCGACCCGGCCACGCGAGCGCGATGAGCGTCGATCACGCCTTCATGCGCCTGGCACTCGACCAGGCCCGCAACGCCTTCGCACAGGGCGAGGTGCCGGTGGGCGCCGTGGTGGTGCTCGACGGCCGGGTGATCGCCACCGGGTACAACCAGCCGATCGGCGATCACGACCCCACGGCCCACGCGGAGGTCCGGGCGATCCGCCAGGCCGCCACGCTGCTGGGCAACTACCGGCTGCCCGACTGCGAGCTCTACGTCACGCTGGAACCCTGCGCGATGTGCGTGGGGGCCATCCAGCACGCGCGGATCCGCCGGGTGGTGTGGGGCGCGGCCGATCCGAAGACCGGCGCCTGTGGCAGTGTCGTCGACCTGATGGCGGAGTCGCGGCTGAACCACCACGCCACCTCGGTGGGCGGCGTGCTGGCGGACGAATCGGCGGCCTTGCTGCGCCAGTTCTTCGCGGAGCGCCGTCGTCGCCGCCAGGCGGGCACGGACGCGGGCGATCGGTTCGCACCGACGCTGGGGCGACGCAACCTGCGCGACGAGCGCCTGATCCTCGAGCCGATCGTCGGCGCGCACGCGCCCGCGTTGTACGAGGTGCTGCTCGATCCCGAGATCTACGCGTTCACCGCCGCCGACGACGGCCCCCCCGATTCTCTCGAAGCCCTGCAGTGGCACTACCAGTCGCTGGAATCGCGACGATCGCCGGACGCCAGCATGGCCTGGCTGAACTGGGCGGTTCGCGAGATCGAGTCCGGCGAGTACCTCGGGTTCGTGCAGGCGACGGCCTATCCGGGCGGCAGCGCGGAGATCGCCTACGTGCTGGGGCCCGCGCACTGGGGGCGCGGGGTTGCCCCCGCCGCGGTGCGGCTGATGATCGCCGAACTGGTCGAGTCCGCGGGGACCCGCGAGATCTGGGCGACGGTCGACCCGCGCAACCGACGTTCGATCGCGGTGCTCGACAAGCTCGGCTTCGAAGCGGCCCCCCTCGAGCAGTATCCGCACGACAACGCCGAACATGGCGACCGGGTCTTTCGCTGGCGGGTGGCGGACGCGACCTGATCGGGTGTCGGCACCCGCGCCGCGTCGCGGCACGGGGGCATGCGATCGACCCGCGGGCACGAGGCCCTGAAAAGCGAAAGGCCGGCGGAGCCGGCCTTCGTGGCACTCTTAGCGACGCGGGCTCACTGGATCTTCGCCTTCGCGCGCAGTTCCTTCTGCAGGTCCTGGATGCGCCGGCGCTCCAGCTCCTGCTGGATCTGCGGCTTGACCTGGTCCAGCGGCGGGGCCTTGGCATCGCGCACGTCGTCCAGGCGGATCACGTGCCAGCCGAACTGCGTCTGCACCGGCGCCTCGGTGAACTTGCCCTTCTCGAGCTTGGCCATCGCCTCGGCGAAGGGCTTCACGAAGGTGCCGGGCACGTTCCAGTCGAGGTCGCCGCCGTTGGCCGCCGAGCCGGTGTCCTTGGACTGCTTGGCGAGGTCCTCGAACTTCGTGCCCTTCTTCAGGTCGGCGATGATCTGCTTGGCGGTTTCTTCCTTCTCGACCAGGATGTGACGCGCACGGTATTCCTTGTCGGCCTGGGCCTTCGCGATCTTGTCGTACTCGGCCTTCAGGTCGGCGTCCTTGATCGGGTTGGTCTTCAGGTGCTCGCGGATCACCGCGCGGATCAGGATCTCCTGGCGGGCGTTCTCGAGCTGGCGCTGCACGTCCTGGTTGCGCGCCAGGCCCTTGCGCTCGGCCTCCTGGGTGAAGAGCTCGCGGGCGATCAGCTCATCGCGCACCGCGTTGCGCAGCTCGGGGGTGTCCGGGCGCCCCTGCGCGGCCAGCGCCGCGACGAATTCGTCGACCTTCTGCTTGGTGATCGGCTTGTTGTTCACCACGGCGGCGTTCTGGGCGGCGACGCCCGACACGGCCAGCGCCAGCACGGCGCCGGCGAGCGCCTTGGCGGGGATTCGGGGAAGGTTCATGGGGTGGGGTCCTTAGGTTCGCGCGCAGCTTCGTCGGGGGTGCGCGCTTCGATGACGAGCGCATGGATGCGATGGGGCATCCAATCGCGCACGGAATCATACACAAGGCGGTGTCGGGCCAGGGTGGCCCGCCCGACGAACGCATCGCTGACGACCCGCACCCGGAAATGCCCGGCGCCGCCACGGGCGCCCTCGTGCCCCGCGTGCAGGTGGCTGTCGTCGGCGAGCGCGATCTGCGCGCCGGGCAGTGCCGCGAGCAGTCGCGCTTCGATCTCGTGAAGTTCAGGACGCATCGGCATCCTCCTGCACGTGGCGGCCCAGCCAGAAGGCCTGGCCCAGCACGAACACGAGCGTCAGGCCCAGCGAACCGAACAGCTTGAAGCTGACCCAGACATCGGTGGGGAACCGGTAGGCGACGAACAGGTTCGCGGCGCCTTGCACCGCGAAGAAGATCACCCAGGCGAGGTTCAGGCGGTCCCAGACCCCCGCCGGCAGCTTGATCTGGTGGCCCATCATCGCGCGGATCAGGTTCTTGCCCATCGCGTAGCGCGCGACCAGCAAGGCGAGCGCGAACGCGGTGTAGAGCACCGTGGGCTTCCACTTGATGAAGGTCTCGTCGCGAAGGAACAGCGTGAGCCCGCCGAACACCACGATGATGCCCAGGCTCACCCACTGCATCGGCTCGATCTTGCGGCCGCGCCACTTCAGCCAGGCGATCTGCACCACGCTGGCGGCGATCGCCACCGCGGTCGCGACGTAGATGTCCGCCAGCTTGTACGCCGCGAAGAAGAGGATGATCGGGAAGAGGTCGAAGAGCAGTTTCATTCGCTCAGTGTAGCCCGGCGGACTGGCGATGTGCGCGGCCGCTGCCCTATAATCGAAGGTTTGATCACATAAACCGCAGGAGCCCCCATGGCCGACCGTACCCGTACCCGCCGCAACACCCTCGAGCGTCGCTGCCTGCCCAAGGCCTTCAAGCGCCTCTTCAAGGGCTCCGGCCGGCCCATCTTCCGGATGCTCGAGAAGGTCAAGAAGGCCTGAACCCACGGCGCGGCGCACCGTTCGCCGCGCCGGTGGCGACCGCCGGTCGCCACCTTCACGTCGTCGTCCCCCGGCTCCCGTCGGGGGCGGGCGGGCGTCTGGCGCCCCCCGACCGCCTTGGCCTGTCCGGGGCTTGCTTGACGGGTCGGATCGCGGGGGAGACCATCCCCGCCATCCCGAATTCCCACCCGGAGACCCCCATGCAAGGCCTGATGATGGACATGCCGCTGCTGATCTCATCGATCCTGCAGCACGCCGCACGACACCACGGCGACACCGAGATCGTCTCGCGTCGCGTCGAAGGCGACATCCACCGCTACACCTACGCCGACTGCGAGCGGCGCGCCCGCCAGCTGGCGGCCTCGCTGGCGCACCTGGGCGTGCAGCAGGGCGACCGGGTCGCCACGCTGGCCTGGAACGGCTACCGGCACGTCGAGATCTACTACGCGGTCGGTGGCATGGGCGCGGTGGTGCACACGATCAACCCCCGGCTGCACCCGGACCAGATCGCCTGGATCGTCAATCACGCGGGGGACACCTTCTTCGCGTTCGACATCACGTTCCTGCCGATCGTCGAGGCGATCGCCGCGAAGTGCCCGCAGGTGAAGGGCTGGATCGCGATGGTCGATGCGGACAAGCAGCCGGTGTCCGACAAGATCCCGGGCCTCGAGAACTACGAGACGGTGCTCGCCGCCGGCGACGCGGGCTACCGCTGGCCCGAGATCGACGAGCGCAGCGCGGTGGCGCTCTGCTACACGTCGGGGACCACCGGCAACCCGAAGGGGGTGATGTACTCGCACCGCTCCACCGTGCTGCACGCCTATGCCGCGGCCTTGCCCGATGCGATGGGCGCCTCGGCGCGCGACAGCATCCTGCCGGTGGTGCCGATGTTCCACGTCAACGCGTGGGGCCTGCCCTACGTCTGTCCGCTGGTGGGGGCCAAGCTGGTGCTGCCCGGCCCGGCGCTCGACGGCAAGTCGCTCTACGAGTTGTTCGAGTCCGAGGGCGTCACGTACTCCGCCGGGGTGCCCACCGTCTGGCTGGGGCTGCTGCAGCACGTGCAGGCCAACGACCTGAAGTTCTCGACGTTCTCGCGCACCGTGATCGGCGGTTCGGCCTGTCCCCCGGCGATGATCCGTACGTTCCGCGAGCAGTACGGCGTCGACGTGATCCACGCGTGGGGCATGACCGAACTGTCGCCGCTGGGCACGCTGTCCCGGTTGCAGAACCGCCACCTGAAGCTCTCCGATGCCGAGCAGCAGAAGATCTACGAGAAGCAGGGCCACGTGATCTTCGGCGTCGACATGAAGATCGTCGGCGACGACGGCAAGGAACTGCCGTGGGATGGCAGCACCTACGGCAACCTGCTGACGCGTGGCCCCTGGGTCGCGCGCGAGTACTTCCGCGGCGAAGGGGGCGACCCGCTGGTCTACGACGACGACGGTCGGGGCTGGTTCCCCACCGGCGACGTCGCGACGATCGACGCGCAGGGCTACATGCAGATCACCGACCGGTCCAAGGACGTGATCAAGTCCGGCGGCGAATGGATCAGTTCGATCGATCTCGAGAACCTCGCGATGGCGCATCCGGCGGTGGCCAATGCCGCGGTGATCGGCGTCGTGCACCCGAAGTGGGACGAGCGCCCGCTGCTGATCGTCGCGAAGAAGCCCGGCGCGCAGGTCACGCGAGAGGAACTGATCGCGTTCTACGAGGGCAAGATCGCGAAGTGGTGGACCCCCGACGATGTCCAGTTCGTCGACGCGATTCCGCTGGGGGCGACCGGCAAGATCCTGAAGACCCGGCTGCGCGAGCAGTTCAAGGACTACAAGCTGCCGACCGCGTGAGGACGGCCGCGCTACACTGACGCGGATCCCTCCCGCCCCGGCGCATCGGGGCGTCGGTCGACGCATCGGGAACTCCCCAACGAATGGAGACAACGTGAGTCAAGCACCCTATTCGGTTCAAGGCGATGTCGCGGTCATCACCATGAACAATCCTCCGGTCAACGGCCTGGGCTTCGGTTTGCGCCAGGGCATCGTCGAGGGCCTGAACCGGGCCAACGCCGACCCGGCGATCCAGGCGATCGTGCTCACCGGCGCCGGCAAGGCGTTCTCGGGTGGCGCCGACATCCGCGAATTCAACAAGCCCGAGGCCTTCGCCGAGCCGAACCTGATGACCGTGATCGAGCTGATCGAGAACGGTCCCAAGCCGGTGATCGCCGCGGTGCACTCGGTGGCGATGGGCGGTGGGCTGGAGCTCGCGCTCGGCTGCCACTTCCGGGTCGCCTCGCCGGGCGCGCAGATCGCGCTGCCCGAGGTCAAGCTCGGGCTGCTGCCCGGCGCCGGCGGCACGCAGCGGCTGCCGCGCGTGATCCCGTTCGAGATGGCGCTGAACATGATCGTCTCGGGCAATCCGGTGCCCTCGGAGAAGTTCAAGGGCACGAAGCTGTTCGACGAGATCATCGAGGGCGACCTGCTCGCCGGCGCCGTCGCCTTCGCGCGCAAGGCGGTCGCCGAGAAACGCGGCCGGCCGCGCGTGCGCGACCTGAAGGTGGTGTACCCGAACGCCGAGGGCTACCTGCAGTTCGCGCGCAACACGGTGGCCACGGTGGCCCGTCACTTCCCGGCGCCGCGCAAGTGCGTCGATGCGGTGGCCGCGGCCGCCACACTGCCCTTCGACGAAGGCATGAAGGTCGAGCGCCAGTGCTTCGTCGAGCTCGTCGAGACCCGCGAGTCGAAGGCGCTGCGCCACGCGTTTTTCGGCGAGCGCGCCGCGAGCAAGATCCCCGACGTGCCCGAGGACACGCCCACCCGCCCGATCCGCAGCGCGGCGGTGATCGGCGCGGGCACGATGGGCGGTGGCATCGCGATGAATTTCGCCAACGCCGGCATCCCGGTCAAGGTGCTCGAGGTCAAGCAGGAGGCGCTCGACCGCGGACTGGGCGTGATCCGCAAGAACTACGAGAACTCGGCGAAGAAGGGCCGCCTGAAGGCCGAGGACGTCGAGAAGCGCATGGGCCTGATCCAGCCGACGCTGTCGTATGCCGACATCGGCGACGCCGACATCGTGGTCGAGGCGGTGTTCGAGGACATGGCCGTCAAGGAGACGGTTTTCAGGAAGCTCGACGAGGTGATGAAGCCCGGGGCGATCCTCGCGTCGAACACCTCCACGCTGGACGTTGACCAGATCGCGTCGTTCACGAAGCGTCCTCAGGATGTGATCGGCACGCACTTCTTCAGCCCGGCCAATGTGATGCGCCTGCTCGAGATCGTGCGCGGCGCCAAGACCGGCAAGGACGTGCTGGCCACCACGATGCAGCTGGCCAAGAAGATCAAGAAGCTGGGCGTGGTCTCGGGCGTGTGCGATGGCTTCATCGGCAACCGGATGATCAACCAGTACAGCCGGCAGGCCGGGTACATGCTGGAAGAGGGCGCCACGCCCTGGCAGGTCGATCGCGCGATCGAGCGGATCGGCTTCGCGATGGGGCCGTTCCGGATGGCCGACCTGGCGGGCAATGACGTGGGCTGGTACATCCGCAAGCGCCACTACGTCGAGCACCCGGAGCTGAAGTTCCCGAAGTTCGCCGACAAGATCTGCGAACTCGGGCGCTTCGGGCAGAAGACCGGATCGGGCTACTACCGCTACGAACCGGGCAAGCGCGACGCGATCCCCGATCCGCTGGTCGAGGAGATGCTGGTCAAGTACCGCGCCGAGATCGGTGTGACGCCGCGCAAGATCAGCGACGACGAGATCGTTCACCGGCTGATGTTCGCGCTGGTCAACGAAGGCGCGAAGATCCTCGCGGAGGGCATCGCGCTGCGCGCCTCCGACATCGACATGATCTACCTGACCGGCTACGGCTTCCCGCTGCACCTGGGCGGCCCGATGCTCTACGCCGATCTGTACGGGCTGTACAACGTGGTCAACCGGATGAAGGGATTCGCCCGGCTCGAGCACGGCGACAGCGCGTTCTGGACGCCGGCGCCGCTGCTCGCGAAGCTGGCCGCGCAGGGCAAGGCTTTCAACGGCTGAACCACCCCGCCGCCCGCGAGGGCGTCGAACCACCGGGCCGCGCCGCACCGGCGCGCGCCTCGACGAGGAAAGGATTCCAACATGCGTGAAGCAGTCATCGTCTCCACCGCCCGCACCGGCCTGGCGAAGTCCTGGCGGGGTGCCCTGAACATGACCCACGGCGCCACGATGGGCGGACACGCGGTGCGTGCCGCGATCGAGCGTGCCGGCATCGACGCCGCCGAGGTCGACGACGTGCTGATGGGCTGCGCGACGCCCGAGGGCGCCACCGGTGGCAACATCGCGCGCCAGATCGCGCTGATGGCCGGCTGTCCGGTCACCACCTCGGGCGTCACGGTCAACCGCTTCTGCTCATCGGGCCTGCAGACGATCGCGATGGCCGCGCAGCGCATCATCGCCGGCGAGGCCGACATCTTCGTGGCGGGCGGCGTCGAGTCGATCTCCTGCGTGCAGAACGAGGCCAACCGCCACATGGGCCAGGACCCGGCGCTGGCCGCGCGCAAGCCGGAGATCTACTGGTCGATGCTGCAGACCGCCGAACAGGTGGCCAAGCGCTACAACATCTCGCGCGAGCTGCAGGACCAGTACGGTGCGCGCAGCCAGCAGCGCGCGTGCGCCGCCGCCGCGGCCGGCAAGTTCAAGGACGAGATCGTCCCGATCACCGTCACCACCGCCACGGTCGACAAGCTCACCGGGGCGATGATCACCAAGGAGGTCACGCTCGCCGACGACGAGGGCCGCCGCGAGGGCACCACCTACGAGGCTGTCTCGCAGATCAAGCCGGCGCTGCCCGGTGGGGTGATCGCGGCCGGCAACGCCAGCCAGTTCTCCGACGGCGCCGGCGCGGTGGTGGTGATGGAGGCGAAGCTGGCCGAGAAGCGCGGCCTCAAGCCCCTGGGCTACTTCCGTGGCTTCGCGGTGGCCGGCTGCGAGCCCGACGAGATGGGCATCGGCCCGGTCTTCGCGGTGCCCAAGCTGCTGGCGCGTGCCGGCAAGAAGGTCGACGACATCGACTTGTGGGAGCTGAACGAGGCCTTCGCGGTGCAGGTGATCTACAGTCGTGACAAGCTGGGCATTCCCGATGACCGTCTCAACGTCAACGGCGGTGCGATCGCCGTCGGCCATCCGTATGGCGTCAGCGGCCAGCGCCTGACCGGCCATGCGCTGATCGAAGGCAAGCGGCGCGGCGCCAAGCTCGCGGTGGTCACGATGTGCATCGGCGGTGGCATGGGCGCGGCCGGTCTCTTCGAGATCGCCTGAGCCCGGGCGGGCCGCACCCTCGGGCGCCGGCGGACCCGGCGCCCTTTTCGTGAATCGGATTCCTCCATGTCGCTCAAAGCGCTGATGGACCTGCGCGGTCGCAAGGCGATCGTCACCGGCGGGTCGCGCGGCCTGGGCCTGCAGATCGCACAGGCGCTCGCCGAGCTCGGCGCCGAGCTGCTGATCGCGGCGCGCAAGGCCGACGAGATCCAACAGACGCGGGAAGCCTTGTCGCGCGAGTACGGCGTGCCGGTGCACGGGCTGAGCGTGGACCTCGCGCGCGCCGGTGCGGTGGGCGAGTTCGCGGCCGCCGCCCTCGGGCGACTCGGCCATGTCGACATCCTGGTCAACAACGCCGGCACCGCCTGGGTGGGGCCGGCCGAGACTCTGCCGCTGGATGGCTGGAACAAGCTCGTCAACCTGAACCTCACCGGCGTGTTCCTGCTGACGCAGGCGATCGGTCGCGACTCGATGATTCCGCGCGGGCGTGGTCGTATCCTGAACGTCGCCTCGATCGCCGGCTTGCGCGGCAGCCCGATCGGCCAGCACACGCTCGCCTACAGCACCACGAAGGGCGGTCTCGTGAACTTCACGCGCGCGCTGGCCGGCGAGTGGGGCGCGCACGGCATCACCGTGAACGCGATCGCGCCCGGCTTCTTCCCCTCGAAACTCTCGAAGGTGGCGTTGGAGACGATCGGCGAATCGACGATCGCGGCAACGCCGCTGCGACGCCTGGGCGGCCCCGAAGACCTGAAAGGCGCCGCCGCGCTGCTGTGCTCCGATGCGGGCCAGCACATCACCGGACAGATCCTCGCGATCGACGGTGGCTTCACCGCGATCTGACCCCATGCCCGACACGCCGAAGACCCCGTCACCCGCCACCACCGCCCCGACGCGTCCGTCGCCCCCGTTCCTGAGCTTCCTCGGCGGCCAGGTCATCGAGACCGTCGACGGGCCGGAGGTGCGGCTCGAACTCAAGCCCGATCTGTGCAACACCCGGGGCCACGCGCACGGCGGGGTCGTGATGACCCTGCTCGATGTCGCGATGGCCCGGGCCGCGCGGGCGCGGCGCCTGATGGACGGTCTGGAAGACCACGGCGCGATGACGATCGAGATGAAGACGAGCTTCATGTCGCCGGGGGTGGGCCACACGCTGGTCGCGCGTGGCGTGTGCCTGCAGCGCACCGCGACGATGGCCTTCTGCGAGGCCGAGATCCTCGACGCGGCGGGTCATCGCGTCGCCCGTGCCTCGGGCACGTTCAAGTTCGTGAATCCCCGCGGGGCCCGGCCCCGCACCGATGGATGAAGGAGACACCATGAGCATCCGCAACACCCGCATCGTGCTGGCCTCGCGCCCCAAGGGCGAGCCCCGCGTCGAGAATTTCCGCGTGGAGCAGGCCGACCTGCCGCCGCTGGCCGAAGGCGAGCTGCTGGTGCGCAACCACTACCTGTCGCTGGACCCGTACATGCGCGGCCGCATGGACGACAGCAAGTCCTACGTCGCGCCGCAGCCGCTCGACAAGGTGATGGAGGGAGGCACCGCGGGCGAGGTGGTCGAGTCCCGGCACCCGGATTTCCGCGCCGGCGATCGGGTCGTGGGGCGGCTCGGCTGGCAGCTCTACGGCATCTCCAACGGCACCGGCCTCACCAAGGTGGACACCACGAAGGTGCCCCTGTCGGCCTACCTCGGCTGCGTCGGCATGCCGGGTGTCACCGCGTGGTACGGCTTGAACCAGATCATCGCCCCGAAGGCGGGCGAGACGGTCGTCGTGTCGGCCGCGAGTGGCGCCGTGGGCTCGGTGGTGGGGCAACTCGCCAAGGCCAAGGGCTGTCGCGTGGTCGGCGTCGCCGGCGGCCCCGACAAGTGCAAGCTGGTGGTCGACGCGTTCGGCTTCGACGCCTGCATCGACTACAAGGCACCGGGGCTGGGCGAGGCGCTGAAGGCCGCCACGCCGCAGGGCATCGACGGCTACTTCGAGAACACCGGCGGCGAGATCCTCGATCTCGTGCTCGCGCGGATGAACGCGTTCGGCCGCATCGCGGTCTGCGGTCTGATCGCGAGCTACAACGGCGAATCGATTCCGGTGAACAACATCCGCGCGATCCTGATCAGCCGCCTGGCGATGCGCGGCTTCATCATCTCCGAGCACCCGCAGTTCTGGCCGCAAGCCCTGCAGGAGCTCGGCCAGGCGGTCGCCAGTGGCCAGCTGAAGTACCGCGAGACGGTCTCCCAAGGGTTGGAGAGTGCGCCGGGCGCCTTCCTCGGCCTGCTGAAGGGGCGCAACGTCGGCAAGCAGTTGGTCAAGCTGGTCTGAGGCCGGCGATGCGCCAGGGCGAGGAGTTCCGGCTCGACGCGCGGCAGCTGCGGCGCACGCTCGATGCGGCGACGCTGGCGCCGTTCACGCGGCTCTCCAACGCGCGGGGCGCGCTGGGCCCGTTGCTGACCGCGCTCAATCTCGCCGCGCTGCTCACCGCGGCCGTGTGGGCCTGGCGCGCCGGGCAGTGGGCCTGGCTGGTGCCGATCGTCGCGCTGGTGGGCGCGCAGCAGCACGCGCTCTTCGTGCTGGCGCACGAGGCCGCGCACTACCGGCTCTTCACCTCGCGCACCTGGAACGACGCGGTCGGTCGCCTCGCGGGGTCGTTGGGCGGCATCTCGATGTGCACGTACCGGGTCACGCACCGGCTGCACCACAACCACCTCTACGACCGACAGGACCCGGATCTCGCGCTGAACGCGGGCTATCCGCGCGGTCGCGCCTACCTGTGGCGCAAGCTGCTGATCGATCTGACCGGCTGGACAGCCCCGAAGACCTTCGCCTACTTCTTCGGCGCGCCAGCGATCAATGCCGAGACCGCCGAGCGTGTGCGACCGCTGGATGACACCGCCGAGAGCCTGCGTGCCGCGGCGCGACGCGACCGATGGGTGGTGGTGGCGCTGCACGTGGCGATGCCGCTGGTGGCGCTCGCGGCGGGCGGTTGGTCGGGGTTGGCGCTCTACGCGCTGGTCTGGGTGCTGCCCCTGGTGACGGTGCTGCAGGCGCTGCTGCGCCTGCGTGCGGTGGCCGAGCACGGCGCGCCGGCGGGCTACGATTCGCCGCTGCGCGCGGCGCGCACCAACCTGCCCGCGCGCGGGCCGATCGGTTGGCTGACCCGGATCTTCTTCTTCCCGCACCACGTGAACTACCACATCGAGCACCACCTGTATCCGGCGGTTCCGCACTACCGGCTGGCGGCACTGCACCGCGCGCTCGCGCAGCAGGGCTTGCTCGTCGAGGCCGAGGTGAGGCCCTTCGCGCAGACGCTGGCCCGGGTGTTCGCCGAGCGCGGCACCGTCGCGACACCCGCGCGGACCGCGGGCACCTGAACCCGCACGCACCGATCGCGCGCCGGCGCGACACGACGAGGACACGACATGCAGGCATTCGAGGGCAAGGTGGCCGTGATCACCGGTGCGGGCAGCGGCTTCGGGCGCGAATTCGCGCGCACCGCGGCGGGCCTGGGCATGAAGCTGGTGCTGGCCGACATCCAGGCCGACGCGCTGGATGCCACGGTGGCCGAGGCCCGCCTGGCCGGCGCCGACGCGATCGGGTTGCTGTGTGACGTCTCGCGCGCGCACGACGTGCAGTCGCTGGCGGGCGCCGCCAGGCAGCGACACGGCGGCATCCACCTGGTGTTCAACAATGCGGGCGTCGCGGGCACCGGCGGCTACCTCTGGGAGAACTCCGAGAAGGATTGGCAATGGGTGCTCGGGGTGAACCTGTGGGGGGTGATCCACGGCATCCGCGCCTTCGTGCCGATCCTGATCGAACAGGGCGAGCCCTGCCACATCGTGAACACCGCCTCGGTGGCCGGGCTGGTGACGCCGCCGCTGCTGGGTGCCTACAGTGTCAGCAAGCACGCGGTGGTCGCCGCCAGCGAGGCCCTGGTGCACGACCTGCGTGTGGCCAAGGCCTCGGTGGGGGTGTCGGTGCTGTGTCCGGCGTTCGTGCCCACCGGCATCTTCCAGTCGCATCGCAACCGGCCGGCCGAGCTCACCGACGCGCACGAGCCGACCGCCTCGCAGATCGCCGCCCAGCAGGCCGGCGAGAAGGCGGTGGCCTCGGGCAAGGTGAGCGCGGCGCAGATCGCGGCGCTCACCTTCGAGGCGATCCGCGAGAACCGCTTCTACGTGATCAGCCATCCGCGCATCCTCCCCGCGGTGGAACTGCGGATGCGCGACATCCTCGAGCAGCGCGTGCCCAGCGACCCGTTCAGCTTCAAGCCCGACGTGGCGCATCGCGACGTCTGATCCGGAAGGCGGGCTTCGCGATGCTCGATCCCCAGGTGGCGCGGATCCTCGAGGGGGTGAACCGCGGTGGTGGCACGCGTTGGCACGAGCTCGGCGTGACGGCCGCGCGCGAACACTACGCGCGCTCGGTGGTGATGCTCGAGCGCCCCCCGCTGCCGATGCACGAGATCCACGACCTCGAGATCGTGCTGCCCGATCGTCGCGTGGCGGTGCGCCAGTACGTGCCGATCGCCCACGCCTGGGCGCAACCGCAGCCGGCCTTGCTGTTCTTTCACGGCGGCGGCTTCACGATCGGCTCGATCCAGACCCACGATCGGCTCGCGCGGGCGCTGGCGCACGAAGGCCGCTGTCACGTCTTCTCGGTGGAGTACCGGCTCGCGCCGGAGCACCGCTTTCCGGCGGCGGTCGACGATGCCTTCGCCGCGTTGGACTGGCTGCTCGCCCAGGCCGAGGTGCTCGGCGTGGACCGCTCGCGGATCGCGGTGGGCGGCGACAGCGCGGGCGGCACGCTGGCCGCGGCGACCGCGATCCACGCGCGCGACCGCGGCATCGCCCTTCGGCTGCAGTTGCTGCTGTATCCGGGTCTGTCGGCCCGCCAGGACACGCAATCCCACCGGCGCTTCGCACGCGGCTACCTGGTCGACGACGACGTGGTGCAGTGGTTCTTCGGCCACTACCTGCGCGACGATGCCGACCGAGACGACTGGCGCTTCGCCCCCTTGCTCGCGCCCCGGCTCGAGCGCGTGGCGCCGACCTGGCTCGCGCTGGCCGAGTACGATCCGTTGGTGGACGAGGGCCAGGCCTACGCCCGCCGGCTGAGCCAGGCGGGCGTGCCGGTGCAGTGCACCGTCTTCGCGGGCATGGCCCATTCGTTCTTTCAGCACGCGGGTTTCGTCACCGCGGCGCGCCGCGCCCAGGCGCAGGCCGGTCTGGCCCTGCGTCGCGCCTTCGACATCGAGGAGTGAGCCGATGAGCCCGGGTACGCGGCTGGTGGTGGGATCGTGGGAGGAACTGGGCACGCACGCGTCCGCGGTGCGGCGGGCCGTGTTCATCGACGAGCAGGCGATCCCCGAGTCGATGGAGTGGGACGAACACGATGCGCTCGCGCAGCACTGCGTCGCCTTCGATGGCGCCCGCGCGGTGGGCACCGGTCGACTGCTCGACGACGGGCGCATCGGTCGCATGGCGGTGATGGCCACCGCGCGCCGCACGGGCCTGGGCGGGCGCATTCTCGAGCGTCTGATCGACGCGGCGCGCGAGCGCGCAGACCCCGAGGTCCGGCTGAGCGCGCAGACCTACGTGCTGGCGTTCTACCGCCGACATGGGTTCGTCACGGTCGGCGATGTGTACGACGAGGCGGGCATCGCGCACCAGGACATGGTTCGCGCGCTGTTCGGCGGCGAGGTCTCGGTGCGCACCTGGATGGGCGCGGCCCGCCCTTCAGGCCCCGAGCTGCACCACGGCGAGTGGCGCCCCGCGCGGGCCCACGGCGGCGGTGTCTACCTGCTGCACGGCCTGGGCGAACACCTCGGGCGGTACGACGCGCTGGCGCGCTGGTGGTGCGCCCGCGGCTGGACCGTGCGCGCGCACGATCACGCGGGCCATGGGCGATCGTCGGGCGCGCGCGGCGTGATTCCCGCGCTCGACGCCTTGCAGTCGGACGCACGGGCCGCGTGGGAGACGTTCGGCACCGCACTGGGCCGCGCGCCGCTGCTGCTCGGTCACAGCATGGGGGGCGCGATCGCGGCCGACCTGGTCGTCGCGCGCGGCCTGCCGGTGCCCGGCCTGGTGCTGTCCTCGCCCGCGCTCGCGCTGCGCCTGGGCGCTCCGATGCGGTGGTTGGCCGAGTTCCTGCTGCGCGTGGCCCCGGCGCGCGCGCTCGGCAACGGGTTGGATCCCGCGTTCCTGTCGCACGATGGCACGGTGGTCCAGGCGTATCGGGACGACCCGCTGGTTCACGACCGCATCTGCGCCCGCTTGCTCAAGGCGATCGATCAGGCGGGCCGGGACGCGAGCGCGGCCGCGTCGCGCCTGAGCGTGCCCACGCTGCTGCTGGCCGCCGGCGACGACCGTCTCGTCGATCCGGAGGGCAGCCGGCGTTTCGCCGCGCAGGCACCGACCGCGCTGCTCGGCAGCCGGGTCTTCGAGACCGGCTACCACGAACTCTTCAACGAGACGTCGCTGTACCGTCAGGCCGCGCTCGACGAGCTCGAGCGGTGGCTGCTCACGCGCTTTCCCGATCCGACGCCAGCGTGAATCGGTGTCGCCGCTCCTGGAAGTCGAGCGCGTTCGCGGGCTCGGCCGGCCAGGAGCGTTCGATGAAGTCGACCACCCCGTCCCGGCCGACGAGCACCACCGTGGAGGCCCGGGTGCCGTAGTCGCGGGAGCGCACGAAAGGCGCCGACAGCATCCGTTCGCGTTCGCGGGGCACGCCGCTGTCGGGCAGGTCGTGCTCGTCGGCGGGTGAGGCATCGGCCAAGGCCTGGAACAGGTGCTGCTCCAACGCGCCGCGATCGGGCAGGGCGAGCGCGTCGGCCATTGCTCGCTTGAGCCGCGTCACCTTGGGCCACGGGGTGTCCAGCAGGTGGTTCGACAGCCCGTAGATGCCGGGCGCGAGTTCACGGTCCGCCTCGTGCCGGTTGCTCGACCAGCACGCGCGAGTGCCCTCGGCCTGGAGCGAGAGCAGCAGCAGGTTGTAGCCGGCATAGTGTTCGCCTTGTCTGGCCTGATGGCGAAGCGCCTGCGCGAACGCGTGCGGAGCGGCGGGTCTGGCGAGGAAGCGCAGCGGAAGGTTGCCGCGTGACGGGCCCGGGGTGCGCGCGCGCTCGGGCTCGCGCACGTTGGTGATCGTGGCCAGTCGGCCATCCCGGGACATCCCCAGCCAGGTGCCCAGGGCCTGCCGATCGCGCCCGCCGAGCAATCCGGGGTGGTCGTGCCACCAGGCCGCGGGATCCGCGGGCCGGTCGTGGAACTCGTCGCGGTTGCCAGCCAGCACCAGGCGCAGATGCGGCGACGCCTCCAGCGCCAGGGCGATCAGGCACACGGTGGCTTGCTCAGGCCGGCAACGGGTAGGGCAGGTCGAGCAGGCGGATCGGCTGGCCGGCCACCGACAAGCCGCCCTCGGCCACCGCGGCACTCTGCGATTCGAAGAGCAGGGTGCCGCCACCCTCGGGCGCGGGCGCCGAGAGCACCACCTCGCCGCAGGGCTCGGCACCGAGACGGCCGATCACGTCGGTGCCGGGCGCGGGCGGCGCCACATCGATCTGGCCGAGATACATCCGCCGCTTGAGTTTGCCCAGGTACTGGCTGCGCGCGACCACCTCCTGGCCTGGATAGCAGCCCTTCTTGAAGTTCACGCCACCGACGAGCTCGAAGTTCACCATCTGCGGCACGAAATGCTCCCAGGTGGCGGGCACCACCCGCGCGACGCCGGAAAGCACCTCCAGCCAACGCCAGCCCGCCGGGGCCGCGGGCGTGAGCGCCATCGACAGCCGGGACCAGAGGCCTGGCGCTTGCGCGGCGTCGACCCACAGCATCGTCCGGGGAATCGGGTCGACGTTCGCGCCGACCCGCACCGAGGGCAGCGCGATCGCGGTGACGCCTGGCGCGACGACCACCTGGCCGGCCTGAGCGGGTGCGTCGACCCCCCCCTCGAGCGCGGCCGCGATCCCGGCGCCCGTCAACCCGAAGGCGACCGACCGGGCCGCGTCGTCCTCCACCTTCGCCTTCGCCCGCAGCACGAACATCGAGAGCCGCTGGCGCAGGTGGGCGGCCAGCCCCCGGCTAAGCGCCAGCCGCATCCCGGGCGCGTCGTCGGTGTCGGCCCGCCAGCCGAGCAGGCTGGCCTGCAGACGCCCTTTCGCGCTGCAGTAGCCGAAGGGCAGGGCCTGGCCCGCGGGCAGGTGCTCGACGTCGTTCGTGAGCTGGTTGTGCAGGAAGTTCAGCGCGTCGCGCCCGGTGACCCGCAGGCAACCCCATTCGAACAGGGGGCTGATGGACCCCCGGGCCAGGGTGTCGAGACCCGCCCGGGGCAGGTCGGCCTGCGGGCCGTGGGGATCCGTCAGCAGACGGCACCCGAGGGTCTCGGCGAGTGCGGCCAGCGCGCCTTCGTCGAGTGCGAAGGTCGGGGCGACGGCGGCCGGCCGGGCGGGGCTGGCCGGGGGGAGGGCGGAAGCGGGTGAGGACATGGCCTTATTATAGGAAGCTCTCCCGACCCCCCATCGATGAACCGCGCCGTCGTCCTGATTTTGTCCCTCGTGCTGTTGGTCGTGTTCGCCTGGGGCGGCTGGCAGGCCTATCGGACGCAGCCGGTGGCGCTCGGTTCGGACGCGGTGCGGGTGCGCATCGACCGGGGCATGAGCCTGTCGACGATCGGGCAGACCATCGCGAAAGCGGGTGTCGGCCTGCCGGCGTGGCAGTTCGAGCTCGCCGCCCGGCTCAGGGGCGACGGTGGGCGGATCAAGGCCGGGGTCTACGAGTTCAAGGCGCCCCTCACCCGCCAGGCGCTGATCGACAAGATGGTGCGCGGTGACGTGCTGCTCGCCGAGGTCCGGATCATCGAGGGGTGGACCTTCCGGCAGATGCGGGCCGCGCTGACGCGTCATCCCGACCTGGTTCACGACGCCCGGGACCTCGACGATGCCCAGTTGCTCGCGCGCATCGGCGCCACCGAAAGCCACCCGGAAGGGCTCTTCCTGCCCGACACCTACCGGTTCTCGCCCGGCAGCAGCGAACTCGAGATCTATCGTCAGGCCTATCGCTTGCTCAAGCGCACCTTGGACGAGGCCTGGGCCGCCCGCTCGGCGGGTGTTCCGCTGGCCACGCCCTACCAGGCCCTGGTGCTCGCCTCGATCGTCGAGAAGGAGACCGGCCGGGACGCCGATCGGGATCGGGTGGCCGCGGTCTTCGTCAACCGGCTGAAGAAGGGCATGATGCTGCAAAGCGATCCGACGACGATCTACGGCATGGGCGATGCCTTCGATGGCAACCTGAGGCGCAGCGACCTGCGCACCGACACGGTCTACAACACCTACACCCGCAACGGCCTGCCCCCGACCCCGATCGCACTGGTCGGCAAGGCCTCGCTGGCGGCCGCACTGAACCCCGCGAACAGCCCCGCCCTGTATTTCGTGGCGCGTGGAGACGGCAGCAGCGAGTTCTCCGACGACCTGGCCGCGCACCAACGCGCGGTGGATCGCTACCAGAGACGCCGAGGACCATGAACACCCCATGCGGCACGGCCCGCCCCGCCGGGCGAGGGCTCTTCATGACCTTCGAGGGCATCGACGGCGCGGGAAAGTCCACGCACGTGCCGACGGTCGCGCAGTGGTGGCGCGACCGCGGCTTCGTCGTGCAGGTCACCCGCGAGCCGGGCGGCACCGAGCTGGCCGAGCGGCTTCGTGAGCTGCTGCTGAACGCCCCGATGGATCTCGAGACCGAGCTGCTGCTGGTCTTCGCGGCACGCCAGTCGCACCTGATCGAGTGTGTACGCCCCGCGCTCGCGCGCGGTGACGTGGTGCTGTGCGACCGCTTCACCGACTCCACCTACGCCTACCAGGGTGGCGGCCGGGGCGTGGACACGACCTGGATCCGTGCGCTGGAGCAACGTGTCCATCCGGATCTGCAACCGGATCGCACCTACCTGTTCGATCTTCCGGCCGAGGAGGCGGCGCGACGACGGGCGGCGGCCCGGGCGGCCGATCGTTTCGAGGCCGAAGACACCGCGTTCTTCGAGCGGGTGAGGGCGGCCTATCGGGCGCGCGCCGAGGCCGACCCCGGGCGGTTCGTCACGCTGGATGCGGCGAATTCGGTGGCCGATCTGCGTCGACGGATCGAAGAAGATTTGTCTCGTATTTTCAATATGATATGAACCTTTCTTCGAGTCACGAAGTTCATGTGAATTCTCGATTTCGCTTGGGAGTTCACTTGAGAAAATTCACGTAAAGCATTCATGGAAAAGGATCTTCCCTTTCCGTCGTGGCTCGAGGGTGATCTTCGCCAGCTCCTGGCGATGGGCGATCGCATGCCCCACGCCCTGCTGATCCACGGCCCACCGGGAATCGGCAAGGCCTGGCTCGCGAAGGCGCTCGCCCAAAGCCTGCTGTGTGAATCGCCAGGCCCGGGGCGCGTCGCCTGCCGGCAATGTCCGGCCTGCGGCTGGTTCCAGGGCGGATACCACCCTGACTGGCGCCTGGTTTCGCCGGTGGTCGACGAGGAGCGCGGGGCACGCGGCGAGAGGTCGCGGCGTGAGATCAAGATCGACCAGATCCGGGCGCTGGGCGATTTCGTCGGCATCGGGGCGCACCGCGCCGGCCGGCGGATCGTCCTGGTCGAACCCGCGGAGTCCCTGAACGCCCCGGCCGCGAACGCCTTGCTCAAGACGCTCGAGGAGCCGCCGGGCGACGTCTTGTTCCTGCTGGTGTGCGGCCATCTCGGCACGCTGCCCGCCACCGTGCGTTCTCGGTGCGTGCCCCATGGCGTGCACCGCCCGGACGCCGACCCGGCGCTGTCCTGGCTGCGCGCGGCGATCCCCGAGCAAGGCGCCCACCTGGCCGACTGGCTGGCCCTGTCCGATGGCGCGCCCCTGAAGGCCCTGTCCTTCGCCGAACCCGTGACGGCCACCGCCCATCGGGTGATCCTGCAGGCGGCCGAGCAGATTCCTGAGAATGCCATCTGGAGAACCGTGGACGGACTGGCGAGCTCGCCGGCATCGGCCTGGGTCCCGATGCTGCAAGCCTGGGTGTCCGATCTCGGACGAGCCTGCGCCGGCGCCGATCCGGTGCGGTTTCCAGGCCAGGCGCGCCGGCTGACGACACTGGCGCGGCGCACGGACCGCGGGCGGCTCGGCGAGTTCGCGGGCTGGTTGCTGCGTCAGACCCCGATTCTCGAACATCCCCTGAATCCGCGGCTGTTCGCCGAGGAGACGTGCCTGCGCTACGAAGCCCTCTTCGTGCCGGGCTGACGGGGTCGCCACAGGGCAGATCAGGGTGGGTCGCGTGAGCGCGCCGACCGGAACGTGAAACAGGGCAGGGAGCGGCATGGAACAGGTGGCCAAGAAACCGGAGGCGGCGGGCGAGGCGGGAACCGGGCCACGCCCCAGCGTGATCCAGTTGTCGATCCGGGAGAAGGCGGCCTTGTACGCGGCCTACATGAGCTTCGTGGAAGGGGGCGGCCTGTTCGTGCCCACCACCCGACCGGCCCAGCTCGGCGACGAGGTCTACGCGATCCTCACGCTGATGGACGAGCCGGCCAAGGTGCCGATCCCCGGACGGGTGTGCTGGATCACGCCGGCGGGCGTGCCCGGGCGCCAGCAGGGCATCGGCATCCAGTTCAGTCGCAACGAGGCGGGCGAGCAGGCGCGCGTGAAGATCGAGAACCTGATCGGCAGCGCGCTGAAGTCCACCCGCCCGACACACACGCTGTAGCCGCCCGGCAAGCCCACGCGCCAAGACCCCGAGGCCGGCCGGGCCGGCCGCTGGGGGTAAACTGCGCGCGGTGTTCGTCGACTCCCACTGCCATCTCGACTTCCCGGATTTCGCCGGGAAGCTGCCCGAGGTCCTTGCCCGCATGCGCCAGGCGCGCGTGGGCGGCGCCTTGTGCATCGCCGTCAACCTGCCGGACCTTCCGGCCGTGCTCGCGCTCGCCCGCGATCACCCCCACCTGTGGGCGACGGTCGGCGTCCACCCGGATTACCCGGACACGCCGGAGCCGGACGTCGACACGCTGGTCCGGCTCGCCCGAAGCTCGCCCAAGGTGCTCGCGATCGGCGAGACCGGCCTGGACTACTTCCGGCTGCAGGGCGACCTCGAGTGGCAGCGAGAGCGCTTTCGCGTCCACATCCGGGCGGCGAGGGCGGTCGGCCTGCCGTTGGTGGTTCACACCCGCCAGGCGTCGGCCGACACGATCCGGCTGCTGACCGAGGAGGGTGCCTCGGGGGTGGGCGGCGTGATGCACTGTTTCACCGAAGACTGGCCCACCGCCCGGGCCGCCTTGGACCTGGGATTCCACATCTCGTTCTCGGGCATCGTCACCTTCAAGAGCGCGCGGGATCTGCGCGAGGTCGCGGCCAAGGTTCCCGATGACCGTTTGCTGATTGAAACCGATTGTCCCTACCTCGCCCCGGTGCCGCACCGCGGTCGCACGAACGAGCCCGGGTTCGTCCCGCATGTCGCCACCACGCTCGCCGAGGTGCGCGGGGTGCCGGTGGATCAGATCGAATCTTTGACGACAGATAATTTCTGCCGACTTTTCAATGTATTGAGATCACAACTTGAAGTTGTATAGTAAGTCGATGAGGACCCTCGTGCTGGGGCTGGCACTGGCCGGCGCGATCGCTGTGCCGCTGGCGCGGGCGCAGTCCGACGCTTATCAGGCCTTCGTGCAGGCGGTGTCCTTGAACCACGCCGCCACCGTTCGAACCTGGCTGTTGCGCGGAGTTTCACCCAACGCACTCGATGCGGACAAGACCCCGCTGTTGGTGCTGGCGGCGCGGGAGAAGGCCTTCGATGCGTTGCGCGCCTTGCTGGAGTCGCCCTTGGTGGAGGTCGATGCCGTCAATCCAGGCGGTGAGACCGCGCTGATGCTCGCCAGCCTGCACGGCGAGTTGGACGTGGTGAAGCTGCTGGTGCGGCGGGGTGCCCAGGTGAACCGTACCGGGTGGACGCCATTGCACTATGCCGCGCTGGCCGGACATCAGGCGGTGGTCGAGTGGCTGCTCGAGAACCACGCGTACATCGACGCGGCCTCGCCGAACGGCACGACCCCGCTGATGATGGCCGCCCGCGAGAAGCGCACGTCGATCGCCCAGTACCTGGTCGAGCAGGGCGCGGATCCCAGTCTGCGCAACCAGGCGGGATTCGGGGCGCCCGAATACTTCCAGCGGGCCGGAGAGCCCGAATTGGCGCGATGGATGGCTCAGAAGGCGGCCGAGTTCCTGAGGCGCTATGGCACTCAGGAGGCGCCGGTGTCGTCCACCGGGGCGGCGGCGGCAACGTCGGCCCGCGACCCGTCGGTGGCGCCGCCGTCTCCCGCGTCGGGCGGCTCCGCGACGCCAGCCCCCGTCGGCGTGCCCGCAGCGGGCATCCCAGGGCCCGCCGCGCCAGGAACCGGGACGGCGCCCAATGTGTCGACGCCACGTCCGGTGGCCGCGCCCGGGCCGGTCAGCACGCCAGCCCGATCCGGTGGCGGCGACGAGCGTCCCGCCTCGCCGGTGTTCTCGGTGCCCGTGCGGCCGTTGCCGTCGGCAGGCGCGGTGCCCGGCGGCGTGGGCACGGCCGGGGCGCCCAGGCCATTGCCTGGCGTTCGGCAGTAGGTTCGCGAGCCGGGGACAGGGAGTCCTTGCCGGCTCGTGGGGCCGGGTCGGCTGTGTGCCAGATACATCCGTTGCGCATAATGTGTATTATGTAAACTCGTAGACGAATAAGAAAGCCGGGCCTCGGCCCGGCGGCTCGCAGGCGCCCCCGCCTCACAACTCCACGAACGCCCCTTTCGTCCACATCTCCCGCAGCTTGTACTTCTGGATCTTGCCGGAACCGGTCAAGGGGAAACTCTCCAGCACGAACCAGTGGCGCGGCGTCTTGTGAGGCGCCAGGTGCGCGCGCATGTAGTCGAACAGCACGTCCTTGCTGATCACCGCACCGGGTGCTGGCCGGAGGAAGGCGCCGACCACCTCCCCCCACTTCGGGTCGGGCAGACCGACGATCGCCACCTCGCCGACGCTGGGGTGACGGAACAGCAGCTCTTCGAGTTCGCGCGGATAGATGTTCTCGCCGCCGCGAATGATCATGTCCTTCAGCCGGCCTTCCACGGTGCAGTAGCCGCGCTCGTCCATCGCGCAGAGGTCGCCGGTGTGCAGCCAGCCGTCGGCGTCGATCGCCGCGGCGGTGGCGTCGGGCATCTCGAAGTAGCCGTGCATCACGTGATAGCCGCGGGTGCAGTACTCGCCGATCTGGCCGATGGGCACCGTCTGCCCGGTGGCCGGGTCGATGATCTTCACCTCGCAATGGGGCATCGGCGGGCCGATCGTGCCGGCCTTGTCCTCGATGGTGTCGTCCGGCCGGGTCATCGAGGACACCGGCGAGCACTCGGTCTGGCCGAACACGATCGTGAACGCGGCGCCGAGCTTCTCCTCCAAGGTCTTGACCAGCGCCGCCGGCACGGTGGAGCCGCCCGAGCAGATCGCCTTCATGCCGGAGAGGTCCGTCCGGGAGAACGTCGGGTGCTCCATCATCGCCACCAGCATCGTCGGCACCGCGAGCATCGCGTTGGCCTTGTATTCGCCGATCAGCTGCAGCACCAGGCCCGGCTCGAAGGCCTCGACCAGCACCTGCGTGGCCCGCTTGGCCACGGCGCCCAGCACGCACAGCACGCAGCCGCCGGTGTGAAAGAGCGGCATCGTCGTCGTCCAGACCGCGCCATCGTCCACGCCCATGCGGTCCATCGTGTGCGCGCCGTTGTTGGCCAGGCCCCGGTGGTGCAGCAGCGCCCCCTTCGGAAAGCCGGTGGTGCCCGAGGTGTACTGGATCATCACCGGATCCATCGGCTTGACCGACGGCAAGGCGATGGCGGTGTCGTCACCCGCCTTGGCGAAGTCTTCCCACTGGCTGAAGCAGATGATCTCGCGCAGTTCCGGGCAGTTCGGCGCCACCTCCCTGGCCGTCGCGAGCATCGGGTTGCCGCGGAAGCCCTCCACCACGAACAGGCCCGCCGAGCGGCTCTGCTTGAGGACGTACTCGACCTCGTGCGCGCGGAAGGCCGGGTTGACGGTGACCATCACCAGGCCGGCCATCGCGGTGCCGAACTCGAGCATGATCCACTCGGGGATGTTCGGCGCCCAGACGGCCACCCGCTCGCCCGGCTTGAACCGGGTGAGCAGCGCCCGCGCGGTGCGTCGCGCTTGCGCCTGCATCTGCGCGTACGTCCATTGCCGTCGCGCCGCGGGATCCGGCAAGCCCTCGATCACCGCGAGCCGATCGGGGGTGGTCTGCGCGGCCCAGTCGAGCAGTTCGCCCAGGGTGATATCGCGAACCGGCGGGGTGGTCACGCCGGTGGCGTGCGACAGGGTCAGGGACATGGGTGTGCGGGCGTGAAGGGGTTGGAACGGGTGCGCCTCGCGACCCCGGGGCGTGGCCCCGATCACCGGCGCCCGGCTAGGCTAACACGCGTCAGAACAGCCCTTGCTGAACCGGGCGCGGGCGCTGTTTCGCCAGCGTGATCGGGTCGGTGCCCTTGATCATCACGAAGACCTCGGTGAGGCGCTGCCAGCGATGCGCGTCGGTGGTCAGGGCCAGGAAGGGATCCAGTTCGAAGGCGACCAGATCGTGTGGCAGGCCCGGGTGGCCTCGCTCGACATCGGCCAGCGCCCGGTGGGCCCGCGCCAGGACCTCCTCGACCGCGCCGTTGCTCACGATCAGGGCCATCTGAATCGGTTCGCCCGGGGCGTCGTCCTGGCGGGCGACGGCGCCGTAGAGCCAGGCCGAGAGGAGGGTCGGCCGTGATTCCTGCAAAATCCGCAGAAAAGCAGTTAAGTATTTGATTTAACTAAGATTTTTTCCGACTTTATGAACGTAGCCACTATCCAACGCGTCTTGGACTGTGTGCTCAAAGCATTCCATACGCTGTACAGCGTAGGTTGATGCGCAGCCAAGGCTTGGTTGACAGGCAGTAGTCCATAAACTACAGTTCGATCATCAATGATCGAGTTAAAACAAACAGAGACATTCAGGAAATGGCGAACGCGGCTCAAGGACGAACGAGCGCGCATCTTGGTGGCGTCCCGACTGGACCGCCTCGCCTTTGGTCTTGCGGGCGATGTGGAGCCCGTGGGGCAGGGAGTCAGCGAATTGCGTATTCACCATGGCCCTGGATACCGCATCTACTTCCAGAAGAGAGGAAGCACGATCATCGTCTTGCTGTGCGGCGGTGACAAAAGCACGCAAGCGAAGGACATCAAGGCTGCAAAGCGCCTGGCTGAAGCATGGAGCGAATGAAATGGCTGAAAAACTGACTACCTATGATCCCGCCGAGGATCTGACTTCGGACGAAGCCATTGCGATCTTCATGGCGGAAGCGTTCCAGACGAATGACGTCGGCTATATCGCGCACGCGCTGGGGGTCGTCGCGCGTGCCAAGGGAATGGCCCAGATTGCTGGGCAAACCGGGCTTTCCCGCGAGCAGCTTTACCGCTCTTTCAGCGAGAACGGCAACCCGACCCTAAAGACGACTCTGGCGGTCATGAAAGCCTTGGGCATCGAGCTGACCGCCAAAGTTCCGGCTGCCGCATAACCGTCCTGGCAACTAACAGGGATAGAACTTTATTTTGTGTGTTCTGCGGATTGGTTGACCGCCAACCATCCGGCGCGAAGTATCGTGCTGTTGCGCTACTAGCGTTTGAGCACGTTCTTCGTTTTGGACCGCTTCGCGGGTGTCCCAGCGTTGGCGTCTCCCTTGGGAAGACGTGTCTTGAGCTCGACCAACAGCTCCGTCGTGTTTTTTCGGAACTGCGCCTGTTGCGACTGGGCTGTTTGCAAGTCCTCGCGTGCAGAAAGGATCTCACGGGCCAAGCCGGCTTTCTCAGCGCTCAGTGCGCTGACCTGCACCCGAAGAGACTGGGCCAGCTCGTGCGAATCTCCCAACGCCTTGGCCGCCTTTTTGTTTTCATCTGCGAGCAAGAGGGTGACGCGTTTGAGTTCCTGTCGCGCCCTATCGACGTCCTCCAACAGCCGTCTTTCTTGAGCTGAAGCTCGTTGTTCCAGGCGCTCACGCTCCTGCCGGTGCTCCTCGTTCAGCGCATTGAGGCGACCACGCTCGGCTTGCAACGCTTGCGTTGCCGCAGCATTCTGGGCGCGCACGGATTCAATTTCAGCGTCCCGGCCCAGCAGCCCTTTTTGCAGGTCGGTAACCTGGCGAAGCAGATCCGCAAGCTGGTGGTCCTTGGCCTGAAGCGCGGCGCCCAGTGCTTCCGAGCGCTCGTTCAGCCGTTGCTGTTCTTGATCGAGGGTGACTCGCTCGGCCGCGAGCCGCTCTACTAACCTTTCCAGTGCGTCTCGATCGACCTGTACCGATTGCGCCGCCTGCTCCTGGGCGTGCTGCTGGGCGCGACCCCACAGCGCCTTGGCCGCCCGCAGAACCGGTGCTGGCAGGGCGCCCTGCTCCCCGACGCCCTCATCGCCACCCCCCAGTCGTTTGGCCAACGAGGCGTACCAGGCATCGAGCATGGGCGCCACGGTGTTCGGCGATCCTCGTCCGAGGTGCGCGCGCACGCGCTCAATCGTGGGCCGCTCGCCTTGGGCGAGCACGGCGTCGGCCGCGCCCCAGACCTCATCGACCTGAACGCCTCGGGAGACTCTCGAACTTTTCATTTGCACCGCCCTGCTTCACACTGTAAATTACCAACGATAAGGGATACTTATCGTGATTTATCGACCCGTTTCGTATCAAATCATACATAGTATGTGCGATAAAACTCCATTCGTCACCCTGCCCTGAACATGCGCCTGCCCATCCTCCAGAAAACCCCCGCCCTGCAGCCGCATGAGCTCAGCGATGTGACCGCGCAGGCCGTGGCCGACCTGCTGCGCGAAGGTGAATCGCTCAATACGCAGCTGAGCTACCGCAGCGCACTTCGATATTGGGCCGCCTGGTACGGGATTCGTTACGGGGCGCAGATCAGCCTGCCGTTGCCAGCGGCTTGCGTGCTGCAGTTCATCGTCGACCACGCGCAGCGCAGCACGCCCAAGGGCCTGGTGCACGAGCTCCCGGCCGGGATTGACACCGCCCTGGTTCAGGCCGGCTACAAGGGAAAGGCGGGACCGATGGCGCACAACACGCTCGTGCACCGCCTGGCGGTGCTCTCCAAAGCCCACCAGATGCGCGAGGTGAAAAACCCGTGTCAGGACCCCAAGGTGCGCGAGCTGCTCTCGCGCACGCGCAAGGCCTACGCCAAGCGCGGCGAGTTGCCCAAGAAAAAAGACGCGCTGACCAAGGATCCGCTGCAGCTTGTGCTGGCCACCTGCGATGAGACATTGAAAGGCAAACGCGATCGCGCCCTCCTCCTCTTTGCCTGGGCCAGTGGTGGGCGCCGGCGCTCCGAAGTGGCCGCGGCGGACATGAAGTTCCTGAAGAAGACCGGATCGGGGGAGTTTTCTTACGAGCTGGTCTTCTCGAAAACGAACCAGAGCGGCGTCGACCGGCCCGAGAACCACAAGCCCGTGCTCGGTGCTGCGGGTGCAGCGCTGGAAGACTGGTTGTCGGTGAGTAGGATCCGCGAGGGCGCCCTCTTCCGCCGCGTGCTCAAGGGCGGCCACCTGGGTGGGCCACTGTCGGCTGCAGCCGTGCGCGACATCGTGCAAGTGCGGTGTTTGTTGGCGGGGGTTGAGGGGAAGTTTTCTGCACACTCATTGCGGTCTGGCTTCGTCACCGAAGCGGCTGCACAGAACGTCTCGATCGCCGACACGATGGCGATGACAGGCCATCAGTCCGTTGCCGTGGTGCTTGGATATCAGCGCCGCGGTGGACTGTCCAACACCCCCGCCTCCAAGCTGCTTGCATAGCCCACGTGCGCCAGCGTCTACGTCAAGAAGTGCGTCGAGCTATGCGCGAGTTCCCGGCGGAACTCTGGCCTGCCCTGGCCACGCGCGGCTCCTGGACGTGCCCAGTGCCAAAGCCTCGGAGACCATCAATACGTCTCACCGCATCCTCCATCGAGTTTCGAAACGTTTATGGGAAAATGTTCCAATCATGCCCAAACCCGAAATACAGCCGCCCACGACCAAAACCGTCCGAGATGAGAGCGAACACGGCGAATGGTTTGCAACCACGTTGGCGCGCGGACTCTCTCTCATCGAGGCCTTCGGTCCTGAAGATACCTGGCTTGGCAATGCCGAACTTTCGCGGCGCACAGGTCTATCGAAGCCGACCGTTTCCCGCTTGAGTTCAACCCTCATTGAACTGGGCTTTCTGACCCGCAACGACGAAGGCAAGTTTCGCCCTGGCGTGCGTTTGCTCGCCTTGGCCTACCCTGTACTGCGCAGCTTGACGATCCGGCTGGTCGCGCGGCCGTTGATGCTGGAGGTTGCACGCGAAATCCGCGGTGCGGTCTCGCTGGGTGCCCTGGATCGTCTTAGCCTGATTTACGTTGAAACGGCTCGAAGCACCGACCCCCACCCACGGTCGCCCGACGTGGGCAACAATGCGCCTTTGATCCAGACGGCGATCGGTCGGGCATTGCTGGCGCAGCTCGATGAAGCAACACGAATGCGCGTTCTCGAGCAAACCCGCACCGACATGCCAGACCTGTGGGAGCGCCACCATGCCAAGGCGGCCGAGGCCGTGCAGGATTGCGCGCGTCAGGGCTACTGCCTGTCTTACGGCGACTTCGATCCCAGAGTGCACGCGGTGGGCGTGCCCTTGCTGACCTTGCCCGATGGGACAGCGCTGGCGATGAATTGCGGCATTCCAGCGTTCCGACTTGGTTACGGGCAGCTAGAGAATGATGTCGCGCCACGCGCCGTCGCACTGGCAGCCAGCATTCGCACCATGTGGAAGCCATAAAGCCGGCTGCCGCATCCGCGGCGGAGCTCTCGAAGGCATAAAAAGCGGCCATGAAATGGTTGCCATGGCAGTCCTCGCGCATGGCCTTCCATAGGCGCTCGATCGGGTTGACTTCGGTCGACGGAATCAGGCCAAAGTTTAGCGCGTCACCGCCCTGGGCCTGAGCGCCTTGCCCTGGCGCGCCACGATCTGTCCGGCCGCAGGGGGCGCCCACAGCGCACGCAAGCGCACCGACCACTGTGGTGCGCCATCTCTCAAACACATCAGCGCACCCGCAGCCCAGCACTGATCGAGGCTGCTTGGCTGTTTTCTTCTTCATCACAACAGCGGATGCAGCGGCGGCTCAACGAGCAGGCCGCGCGATGAGAGGCATTGACCAATTTATCCACGAAGTTCAAAATACAGGAACACTTTAAGATTTTTGATCCATTTATTTGTTCTGAGTGCCTGCGTTGGCCTCTAGAAACGATGGAACAAGCAACAGGAAACAACCATGAGCGGACCGCTGAGCGGATTGAAGGTTCTCGACATCGCGACGATCATCGCGGCGCCCTCCTGCGCGACCTTGCTCGCCGACTATGGCGCTGACGTCATCAAGATGGAGCTTCCTGGCCACGGCGACGGTGCGCGAGACTTCCCTCCTTTCAAGGACGGCAAATCGTTGTGGTGGAAGGCCATCAACCGCAACAAGAAGTTCATTACGCTCGACTTGCGACTGCCTGAAGGCCTGGCTCTGTTCAAGCAAATGATCAAGGGCTTCGACGTGCTGGTGGAGAACTTCCGGCCCGGTACGCTGGACCGCTGGGGTTTGACGCGCGAAGTCCTCTGGGAACTGCAGCCGCGTCTGGTGATCTTGCGTGCCACAGGTTTTGGCCAGACGGGCCCCTACCGTGATCGGGCCGGCTTTGCCCGGTTGTTTGAAGCCATGGGCGGACTCACCTATATCACCGGTGAGCCGGAAGGCGCACCGATGCATACCGGGTACCCGATGGGGGATGCGATCGGTGGCCTGTTCGGCACCATCGGCGTGCTGGCCGCCTTGTGCCGGCGTGTCATGGAGCCCGATGCGCCTGGCGAGGAGATCGACCTGTCGATGACGGAGGCCGTGCTTCGCTTGCTCGATTTCCTGCCGATCGAGCACGACCAGTTGGGAGAAGTGCGCGAGCGTTCGGGCAATGCCAACCAGTACTCCGCCCCCTCTGCGGTGTATTCAAGTCGAGACGGACGCTATGTCTCGCTGTCGGGCAGCACCAACGCGATTTTTGTCGCCAACGCCCGCTCCATTGGTCGCCCTGACCTGCCAGAGGATCCGCGTTTCATGACCAATAGTTTGCGAATGGGTTACTCGGCCGAATTGAATGAGGTGTTCTCCCGCTGGATGGGTGAGCACACCCTGGACGAAATCCTCGAAGCGTTCGAGCGCGAAGGCGGAGCAATTGCGCCGATCTATTCCATCGACCAGATCGTCAACGATCCCCAGATGGTGGCGCGAGAAGCCATCGTCTCTGTGCCAGACGCGGACTTCGGGTCGGTGCGCATGCAAAACGTGGTGCCTCGCTTCGTGAGCAATCCGGGCGCGGTCCGGTCGACCGCCGGCACTCTGGGCGAATACAACCAGGATTTTTATACCCGGCAAATGGGTTTATCCGAAGCCCAACTACAGACTCTGCGCGAGAAATCGGTCGTGTGATCCGGTGTTTTCCAAGCACAAGCCCAACTGGAAAAACAAGCAATCCCTATCCACACATCGCACATGGCGCATGCGCGCGCCTGAATTGTCGATTCCCACGCGCCATCGATTGCCGCATGAGATCACCGCCTACCCGAAACCACACCTAGAAAGATATCCATGAGACACCTGACCACCCGGTTCTTCGCCGTCTTGCTGACGGCCGTCGCCATAGCCAGTCCCGCACTATCTCAAAGCGCTTATCCATCGAAGCCGATTCGGGTCATCGTTCCTTACCCCGCTGGCGGTGTCGTTGACCTTTTCGCGCGCGTCGTGACCAACGCCATGGCAAAGCGGTGGTCGCAGTCGATCGTTGTCGAACCCCGACCAGGCGCGTCATCCAACATCGGAACGCTGGCGGCACTGCGCAGCGAACCCGATGGATATACCTGGTTGATGGTCGGGCCATCGTTTGCCGCCAACCCATCGCTATCAAAAGATGCCGCTTGGAATCCCATGAAGGATTTCGTCGGTTTGGGGGTCGTCGGCTACTCGCCAATGATCATTGTGGCCACTGAAAAGCTGCCCGTGAAGACGCTGCGCGATGTCGTCGAACTCGCCAAGGCCAAGCCCAAAGAGATAACAGCGGGGACGATGAATGGGTCTTCCGGTCAATTTCTCCTCGAGGCACTGAAACATGCATCTGGCGCAGATTTCCTGATGGTGCCCTATGCAGGTGCGCCACCGATCGTGGCCGATCTGATCAACGGGAATGTGCAGATTACCGGGCTCCCGCTCACCGTGGCGCTGGCCCAGATTCAGTCCGGTCGCATCAAGGCCATTGCTTCCGGCTCCGCTTCACGCTCGTCGTTACTTCCCGACGTGCCGACATTCGCCGAGGCGGGTTACGCCGAAGCCGCACTCACTCCCTGGTATGGGTTCGTGGCACCACGTGGCACCCCCGCAGCCATCATTCATCAAATCAACAACGAAATGAACGAAGTCCTGAAATTGCCCGAAGTGCGCGAGCAGCTTGTCAAGCTCGGCGCAGAACTCGTGCGCCCCATGACATCGGCCGATGTCGATCAGTTGATCAAGTCGGACACCGAAAGGTATTCGACGCTGATCAAGCGCGCCAATATCAAGGTGAACTAATGAGCACGCCATTGAACACCACGCTGTGCCGTCGACTGGGCATCCGCTACCCCATCTTTGGTTTCTCTCACAGCGTCGACGTGACGGTCGCGCTGGCCAACGCAGGCTGCTTTCCGATCTACGGGGCCACGCGCGATATGCCGGACGAGATCGTCAGCCACCTCAAGGAAATCCGCGAACGCATCGGCACGGGGAAATTCGGTGTTGACCTCCTGTTGCCATCGGGCGTGGGCAGCGAAACCGATCGCGCAGCGGTCGTGGCCGGACTGCCTGCAGAAAACAAGGCGTTCATTGAGCAGTTGCGGACCAAGTACAACGTACCTCCCGCCACAAAAGCGACCTTCTTCTCCAGCCAGATCCGCTCGCAGCAATTGTTTGCCGAACAGATTGACGCTGTGCTCGGCTCAAGCGCTGACGCTTTTGCGGCTGGCATCGGGCTTCCGGCCAGTGTCATCCAGCGCGCAGCGCAATGCGGAAAATTCACCATCTCGCTGGTGGGTTCGGCAAAACATGCCGTGGCCGCGAAGACAGCGGGTGTCGACCTGATCGTTGCGCAGGGTGCCGATGCGGGAGGCCACACCGGACCGATCGGCACCTATTCCTTGGTACCCCAAGTGGTGGAAGCGGCCGGGGACGTGCCGGTGCTGGCGGCCGGGGGCGTGGGCCACGGCAGGCACATCGCGGCGGCCTTTGGGCTGGGTGCGCAAGGTGTCTGGCTGGGCACGGCATGGCTCACCAGCCGCGAACACGCGTTCAACGAGATCTTGCTGCGCCAGGTGCTGGCCGCCCGTGGAGAGGACACGGTGATCTCCAAAAGCCACAGTGGCAAATCGGCCCGTTTGATCCGCAGCGCATGGACCGACGAATGGGAAGCGCCTTCGGCACCCAAACCCTTGCCCATGCCCTACCAGCAGGTGCTGACCGGCGAGTTGCTCGCGGCCGTCGAGGAGCATGGCATCGAGGCCCTTTCCTATACCGGCGCGGGCCAGGGTGTGGGTTGGTTCAACGAACTGAAGACGGTGGATGAGATCGTCGAGCGCCTCGTATCCGAAACCCAAGGCGCGCTGGACCAGATGAACGCCCGGCTCAGCGGCAACTGAACATCAATATCACCGCGAGACAACACTGTGGACTTTTCAGAATCACCCAGGGCGCGTGACATACGCGAACGCTTCACGGCATTCTTCCAATCGCAAGTGCTTCCTCGGCACCGTGAATGGCATGACGCCGTTGTCGTGCGCAAGCAACAGGCGGCATTCATGCCCGCCTTGCGTGCCGCGGCGCGCGAACAGGGCCTTTGGAATCTCGCACTGCCCGCCTTGGCGCCCGACGAGCCTGGCACGCAGCTGTCGAACGTCGAGTTCGCCCCGTTGTGCGAACTCATGGGCAGCCTGCCCTGGGGCTCGGAGGTGTTCAATTGCCACGCGCCGGATGTGCCCAACATGGCCTTGCTGCAGCAGGTCGCCAATCCCGAGCAGAAACAGCGCTGGCTGCGGCCGTTGCTCGAAGGCGAGGCCAAGTCGGCGTTCGCGCTGACCGAGCCCGACACCGCGTCGTCGGATGCCACCAACATCGACACGCGCATGGAACGCCGTGGTGACCAGTACATCATCAACGGGCGCAAATGGTTCATCACCGGCGCCGCGCACCCGGATTGCAAGTTCGTGGTGGTGGTCGGTCGCAGCAATCCCGAGGGGCAACGCACGGCCCAGCATTCGATGGTGATCGTTCCCATGGACACCCCTGGCCTTCGGGTGGTGCGCTCCCAACGGTTCATGGGATGGGAGGACCACGTGGCGCCCATCGGCGAGCTGGAGTTCGTCAATGTGGCCGTGCCGGTGGGCAACCTGCTGGGCGAGGAAGGCGCGGGCTTCAGCGGCGCACAAACCCGCCTTGGGCCGGCGCGCGTGCACCATTGCACGCGGCTCATCGGCATGGCCGAGGTGCTGATGCAACTGATGGTCGCGCGGGCCAAGGAGCGGAGCACCTTCGGGCGCGCCGTTATCGACTACGACACGGTGCAGCGCTCGATTGCACAGTCGCGCATCGATATCGAACTGGCCCGGATCATGGTGCAGCGCACCGCCTGGCTGATCGACCAGCAGGGGCATCGCGGTTCCTGGCGCGACGTGTCGATCTCCAAGGTCGCCGTTCCGAACATGCTGCAGCAGGTGGCCGACCGCGCCATGCAGATCTTCGGTGCCATGGGCGGCAGCGACCAACTGCTGATTCACCACGCCTACGTCTACGCGCGCAGTCTGCGCATTGGCGACGGCCCCGATGAGGTGCACCTGCGGCAGATATTCCGCACCGAGCAGGGACCGTCCTGGACCATCGCCGATTCGCCTTACGTGGTGCCGGCCGCCTGACTTTCCGTCCAACCTGCAAGCCTGTTCCCCCATCCCGGATTCACCATGCCCCTATTCGATTCCCGCATCGACCCGCGAAGCGAAGCCTTTGCGGCCAACCGCGATCACATGCTGCGCATGCTGGCCGAAGTGCGGGCGCTGGAGCAGCGCACGCGCGATCGCTCGGCGCAATCCCAACCGCTATTCGACAAGCGGGGTCAGTTGTTGCCACGGGACCGGATCGCGCTGCTGCTCGATCCAGGCAGTGCCTACCTGGAACTCTCGGCGCTCGCGGGCTTCGGTCTCGACCATCCGGACCCGGCGAAGTGCGTGCCGGGCGCGGGCGTCATCACCGGCATCGGCATGGTGGGCGGCACGCGCTGCATGGTCGTGGCCTCCGACTCGGGCATCGAGGCAGGCTCGTTCCGGGCCATGGCGCTGGAGAAAATCCTGCGGGCGCAGCGCATTGCGCTGGACAACAAGCTGCCCTTCGTCCATCTCGTGGAGAGCGCGGGCGCCAACCTGCTGCGCTACAAGGTCGAAGGCTTTGTCGGCGGCGGCGCCATGTTTCGCAATCTGGCGCGCTTGTCGGCTGCAGGACTGCCCGTGGTGACCGTTGTGCACGGCTCGTCGACGGCGGGTGGGGCCTACATGCCCGGCTTGTCGGATTACGTGATCATGGTGCGCGGACGGGCGCGCGCCTTTCTGGCCGGGCCGCCCTTGCTCAAGGCCGCGACCGGCGAGATCGCGACCGAAGAGAACCTGGGCGGCGCCGAGATGCACACAGCCGTGTCCGGCCTGGGTGAGTACATGGCCGAAAACGATGCCGACGGCGTTCGTCTGGCGCGTGAAGTGGTGAAGCGACTGCAATGGTCGCGGCATCTCACGCCGGGCGCCCTCGCGCAAGGCAGCGAGGTGCGAGGCCCGCGCTTCGATTCAGAGGATCTGTTGGGCATCATGTCCCCGGACGGCCGCAAGCCCGCGGACATGCGCGAAGTCATCGCGCGCATCGTCGATGACTCGGACTTCCTCGAGTTCAAGTCCCTCTACGGGCCCTCCACCGTGACCGCGCATGCCGCGATACGGGGCCACGCCATCGGCATCATCACCAACAACGGCCCGATCGATCCGGACGGCGCCAACAAGGCGACGCACTTCATCCAGGCCTGCTGCCAGAGCGGAACGCCCATCGTCTACTTGCAGAACACCACCGGCTACATGGTCGGCCAGGCCTACGAGCGCGGCGGCATGATCAAGCACGGCTCCAAGATGATCCAGGCGGTGGCCAACGCGACCGTGCCCCAGTTGACCGTGATGTGCGGCGCCTCGTTCGGCGCTGGCCACTACGGCATGTGCGGTCGGGCGTACGAGCCCAGTTTCCTGTTTTCCTGGCCCAACGCGCGCACCGCGGTCATGGGAGGGGAGCAAGCCGCCATGACGATGCGCATCGTTGCCGAGGCCGGTGCCAAGCGCAAGGGTCTCGATGTTGACGAGGCGGCGTTGGACGCGCAGGACAAGGCGATCGTCGACACCTTCGAGCGCCAGCAGAGCGCGATCGCCACCTCCAGCCTGTTGCTCGACGACGGCGTGATCGACCCGCGCGACACACGTGATGTGCTTGCCCTGAGCCTGACAGTTCTCAACGAGGCGGCGCGGCGTACGGTGCGCCCCATTCAATTCGGAGTGGCGCGGCCATGAAACGTTTCTCATCCATCCTGTGGGCTTGCCCCTGTCCAACGGAGTCCATAGCCGCACGGTTACGCGGCTTTCGTGACCTGGCCCGCGTGCCAGTTGGCTTCGAACTTCATGGGGCTGAT
>WBZM01000314.1_pt1 | contig 72688 bp, 64 predicted proteins | sample 5204271 | NCBI WGS metagenome assembly WBZM01 (sample SAMN12344346, study PRJNA552823) | activated sludge metagenome | biome: Activated sludge suspended growth; feature: Nitrification reactor; material: Wastewater; isolation source: activated sludge from nitrification reactor of wastewater... | reverse complement strand
TGACGCCCGCAGCGTTCAAGAAGACGCTCGGCTGAGCGGCGCGCTTGCGGCGCCGGGCATGAATCCGTTCACGCCGCATCCCGCCGTCGTCGATCGGTCACTCTCGATCTGACTGTCGAGGTCAATCAGCGCGCGCGCGGAGCGAGCTGCTTCGATCGCAAAGTGCGCGGTCGGCTCTCGGCGGCCGCAGGCCGCGCGGTTGGTTCGCGAAAGCGAGGGGGGGAGGGGTTGCCCTTCTCCGCAGCGTAGTGAGTATGTCCCGAAGGCAGCTCCATACCCTCCGGGCTCGGCTCTCGGCGGCCGTGGCAGGCCGCCGAGCCTGGGAGACAAGGAGCGAGAGCAGGGATGGGGGTTGCCCTTCTCCGCAGCGTAGTGAGTATGTCCCGAAGGCAGCTCCATACCCTCCGGGCTCGGCTCTCGGCGGCCGTGGCAGGCCGCCGAGCCTTATGCGCCGTAGGGACCGGCGAGACGGAGCGGAGGAGAAGGGCAACCCCCATCTCTGCTCGAGCGGGACCGTAGGGACCGGCGAGACGGAGCGAAGGAGAAGGGCCAACCCCTCCCGCCCGAGCGGCAACGCGCCCGGCGAGACGGAGCGAAGGAGAAGGGCCAACCCCTCCCGCCCGAGCGGCAACGCGCTCAGCCCACCAACCCGGGGACGCCGCCCTTGTTGAAGCTCGAGTCGCCCGTGTAGCCGAAGGCGGTGTCGGGCTGATCGAAGGCGTGGAGGATCGACGTGAAGAGATCGTTCGTCGTGTAGCCCTCGCGCACGAGGTGGCGGTTGGTCTGGATCTTCCCCTGGCCGCCGCCAGCGATGACGACGGGCAGATCGCTGGGGTCGTGGCTCTGGCCCATGCCGAACTCGCTGATCCAGAGCACGACGCTGTTGTCGAGCAAGGTGAGGCCGTTTGGCTCGACGATCTGATCCATGCGCCCGATGAGGTCGGCGAAGACGTTTGCGTAATGGAGGAAGCCCGCGCGCAAGTTGGGGTTGTCGTTGCTGGAGCCGTAGCCGAGCCCGAGCGACGGGTCGTTGTGGACCTGCGCGTGCCACCCGGTCATGGGGCCTTCGGGGAGGAACTCGAACTGCGGTCCGTCGTATTGGGTGTCTTGCAACGTGACGATCTGGCGGGCGCCGCAGGCGAGCGCGCCGACCATGATCTGGACCATGAGGCTCGCCTGCACGTCCATCTGCGCGTACTCCGGCCACGAGGGGACCGAGAAGCCACTGGGCACGTCCAACGTCAGCTCGCCGCACTCGACCGGCGGGACGTAGTTGAGGCTCTCTTGCAGGTCGCGGAGGGCGTCGAGGTGGTCGGCGACGCGCTGTTTGTCCGCCGTGCTGAGGTTCTTCTTCAGCTCGTCGAAGGAGCCGACGACGCCGTTCAGGACGTCGCCTCGGCGCGCGCGGAAGCGGTCCGCTCGGGTGCTGGTCCCGGTGGGCAGGCCGGCGAGGTTCGTGTTGAAGGCGTCGACCGGGTCGGCGTTGAGCGGCGCCTCGGGGTTGGCGCTCGGATCGCCCGGGTCCTTCACCTTGTAGAACATGCGGTTCTCGCCCGGGTCGGAGCCGCCCACCGCGAGGTTCAATGGCTCCATCACGCCGAGGCGAGACGCCAGGTAATGGTCGATGGACGGCCCGAGGCAGCGCTGGCCCGCGGTCACCTCGAGCCCCGGGTCGTATTGACCGTTGCCGGTCGTGTCGACCACGTTGGCGGTGAGGATCGTGTGGCCGGGGGCGTTGTGGCCATTCGAGGTGTGGATGGCGGGGAGGGGATTGCGGAGCCCGGAGACGACGGTGAGCTTGTCCTTCACGGCCGCGAGCGGCTGGAGCATCTCGCTCAGCTCGAGCGCGTCGTTCGCCAGGGTCGGCGGACGGAAGCGCGGCATGAGGTTGCCCTCCCCGCTCTGGAAGATGACGAATCGGGTCGGCACGGTGGCTCCTCCGCCACGGGCCGGGCGCGACTCCAGGAAAGGCAGGGCGATGGCGGCCCCGCTCGCGGCCCGGAGGAACGAACGGCGATTCAGCTGGCGTCTCATTGCTCCGTCTCCTCGGCTGCGCGCTGGACGAACGCCGGCAAGGCGGCGACCCCCGCGAAGGTGTCGAACAGCGTCTGGCTCTGCTCGCCGAGGGCGAGGCCGATCTCGTCCATCGAGCACTCCTCCCTCTGGGTCTCGTGTTTGCCGAGCGTGTAACGGACCCACTGCTTGGAGAAGCAGGCGCCGACCTCCGGACCCGCCGCGAGCTTCTCGCCGAGCTCGCGGACCCCGTGGAACTCTCCCGAGATGTCCGAAGGGGGTTGGATGGCGCCGCTGGTGTCCACCGCGACGCCGCCGACGACGGGCTCGTAGCGGCCGGCGCCGTCGAAGGCCGAGAAGCCGAAGCCGATCGGATCCATCAAGCGGTGGCAGCCGCCGCAGGTCGGGTGATCGAGCCGCGCCTGCGCCTGCTCGCGGATGGAAGCGCCTTCCGCGACGATTTCCTTCTGCTGCTCGGCCGCGCCGGTCGGCGGCGGCTCGATGTCGACGCAGAGGAGGTTCACGCGCACGAACTTGCCGCGGAGGATGTCGGACGGCGCCTCGCCGTGGGCGAACTTCGCCAGGAGGAGCGGGTGCGTGAGGACGCCGACGCGCATCTCCGGGTCGAGCTCCACCTCGCGCCAGTCGTCCGGTCCGGTGCTGACCGCAGGCAGGCCGTAGAAGGTTTCCAGCACGCTGTTGACGAAGGTCTTGTTGGACGTCAAAAGATCGCGCAGCCCCGTCGGGGACGCGAGCGCCGCGTCGATGTCGCGCGTGAGCTCCTCGTCGAGCGCCGCCTGCAGCTCCGGCTCGTGGACGTCGGCGGCGAAGCCCTTGATCATCATCCACTCGCGCAGGAAGCCGCCGATGACGCTCTTGGCGCGCGGGTCGTCGAGCATGCGGCGAGCCTGGGCGCGCCGCACCTCCGGGTCGGCGAGCGAGCCGTCGGACGCTGCGGCGAGGAGAGCCTCGTCGGGCAGGCCGTTCCAGTAGAGCAGCGCCATGCGCTGGGCGATCTCCTGACCGTCGAGCGCGGTGGGCGCGGCGCCAGCCTCCGGCACGGCCTCGAGCAGATAGAGGAACTGCGGCATCTGGAGGAGCGCAGCGACCGCGACCGCGGTGCTCTCGGCGTGGTCCATCTCGGCCTTCGCGCCGGTGTAGCGCGCCATCAGGATCGCCATCTCCCCTTCGGTCGGCGCTCTGCGCAGCGCGCGCGAAGCGACGTCCGCGAGGTACGTCGTCGCGCAGGCCGCCTCGTCTCCGGAGCAAGCCGGGATGCGGTCGGCGACCTGCATGGCGATCGCCTCGACCGTCTCGAGGATGGGCTTCACCTGGGCGTCGGCGACGGGGTTGGCCGCGCTGTAGGTGGAGTACGCGTAGCCCTTCACCGGCACGGGGAAGCCTGTGTCGAAGACGATGCCTTCGCCGAAGAGCTCGGTCACCACCTGGCGGAACTGGTCGGCGTTGATGCGCTGCAGGGGCACCGTCAGCGCCGCGTCGGCCGCGCAGATCGCTTCGGGACCCCCCGGCGGGTCTTCGTCCTGGTCGTCACCGATGTCGCCGGTGCAGCCGAGCACCGCGCCGGCGAGGAGCGCGAAGGCACCCGCCCAGCCGACGTGCTGACGAGGGGAGGTCATGCGCGGCACGGTGCAGGAGCCGTGCCCTCGTGTGAAATGGCGAATTTGCCGGTGATTTGGGCCGATACTGCGACGCTGGCGTCGCAGCGGCGGCTGAGCCCGACCCCGAGCCGTCGCAGCGGCGGATCGCGATCGCTCGGCCCGCCTCGCCCGCGGGCGCGTCAGCCCCCGCGCGCTCGGTGGACGAATCGCGGCTCTGATCCCGCGGTGGTACGCTAACCGCCATGACGACCGCGAGGCCTCGGCACCGCTACACCTACGCGGACTACGTGGCGCTCGAGCTGGAGAGCACGACGAAGCACGAGTTCTTCGATGGCGAGATCTACGCGATGGCCGGGGGCTCGGAGGAGCACTCGGCGCTCGCGGCGGCCGTGTTGTGGGCGCTCAGGAGCGCGATCGGCGAACGGCCATGTCGCGTCCACACGTCCGATCTCCGAGTCTACGTCGAGGCGGCGGGGCTCGCGACCTTCCCTGATGGCTCCGTGATCTGCGGTCAGCTCGAGCAACATCAACCGAGCCCGAGGGCGACAGCGGTCAACCCCGCCTTGCTCGTGGAGATCACGAGCGACTCCTCCGAGGAGTACGACACCACCGGCAAGCTCGCTGCCTACAAGACCATCCCTTCCGTGCGAGAGGTCGTCATCGTCTCTCACCGTGAACGGCGGATCACGGTGCACCACCGCGACGAGAGCGGCGATTGGTCGGCGCGCGTGGCAATCTCGAGCGGCTCCGTCGCGGTTCCCAGCCTCGGCGCGGTGCTCGTGGTGGACGAGATCTACAAGGGCAGCGCGATCGTCTGAGGCCCGCTCAAGTCATGTAGACGCCGCCGTTGACCTGGATGGTCTGCCCGGTCACGTACGGGTTCTTCACGACGGCCACGACCAGGGCGGCGACCTCTTCGGGTGAGCCGAACCGACCGACCGGGACGCGCTCGGGCGTCGCGAGGGGGTTGCCTCCGAGCATCTCGGTCGAGATGAGGGCCGGCGCGATGGCGTTCGAGGTGATGCCTTCTCGCGAGAGGGCCGAGGCGTAGCTGCGCGCCAGCCCTTCGAGGCCGGCCTTCGAGGCGGCGTAGTGTGGACCCACGATTCCGCCGACCCGAGCCGCGGTGGAGGAGATGAAGACGAGGCGGCCGAAGTGGCGCCTGCGCATGCCGGGGATCACCGCCGACGAGACGATGAAGGGGCCGCGCAGGTTGACGGCCATCGTCGCGTCCCACGCGGCCAAGCGGACCGCCTCGAGGGGCAGCGGCTTGGCGATCCCGGCGTTGTTGACGAGGATGTCGATGGGTCCGAGCTCGGCCTCGACCTCCTCGACCATACGCTCGACCGCCGCCGGATCCGTCACGTCCGCGGCTACCGGCAGGCCGCGGCCCCCCTCGGCCTCGATCGCACGCACCACGTCGTCCGCTTCTTCCACCGTGGTGCGGTGGTTCACGCCGACGCGGACCCCCTCGCGCCCCAGGGCGATCGCGATGGCCTTCCCGATGCCGCGGTTGGCACCGGTGACGAGCGCGACGCGGTCTTTGAGGTCGTCGAGCAAACGCGGGGCTCCAGCCGACATCTTACGCTGGCGGTCCCGGTCGTCGAGGGCGCGCGCCCAGGGCGACCGACTCGGCAGCCCTCGCTCAAGCGCTTCGGCGCTGCGCTCAGTGCTTCGGCGCCGCGCTCGCAGCAGGGGCCGCGCTGCCGCTCGCGCCGGGGGCCGCACCGTGGCTCGCGCCGTGGCCGCCGGCCGGCCCGTGATACGCGCTCGACACCAGGTAGATGAACGCGAACGAGATCACCAAGGTGATGATCGTCGCGGCAGCGCCCGGGTGCTGGAGGTAGATCGGCTGATCGGAGTAGTCGGCGGAGGGTTGAGCAGACACGGCGGTCCTACATAGCGGACCTTCGGCCGGGCGACCACCCGCATGGCGCGGTACGCTCCCGGCCGTGACAACAGCTCAGGTGCGCAGCCTCCGGACCGTCTGCAACCGTGACTGCCCCGACGCGTGCTCGATCGTGGCGACCGTCGAGGAGGGCCGGGTCACGAAGATCGCGGGCGATCCGGAGCACCCCGTCACGCGCGGCTTCCTCTGCTGGCGCACGAACCAGTTTCTGGAGACCCAATACGCACCCTCCCGGTTGACCACGCCGCTGTTGCGCAAGGGCGACGACCTCGTCCCGGTCGGCTGGGACGAAGCCCTCGACTACGTCGCCCGAGCGCTCCTGCGTATCCGTGACGAGTCCGGCCCGGCTGCGATCTTCAACTACCGGAGCGGCGGGTCGCTCGGCCTCACCAAGCTCGCGGTCGACACGTTCTTCGAGGCGCTCGGGCCGTGCACCACGAAGCGCGGCGACATCTGCTCGGGGGCCGGAGAGGCCGCGCAGGAGCTCGACTTCGGCGTCTCCGACTCGAGCGATCTGTTCGACCTGCTGAGCAGCAAACACATCCTGCTCTGGGGCAAGAACGTCTTCACCTCGAGCCCGCACACGCTGACCGTCCTCAAGGACGCGAAGGCGCGCGGCGCGGAGGTCGTCGTCATCGACCCGGTGCACAACCGGACCGCGTCGATCGCGGACCGCTACGTCCAGGTGCGTCCCGGCGGCGACTTCGCGCTCGCGATGGCGGTCGCGCGCGTCGCTTTCGATCGGGGGTGGACCGATCCGGACGTTCGCGCCTATTGCGACGGGCTCGAGGGCTTCTTCGCGCTCGTCACATCTCGATCGCTCGCGGCGTGGTGCGCCGAGGCCGACGTGGAGCCCGCCGTCGCGGAGGACCTCGCGCGCCGACTCGCCGACAAGCCCACGGCCATCCTCGTCGGCTGGGGGATGGGTCGACGCAAGAACGGCGGCGCGATCGTTCGCGCGCTCGACGCCCTCGGGCTCGTGACGGGCAACGTCGGCATCTCGGGGGGCGGCGTCTCGTTCTACTTCCGCCGCCGCGGCGCGTTCGACACGAGCTTCGCCGGTCGGAAGAGCCCGCCGCGGACGATCTGCGAGCCGCTGTTCGGTCAGGAGATCCTGAGCGCGGAGGACCCGCCCATTCGCGCGGTCTGGATCACGGCCGGCAACCCGGTCGCCATGTTGCCCGATAGCCGGACCAACGTTCGCGCGCTCGCGACGCGCGAGCTCGTCGTGGTCGTCGACTCGATGCTGACCGACACGGCGCGCCTCGCTCACGTGGTGTTGCCGACGACGACGCTGCTGGAGGCGGACGATATCCTCGGCGCGTATGGTCACCACTGGCTCGGGGTCGCGCGGCCGGTCGTGTCGCCCCCCGAGGGGGTGAAGAGCGACTTCGCGATCATCCGCGCGCTCGCCGAGCGCGTCGGGCTCGCGGACGTGTTGCCGGCCACCGCACGCGAGCTTCAGCAGAAGATGGTCGCGACCAAGCTCGAGCCCCTCGGCGTCACGCTCGAGAAGCTGGAGGCGGGGCCGGTCAAGAACCCGCTCGCGCCGGCCGTCCTCTTCGCGGACCGCGTCTTCCCGACCGCGACCGGACGCGCGAGCTTGATCGCCGAGGCGCCCGCGCCTGCGCCCGCGCCGACCGCCGCTTACCCCCTGCTCCTCACGAGCGTCAGCACCCCGCGCTCGCAGTCGTCTCAATGGGCACGCCAGCCCGAGCTCCCGCTCGAGCTCACCGTCCACCCCGACGCCGCCGAGGGTCTTGCTGACGGTTCTGTCTGCAAGCTCGAGTCGGAGATCGGCGCCATCGCGGTGCGGCTGCGCTTCGACCCGAAGCAGCGTCGCGACGTCGCGCTGCTCCCCAAGGGCGGCCACCTCGCCGACGGGTCGGCGGCGAACGCCATCACACGCGCGGCGCTCACGGATCTCGGCGAAGGCGGCGCGCTCTACGACGAGCCGGTCCGGATCGTGAGGGGCTGACCGACCCAGGCTGGCACACGGCCGCGCGGCTTCCGCGGAAGATCACGGCATTCCGGCGCGGAACGACTGTTGCTCGGCGGGCGCCATGGCTTCTCTTCGCCTCTCGCTCGCGGCGCTCGCGCTCTCGGCTCTCTCGACCGGCTGCGACCCCTCCGACGTGGACGGTCAGGGAGGCGCGGGCGCCGGAGGCGGGGACACTGGCGGCGCCGGAGGCTCGGGGGCGGGGGGAAGCGGAAGCGGCGTCCACGACTACGAGAGCTGCCTCGCCGCCATGAAGGGGATCGACGCGCTCTGCGCGGACGAGATGCAGGGGACCATCGAGTGGGTCGGTTATGGGGCGGATCGTTGCATGGGCAGCTCGGGCAACGCGGAGGGCTGGGCGCGTTTCACGTTCTCGCTCGACGAGGTCGACCCCGAGGGCAACCCCACCGTCCGCTGGGTGCACCTGGAGCCGCCGAGCGAGGTGGCGCCGCAGACCGCCGACCACGTCGAGATCACGCTCGACCCGCCCGTGAAGGTCACGCCGACCTCGCCGCTGCCCATGACGCTCACCGGCTCGGCGAGCATCGTTCCGATGGTCTTCGCCGGAGGTCTGGCCTTCGTGCGCGGCGAGGGCGCTGACGCAACCGTCACGCTCGACCGCGCGCTCGCGCTCGACGAGCTCCTGGACGGCGGCGTGGTCACCGGCACCTTCACGCTGCTCGGGGGGGACTTCACGAAGCTCGACGAGAACGGTGAGCCAATCACCGCGCCGGATGCGTCCGCCCGCGTCGAGGGGTGTTTCGTCGTTCCGTTCGAGCTCGACGCGGGCGACCCGTGAGGCCGAGCGGCTCACACCGAGGCCGGGGATGTGAAGCTCGCTGCACACGAAGTGCAGCCCAAACGACCGGGAATCACGGCGAAAGCTGGTGTTTCGGCGATCCGGCGTTCAATGGGTCAGACCTCTTTCGGCGGCGCTCGTGATCCTGACAAAACCGCGAGGATCGGACGGTGAATGCTCGTCGATCCATCGGGCGGCTCACACATTGGCCGCGCATGTCGCGGCTGCTCCCCGAACACGGAGCGATCCTGATGGTGTTGCGCCCCATCGACGATCTTTCGCGCAAAGCGGGCGGAATTTTTCGATGTGGTGCGTGGCACGTGGCGTGCTGACTCCGCTGCCGTGCTCCTCCGCTCCACGCTCTCCCTCGCCGCCCTCGCCTCCGTCGCCGCGCTCCTCGCCTGGGGTTGTGCGCCAGCGTCCCCCGAAGACGATCAGGAGCTCGACGGCGAGGAGCCGACCGAAGAGACGGACGCCCCGGTCTCGAACGGCAACGTCGAGCAGGCCATGAGCAGCACCTGCTCCACCGCGAGCATCAAGCCGCTGTCGCAGCAGATCATCGACGAGATGAAGTGCATGGCGCCGAATCAGTTCGTCGACGTGCCGTCGCGGCCCAACCTCGTGATGGGCGAAGCGGTGTTCCCCTACCTCATCAAGCCGGCGCGGGATCGGCTCGTCCAGGCGCTGGACGCGAACCCGAACAAGACGATGAACGTGGCGTCGATGTTCCGCACGGTGGCGCAGCAATACATGCTGCGGCGCTGGAAGGAGCAGGGGCGGTGCGGGATCAAGGCCGCGGCCACCCCGGGCAACTCGAACCACGAGACCGGCCTCGCGATCGACCTGTCGCCCAACTCGAGCTGGCGCAGCGCGCTCGAGTCGCGCGGCTACGACTGGTTCGGCAGCGGCGACCCGCCTCACTTCGACTACTTCGGCCCCGGCGCGGTGAGCCAGAAGGGCCTCGACGTCGAGGCGTTCCAGCGGCTCTGGAACCGCAACAACCCAAACGACAAGATCGACGAGGACGGCGCCTGGGGACCGCAGACGCAGAGCCGCATCAAGAAGAGCCCGGCCAAGGGCTTCCCGATCGGCGCCACCTGTGGGTCGGACGCGGATCCCCAGCCGGACCCGCAGGACGACCCGACGCCGCAGCCGCAAGGCGAGCCGTGGTCGTGTGACGGCACCACCGGCACGACGCCGGTCGACACCGGCGAATACGTGGCCACCTCGTTCGGCTGCTCGGTCCTCGAGGACGGCACCGTCATCAATGACCCGGGCGACAACTGCATCCCGGCGTGCCTCAGCCAGCTCAAGTCGAGCGGCGTCTGCTCCTCGGGATCGAGCGGGCCCACCTGCGAGAAGCAGATCAACTGGTACGCGGCCGATCGGGACCGCTTCGGCTGCGGGACCAAGCTCCGCGTCACCGAGCCCTCGAGCGGCAAGAGCGCCATCGTGATGGTCATCGACGCCGGCCCGGCCTGCTGGGTGGAGGAGACGGTGGACATGGGCGTCGTCGATCTGTCGTACCGCGCCACGGAGCACCTCTTCGGAGGCCAGGTCGGCGTCTCGGAGAAGCAGATGGTGAAGGTCGAGGTCGTCTCGGCCGACACCCCGCTCGGGCCCCAGTAGCGCCCCGGGGTTTTCTGCCGATTCCTCCCGTAACCGGGAGGAATCGCTTATCCTCGCGGCCGCGATGCCGCTCCCTCCGCTCCCCGGTCACCGGCTCCGGATCGTCACCGAGCGGGAGCCCGCTCCGGGTGAGCGCGGCTTCATGAACGTCCGCAAGCTGACGATGGTCGCCCGGTTCGAGGGCGAGCCCGGCGAGAGCGAGCCGTTCACCTACGACTGCGCCGACCGCACCCGGATGGACGCGGTCGTCGTCGTCCCCCACTACCGGCGGGCGGACGGGACGCGCATGGTGGTCCTCCGGTCGGCGCTTCGCCCGCCCGTCGCGGCCCGCCCGCGCGAGGTGTGGCCCGTGCCCGAGAAAGACTCGCTCGGCGAGCTGTGGGAGGTCCCCGCCGGCCTCGTCGAAGAAGACGAGCGGACGCCCGAGGGCGTGCGCGGGTGCGCCGCGCGCGAGCTCTTCGAGGAGACCGGGTTCGAGGTGGACGTGGCGAAGGTCGCCGAGCTGGGGCCGAGCACCTTCCCTTCGCCGGGGATGATCGGCGAGCGCCACTTCTTCTTCCACGTGGAGGTCGACCCCGCCGCGCAGAAGCCGCCGCCGGAAGACGGCTCGGTGCTCGAGCGCGGGGCGGCGCTGGCGCACGTGTCCCTTTCGGACGCGCTCGCCGCTTGTCGCGCGGGCGAGGTGGAGGACGCCAAGACGGAGCTCGCGCTTCGGCGCCTCGCCGAGTCGCTGGGAGGCTGACGTGCGCATCGCGTACCTCGTCAAGCGATCGGGCTGGCAGTCGTTCGCCGAGCGCCACGAAGAGGGCCGGCTGCGCCGGCTCTACGCCAAGGGCGACCCGACCGCGCGCCGGCTCAAGCGCGCGCACGAGGCCAACCTCAAGACGATCGCCGAGCTCCACACCGCGCTCGATTCGCTGGGCGTCAAAGGGGTCTTGATCGGCCCGCGCACGAAGGACCTGTCCCGCGATCGCTTCGACCTGGTCGTGACCGTCGGCGGCGACGGCACGCTCCTCCGCGCGTCGCACCGCGTGCTCGATGTGCCCATCGTCGGCATCAACAGCGACCCGCAGACGTCCGTCGGCTTCTTCTGCGGCATCCAGGCCGGGGAGGTGTTGCCCAGCCTCGAGCGCGCGCTCGACGGCCGCCTCTCGCAGAAGACGCTCACCCGCATGCAGGTGACCATGCAGGGCGAGGTGCTCTCCAAGCGTGTCCTGAACGACGCGCTCTTCTGTCACGCGAGCCCCGCGGCGACCTCGCGTTACCTCGTGCAGATCGGCAAGGTCTCGGAGGACCACAAGTCGAGCGGCTTCTGGATCGGCCCCGCCGCCGGCTCCACCGCCGCGCAGAAGTCCGCTGGCGGCCGCGTGCTGCCGCTCGAGAGCGAGGCCCTGCAGTTCATCGTGCGCGAGCCGTACACGCCCAAGGGGGAGCGCTACGAGCTGAAGAAGGTCCTGCTCGAGCCCGGCCAGGTGGTCGAGGTCCGCTCGAAGATGCACTCCGGTGCCCTCTTCCTCGACGGCCACGACGACATCCGCCCGAAGTTCGGCGACGTCATCACGTTCACCCGATCCGACGAGCCGCTCCTCATCCTCGGCTTGGGCGGCAAGAAGAAGCGGTAGTCAGAAGACGCCCTGCACGCCCACGTACCCCGGACCCACGACCGGCTCGACGTGGGCCTCCTTCTTCTCCGCGTCGGCCTCGGGTGAGTCGCCGCTCATCCCGACCGTGAAGGTGAGGATGAGCCCGGCGGCGACGCCGAGGCCGCCGATGGCGAACGCGACGGTGGAGCCCGTTCCGTAGTCCTGCGCGGTCCCGACCTCGTCCGCGTACTCCTGCGGGCACACCTTGCCGCCGCAGAGCTCCTCGGTCTCGCTCGTCTTCTGGAAGGCGAGCACGCCGAGGACTGCGCCGACGCCGAGGCCGACGCCGCCCACCGCGTAGGAGATGGCGGCGGGGATCATGTTGCCGCCGGAGCCCGACTCCTCGGCCTTGGGCGTCTCCACCACCTTGGGCGGCGAGAGCGTGAGCGTGACGGTCTTGTTTTCTTTCTCCGCGAGCGTGATGGACTGGCTGGCCTCGCCGCCCGCGGGCGTGCTCGCCTGGATCTCGTGTGAGCCCGGATCGAAGCGCAGATCTTTGTCGGTCTGCGCTGCGTTGCCGTCCACCTTCACGCTGGCCTTCGCGGCGTCGGGTCCGCGCACGACGATCTTCAGCGTGGGGATGCGCGCGCCCAGGTCGCTGACGAGCTTCTTGGCGACCGCCTTCGCCTTCTGCGTGTTGGGCTCGGTCGTGTCGACGACACCGGAGAGCACCTCTTCGGCCTCGACGAGGGCGCCGGTCTCGACGAGGGCACGCCCGAGATCGAGCTGGTACTGCGCCTTCGGGTCGAGGTCGTTGGCGGCGCGGAAGCTCGCGGCCGCCTCGTCGTGTTTCTTGCGAACGGAGGCTTGTTTCCCCTTGGTCCAGAGCTGCTTCGCGTCCGCCTTCTCCTTCGCGGTCGGGGCTGCGACGGCGACGGGCGCCAGCGCGACGAGGGCTGCGAGGACGGCGGCGGCGAGCGTTCGCGGGCCGAGCATGCGGGGATTGTCGCACAACGAACTCGCCGAAACTGGCTTAAAAATCGGGTTTTTGTGACGCATGGCGCATGCGCCGGTTGAGCGTCGGCGGGGCGGAGCCCGAGGAAAATCGCTCCTAGGGCGGGGAATTTTGCACGTTTGTCCTTGTTGCCCGATCGGCTCTTGTGATGTAGTCCGCGCGAAATACGGAAAACCTAGGCGTTTCCGTGAGAGGAGAGTCATGGCTGGCAAGAAGACTGCGAGCACGAAGAAGGCGCCCGCGCTCAGCAAGAGCGGGCTCATCAATGCGGTCGTGGAGTCTGCGGGCGACGTCTCGCGCAAGCAGGTGAAGGCGATTCTCGATGCGCTCACCGACGTCGGTTACAAGGAGCTGAAGAAGAACGGCATCTTCACGCTGCCGGGCTTCGCCAAGTTCCGCGTCGTCAAGAAGCCCGCGACGAAGGCGCGCCAGGGCATCAACCCCTTCACCAAGGCGCCGATGACGTTCCCCGCGAAGCCGGCGAGCAAGTCGGTCCGCGCGCGTCCGATCAAGGCGATCAAAGAAGCTGTTGGCTGATTTCCTCCGCTAGGCTCGAGTAGCGCTCACGCCGCGCTGCGCGGAGCGCCTCGAGCCTGGAGAGGACCTCGTCTGCGGGACCCCGCCCGGGGGGACCCGACGTGAGACGACGAAAGGTCGCCTCGGCCCGCCCTTCGCTCGGTGCTTCGGCCCCCGCGAAGACGGTGCCCCCCTCGTGGAGCCCGGGCGGGATGAACTGCACGAAGGGGTCGGGGGCCTGACGGAGCAGGCCCACCATCCGGTGGGCGTTCTCCGTGCCACCCGTGAGGTCGGGGTGGAAGGTGGCGTGGACGAGGGGGTCCTTCAGGCGCCGGCCGAGCTCCTGCGAGAGCTTCGAGCCGAAGCGCTCGAACGCCGGCGAGCCCGCCCGCTGCAGGGGGTAGACCAGGTGCAAGACGTTCGCCCCCAAGTCCTCGACGGCGGCGACGCCGGTCTCTACATTCGGCTCGACATCGAGGACGATCCCGACCGCCCCCATCCCGGTATCCACGTTGTGGAGGAAGGGGCAGAGCTTGTACGCGGCCACGACCTCGGCTGCGTAGCGGAACAGAAGCTCGTGGACCTGGGCCGCCAGCTCTCGCGCCCGGGGGTGCCCGGCGTGGGCACCGTAGACCCGGAACTGGTCGGGGAACTCCTCGAGGGTCACCACAATTGCTCGTTTTATCAGGTATCCGGTTCGAGACGACCACGAAGCGAAGTTGAGTTCTTGAAACGGGTCCCGTGCTAGCGTACGCGCCGCCAGCGCGCGCTGAGAACGCTGACCGCTCCAGGAAGAGGATCAAGGATGCAAGAGCAGGCCAAGCTGACGGTGAACGTTGGGGGGAGCGAGCAGACTTACGAGCTGCCCGTCGTCGTGGGGACCGAGCAAGAGCGTGGCGTCGACATCGGGTCGCTCCGCGCCAAGACCGGATACGTCTGTCTCGACCCGGCGTTCATGAACACCGCGTCGACGACGAGCGCGATCACGTTCCTCGATGGTGAGCAGGGGATCCTGCGCTATCGGGGCTACCCGATCGAGCAGCTCGGCGCGAAGTCGAGCTTCGTCGAGGTCTGTTACCTGGTCATCTACGGCAAGCTGCCGACCAAGGCGGAGCTCGACAAGTTCACGACCCGCCTGACGCGACACAGCCTCATTCACGAGGACATGAAGCGCTTCTTCGACGGCTACCCGTCGACGGCGCACCCCATGGCGATTCTCTCGTCGATGGTGTGCTCGCTCTCGAGCTACTACCCCGACGCCCTCGACGTGCAGAACAAGGCGGTCCTCGACATCACGATCGCGCGCCTCCTCGCGAAGGTGCCGACCATCGCCGCGTACTCGTACAAGAAGTCCGTCGGGCAGCCCTTCGTCTACCCGCAGAACCACCTCGACTACTGCTCGAACTTCTTGAACATGATGTTCAGCGTGCCGGCCGAGCCGTACGAGGTCGACCCGGACATCCGCGACGCCATCAACCTGCTCCTCATCCTCCACGCGGATCACGAGCAGAACTGCTCCACCTCCACGGTGCGCCTCGTCGGCAGCGCGCAGGCGAACCTGTTCGCCTCGATCGCCGCCGGTATCTGCGCGCTCTGGGGCCCGCTCCACGGCGGCGCCAACCAGGAAGTGGTCGAGATGCTCGAGCAGATCCGCGCGGACGGCGGGGACGTGCAGAAGTTCGTGAAGCTCGCGAAGGACAAGACGTCGACCTTCCGGCTCATGGGCTTCGGCCACCGCGTCTACAAGAACTTCGACCCCCGCGCGAAGATCATCAAGGCGGCGGCGGACCGGGTGCTCGTCAAGCTCGGCATCCAGGACCCGCTCCTCGACATCGCGAAGCGACTGGAGGAGGCGGCCCTGAGCGACCCCTACTTCATCGACCGCAAGCTCTACCCGAACGTCGACTTCTACAGCGGCATCATCTACCGCGCGCTCGGGTTCCCCACGAACATGTTCACCGTGCTCTTCGCCCTCGGTCGGCTCCCCGGCTGGATCGCGCACTGGAAGGAGATGCACGACCAGACGTCGACGAAGATCGGCCGCCCGCGGCAGATCTACACCGGCGAGAACGCCCGCGACTACGTCCCGCTCGAGCAGCGCAAGTAGAGAAAGAGAAACAGCCATGTCGTCACCGCAGCAACCGATGGTTCGCAAGAAGAAGAAGGCCCGCGACACGAAGCGCCTCGCGAAGTGGCGCGAGAAGCAGGCGCTGCTCAACAAGAAGGACGGGCAGAAGTAACCACCGTGCCCAAGACGCTCGCTTGCCGCTGCGAGGACGTGACCGTTCACGAGATCGAGGTGGCAATCGAGCGCGGGCATGACGACATCGAGTCGCTGAAGCGCTACACGGGCTTCGGGACGGGGTGGTGCCAGGGCAAATATTGCCTGGCTGCGTGCGCGAGGCTCCTGGTCGAGCGTGGGGGCACGGCGGATCTGCCGATCACGCCGCGCCCGCCATTCCATCCGGTGAGCTTCGCCGCGCTCGCCGGGCTCGCGGAGCTGGGGCTCTCCGCCGGTGGTGGCCACGGCGACGACGACGGCAAACACTGACGTGACTGTCATCTTCAGCGAGGTGGGCTTCGGGGCTGGGGGCCTCGACGATCCGAGGCTGTCCGAAGCGGACGCCGGGCGCCTCGTCTCGGCCGCGCTCGACCTGGGTGTCACCGTGTTCGACACGGCGCGGAGCTACGGGGCGTCGGAGGAGCGGCTCGGCCGCGCGCTCCGTGGCGCGCGGGACCGAGCGGTCGTCTTCACGAAGGGCGGCTACGGCGCGGCGGGCGCGGCGGACTGGACGGGGGCGGCCGTGACGAAGGGCATCGAGGAGGCGATCGTCCGCCTCGGGCGCGAGCCGCTCGACGGGTTCCTGCTGCACTCGTGTGATCTCCAGACGCTCGAGCGAGGCGACGTTCCCCTCGCGCTCGTCCGGGCGCGCGAGGCCGGGAAGGTGAGGCTCACCGGTTATTCGGGTGAAGGCGCGGCCCTCGCCTGGGCGGCGGCGCGGCGCGAGACCTTCAGCGTGCTCGAGTGCTCGCTCAGCCCGCTCGACCAGGCGAACCTGGAGCTCATCTCGAGCGCGGCGCAAGGCGACTTCTGCGTCCTCGCGAAGCGTCCGCTCGCAAACGCCCCGTGGCGCTTCGCGACGCGTCCGGACCGCGAAGACATCGCGGTCTATTGGGATCGACTGCGCGCGCTCGGCTTCGATCCTGCCCCGCTCGCGTGGGACGAGCTTGCGCTGCGCTTCACGGCCTTCCAGCCCGGCGTCACGACCGCGCTCGTGGGCACCACGCGGATCGAGCACCTCGCGAGCGCGGTCGCTGCGGTGCGCGCGGGCGCGCTGCCCGTCGACGTGAGCGAGCGGCTCCGGGGCGCCTTCGCGGCGCGTGGGCGCGGCTGGCCCGGCCTCGTCTGAGCTGGCCGCCCTCGACCTCGGGTGTACGCTTCGAGGGGCGGGCGACATGACGAACGACTCTCCTCCTCGACGAACGGTCCGCGTCGTCGTCAGCCATCCGGCCGCGCTCGTCCGGGCTGTCACGACCGCGCTTGCGATCCCGATCGCCGGGCCGATCCTCCTCACCGCCCTCGGCAAGGCCTGGAGCCCGGGAGGGGGTGGGCCGCCCGGTTGGTTCGGCCTGGCGATGGGCCTGTTCGTCGCGCTCGGCGCTCTCATCGGGACGTGGGGCGCGGTGCGCTCGCGCGAGAAGGGCCTCGCCTTGGTGGTGGAGCCCGACGCGCTCGTCATCGGGAGCCGGCGGATCGCCAAGCGCGATATCGAGAGCGGGATCTTGGTGCTCCAACCGACCCACGATCGGGTCGAGCTGCAGCTCCAGGGCGGAGACCCGATGGTGATCGATCTCCCGCTGGGTGAGGGCGCGACCCTCCTGGACGAGCTGGGGCTCGGGACCACGCAGCGTCGCGCGCGAATTCCGCTGGCGACCCCGGCGGAGCAGGCGCTCATCGGCTTCGGAGGAGGCGCCGTCGGGCTCATCGGGCTCGTCATGCTCGTCGGGCTCATGACGATGTTCGTCCCCCAGGCCGTCCTGACCGCGCTCCTCGCCTCCCCTGCCTTCTCCCCTGCCGCGGCTGGCGTCGCGGCGTTTGCGGCGCTCGGGGCTGGCCTGGTGTTCGCGCGCAGCACGCCCGACGTGGTCATCGGCGTCGACGGCGTCTCGCACGCCGAGCCCGGCATCGGCCGTCGAGGCTACACGTTCACGCCGTTCTCCGAGGTCGAGCGGGTGGAGGTCGAGGTGTTCGGCACCGGTCGGGTCCAGGCCGCGCGCGTGGTCCTCGTCAGGCCCGACGCCGAGCCGACGGTCGTGGCCACGCTCCATGTCGCCAAGCGAGACCAGATCGAGGCGATCGCGAGCCGAGTCCGCGCCGCGCTGACTGCTTATCGCGCGGGGGATGGGGCCGCCGCTTCGGCGCTCGAGCGCGCGAGCGCGCCGGTCGGATCTTGGCTCGAGTCGCTGCGGCAGCTGGCGCGCAAGGGGAACGACTACCGCAGCGCGTCGCTCGACAGAGACCGGCTCACCGAGCTCGTGGCCGATCCGAAGGCCGCGCCGGACGTTCGCTTGGGAGCGGCGGTGGTCCTGGCCGAGCGCGGCGACGAGGACGCTCGTACGCGGGTGCGGGTGGCGGCCGACGCGGTCGCGAGCCCACGCCTGCGAGTCGCGCTCGAGAGCGTCGCCGCGGGGGCGACCGACGAGGAGGCCGTCGCGGTCGCGCTCGAAGGGGAAGAAGAAGAGGTGCGCCGCGCGGAGGCGGCGTCACCTCCGCGCGGCAGCGCGGCGTGACCGATCAGGCCCAGTGCAGGTCCAGCACGGTCTTTTCGTCCCCGGCCCAGGCCCTGCTCAAGAAGCGAGCGTGGACCTCCTTTGCGCCGGCGGCCTCGAGCAGGCCCTCGAAGAAGCCCATCGTCTGGAAGGACGCCGTCTCCTCCGCCACCTTGCCCATCTGGTAGCGGATGAAGACCGTGGCGTGATCTTCGTCGACCGCGTGAACCTCCAGCGCGCCGTAGTCGAAGAAGCTGTCGGCGAGCACCCCGAAGCGCATCATCGTCTCTCGCGGCTCGCCTTCGGCCACCAGGGTGGGGAACTGCTTGCGGACCGAGAAGACCTGGAAGCGCCCCCACATGCGCACGCCCTCGAGCTGCCCGAGCGCGACCTCCTTCAAGATGGCGACGCCCAGCCGCTCGAAGGTCTCCATCGGGTACCAACCCTCGGGGTCGATCTTCTGTGCGAGCAGCAACAGATCCTCCTGCTCGAGGTGCTCGCCCCAGCGCACGTCCTTTTTCCCGCGGGCCATCCGGACGTAGTCGACGAAGAGGACTCCACGCACCCGGCGCTCAGGGGGATTCGACATGCGAACCGGGCATCTTATGGGGCCGCGCTACCGGTACGCGAGGTTTGTGGTAATGGAGCGCGACATGAGCGGCGCGAGTTCCCGACAAGGAAGCGGCGTGTACGAGCTGGTGCACACGGTGCGCTTCGAGTCCGCGCGGCGCCTCCCCAAGGTCCCCGCCGGGCACCCGTGTGGCAACGTCTACGGTCTCGCCTTCTACCTCGACATCCATGTCGAGGGCCGGCTGGATCCCGCCACCGGGTGGGTGTTCGACTTCGCGGAGATCGAGAAGGCCATGAAGCCCCTCTTCGACCGCATCGATCACCACTACCTGAACGACATCGAAGGGCTCGAGAACCCGACGAGCGAGGTGCTCGTCACGTGGATCTGGGACCGGCTCGTGCCCTCGTTGCCGGGTCTCACCCAGCTCGTCCTGCGCGAGAACGACGTCTCGCGCGTGATCTACCGCGGCTAGCCATGTACGTCGCGACGACCGGCATCCACGCGCACTTCGCGCACCACGTCCGCGGGCACGCCGGGCCCTGCATCTCCGTGCACGGCCACACCTGGAAGCTCGAGGTGAGCATGCAGGCGAAGACCCTCGACAAGGAGGGCTTCGTGGTGGACTTCGATCTGCTCCACGAGCGCGTGCTCGTGCCTGTCCACCAGCTGCTCGACCACAGCCTGGCCATCGGCGAGACGACATGGTCCGAGACGCGAGCGCTGCTCGCGCCGCTGGGCGAGGCGCTCGTCGCGTCGCGCCGGGAGACGATGGGCAGTCTGGGGACGCCGCAGCCGAGCCTCTCGGGCGAGCTCGGCGGCGCGCGAAACGAGCACCCGGGCGGCATCAAGATCGCGGTCTTCCCGTTCACGCCCACCTCCGAGCGCCTGGCGGAGTGGCTCTACCGCGTCGCGGAGAGCGCGTTCGCGGACGATCGGGTGAGCGTCGCGCGCGCCCGCGTCTACGAGAGCCTCCACCCCTCGGAGTCGATCGGCGAGTTCGTCGGCTGATCGCGCGGAACTCGTCCGCGCTACGCTTGTCCGACCCCGCCGGTGACAGCGCCCGAGATCCCCGACCTCCTCTCCGAAGTCCCGACGCTCCGGCTCGATCGCAAGCGGGTGCGCGACGCGATCGTCTTCGCCTTCGCCGCGGGTGAGGGGGGCTCGGTCCTCGAGCTGCTCGTGGCCGAAGCCACCCCCTGCCCGACGAGCTTCGATCCCGCGCGCTTCGCGGACGGGCTGTTCCTCGACGAGCTGGTGCGGAGGATCTTCCGTGTCTCCGCGCTCGGCCAGCGCCTCGAGGTCGACCCCGCCTACACCACGCGCGTTGTCGCCCACCCGCCGCGCCGCCCGGAGACCGTGGCGTTTCGCCGCGCGGTCCTGGAGGAGCTCGTGCAGGGCCCCGCACACCGGGCCGAGCTCGAGCGGACCTACGTGGAGCTCCGAGCGCTCCGTGAGCTCTTGATGACGCCGGCCCACGGCTCGTACCTCGAGCAGCACCAACACCGGGTCGCGACGCTGCGCGCCCTGAAAGACGTGGTCCTGGGCCTGGAGGCGCGCTTCGATCAGGCGAGCTCGGGGCTCGCCCGGCTCCGTACCTACGGGCAGGCTCTCGCGGCGATGCCGGCGTTCCGCGAGCTCTGCTCGCTGCTCGACTACGAAGACGGGCTCGCCACGGTCGACCTCCGCCTGCGCGTCGGGAGCGACGGCACGGTGCGCGGCTTCTCGATGATCGAGGCGCGCGAGGCCAAAGACAGCCCCTTCTACCGGACGCCGGTCGGCCGATTTTTCACGCGCATCGTGCTCTGGGCTCGCGGCTACCACTTCGGGGAGATCGAGCTCCTGTCGCGCGCGCTGGACCAGGCGTTTTCTCCCTACGAGCACCGCGTGGTCGAGCTCCTCCAGCTCACGGCCGATATCGAGGTCTACCTCGGCTGCTTGGGCTTCCGTGATCTGGCGCTCGAGCGAGGGCTCGCGGTGTGCCTGCCGGAGCTCGCGCGGGAGGGGTCGCGCGCCTACCACGGGCTCTTCAACCCGCTTCTGCTGGAGGGGCGCGCCTCACCCAAGCCGTGTGATCTGGAGAGCCGGTCGGCTGACATCATCGTCATGATCACGGGGCCGAACTCGGGCGGGAAGACGCGCCTCCTCCAGGCGCTCGGGATCACGCAGGTCCTCGCGCAGAACGGCTTCTTCGTGCCAGCCCGGAGCGCCCGCCTGCACTGGACGGAGGGGCTCTTCTTGTCGTTGTTCCAGGAGGTCACCGCCGGTCAACGGGAAGGGCGCCTCGGGACCGAGCTCGCGCGCATCCGCGAGCTCTTCGAGGAGGTGGCCCCGGGGGATCTCGCGCTGATCGACGAGCTCTGCTCGGGGACGAACCCCTCGGAGGCGGAGGCGCTCATCCGGCTCGTGCTCGAGCTCTTGACCGAGCTCAGGCCGCAGGTCTTCGTCACCACGCATTTCCTCTCGTTTGCGGCGGACCTGGCCGAGAGCCCGCCTGCCGTGGGGATGGAGTTCCTCCAGGCGGCGATCGACGAGCGCAGCCGGCCCACGTACGCGTTCGTGCCGGGGGTCGCCAAGACCTCGCTCGCTGCCGAAACGGCAGCTCGGCTCGGGGTGACGTTGGAAGAGCTCGTGGCTCTCGTGGCGCGGAAACGGGCGGCCTCGTCGGGGGAAACGCCGTTGCCCGACTCGCTCGGGACGAGCGAGGCCTTCGATAACGAGTGAGGGCCGGGCCGTCCCTCCGCCGCGAGCGGTCGTGACGTTTGCGTGAAGGCGAGCGGCGTAGCCCCGCCATCGGGCAAGGGGTAGATTCGCGCGCTGTGAGCACCGAACCCCCCAAGGCTCCTCCGTCGCGTCCTTCCCTTGCCGGCTCGGTGCGAACCGGGCTCGGCGTGGGGAGCATCCGGCAGTCGTTCCTGGAGAACCTCTTCTACCTGATGGGGAGGTTCCCGGAGGTCGCGACGCCGCACGATCTCTACATGGCGCTCGCGTACACGGTTCGCGACCGGCTCCTCCTGCGGTGGGTCAACTCGAGCGCGACCTACCTCCAGACGCGCGCCCGCACGGTCTGTTACCTGTCCGCCGAGTTCATGCTCGGCCCGCAGCTCGGCGTGAACCTCGTGAACCTCGGCATCCGCGCCGAGGTGGCCGAAGCGTTGAGCGAGCTCGGGCTCGACCTGGACGAGCTCCTGGAGCGCGAGGAGGAGCCGGGCCTGGGGAACGGCGGTCTCGGCCGGCTGGCGGCGTGTTACCTCGACTCGCTCGCGACGTTGCAGATCCCGGCCATCGGGTATGGCATCCGCTACGAGTTCGGCATCTTCGATCAGACGATCGAAGACGGCTGGCAGGTGGAGATCGCGGACAACTGGCTGCGCCTCGGGAACCCCTGGGAGATCCCGCGACCCGAGATCGGGTTCGAGGTCGGGCTCGGTGGCTACGTCGATCACGAAAGCGAGAGCGGTCGGTTCCGAGCCGTCTGGAAGCCCGAGCGGACGGTGCGCGGCGTCGCATGCGACACGCCCATCCTCGGCTACCGCGTCAACACGGCGAACTTCCTCCGGCTCTGGCGCGCGGAGGCCCACGAGGCGCTCGACATCCGCTCGTTCAACCAGGGCGACTACACGCGCGCCGTGGAGCAGAAGGTCTCGTCGGAGACGATCTCGAAGGTCCTCTACCCGAACGACGAGGCGCTTGCCGGCAAGCGGCTCCGGCTCTCGCAGCAGTATTTCATGGTCAGCTGCACGCTGCGCGACATGCTCCGCATCTTCCAGCAGGCCGATCACGACGTGCGCGGCTTCGCCGACAAATACGTCCTGCAGCTGAACGACACGCACCCGTCCGTCGCGGTTGCAGAGCTCATGCGACTCCTCGTCGACGTGCACGATCTCACCTGGGACGAGGCCTGGGCCGTCACGACAAAGACGTTCGCGTACACGAACCACACGCTTCTGCCGGAGGCGCTCGAACGCTGGCCGGTCTCACTGTTCTCGGAGCTGTTGCCGCGGCACATCGAGATCATCTACGAGATCAACAGGCGCTTCCTGGAGGAGGTGCGAAAGCGCTTCCCGGGAGATGAAGCGCGCATCCGCCGGATGAGCCTCATCGACGAGAGCGGCGAGCGCTCGGTTCGCATGGCGCACCTCGCGGTCGTGGCGAGCTTCGCCGTCAACGGCGTCGCGGCGCTCCACTCGGAGCTCTTGCGGCACGACGTGCTCGGCGATTTCTACGAGATGTGGCCGGAGAAGTTCCTGAACGTGACGAACGGCGTGACCCCGCGCCGGTTCTTGATCGAGGCGAACCCGGGCCTCGCGTCGCTCTTGTGCGGCCGCATCGGCAACAACTGGGCGAAGGACCTGAGCGAGCTCAAGCGCCTCGAGCCCTTCGAGCACGATCCCGAGCTCCGCGCGGCGTTCCGCGCCACCAAGCTCGACAACAAGAAGCGCTTCGCCGCGTTGCTCAAAGATCGGCTCGGAGTCGTCGTCGATCCGAGGAGCCTCTTCGACGTCCAGGCCAAGCGGATCCACGAGTACAAGCGGCAGCACCTGAACCTCCTGCACACGATCACGCTCTTCAACCGGCTCCGCCGCGGGCAGACCGCGGGCATCACGCCGCGCACGGTGATCTTCGCGGGCAAGGCGGCGCCGGGCTATCGCATGGCGAAGCTCATCATCCGGCTCGTCCACGGCGTGGCGGAGGCCGTGGCTGCGGACCCGATCGCCCGGCAGAGCCTGTCGGTGGTCTTCTTCCCGGACTTCAACGTGAAGAACGCGCAGCGCCTCTACCCGGCCGCGGATCTGTCCGAGCAGATCTCCACCGCCGGCAAGGAGGCCTCCGGCACCGGCAACATGAAGTTCATGATGAACGGCGCCCTCACCATCGGGACGCTCGACGGCGCCAACGTCGAGATCCTCGAAGAGGTCGGCAAGGAGAGCTTCTTCCTGTTCGGGATGACGACGGACGAGGTGAAGCGGCGCTGGGCGGAAGGGTACGATCCGCGCGCCATCTACCGGAGCGATCCGGAGCTCGCCGAGGCGATCGATCAGATCGCCTCGGGCGTGTTCTCACGCGGGGACCGCGAGGTCTTCGCGCCGCTCGTCAACGAGCTCCTCGGCCGCGACAGCTACATGGTCCTCGGTGACTACGCGGACTACGTGCGTTGTCAGGCGGACGTGTCAGCGGCCTACACCGACGAGGAGCGGTGGACGACGATGGCGCTCCGCAACGTGGCCCGCTCGGGCAAGTTCTCGAGCGACAGGTCCATCCGCGAGTACGTGGAGAAGATCTGGAAGGTGTCGACCACGCCGGTCGCGCTCGCGCTGCTGCCGGAGGAGGTGGTCGAGATCGACGACATCCTCCCGACGCGGAGGCCGCCCGGGCTCGATCCGCTCTGACGGAAGGAGAAGCCGCAGGGCCGGAGCGCTTGGTCGGTCTGTCCCTGTGGATTCACCCCCCCGGCCCCCCTCACCTCGTGAGGGGGGAGCGCGCGTCAGCGCTTCGCGTGTGAATACGTGTCGGCGAGGTTCGTCATGAGGTCGGCGAGGATGCCGTCCGCCACGCGGAGCCGGCGCGACATCTCTCGCGCGATGTTGAGCACGATGATCGCGTAGGCCTTCATGTCCTTGCGATAGAGCGTGTCGAGGTCCTGCGCCGAGAGGCGCAGGAGCCTGGAAGGCGCGAGCGCGCGGACGGTCGCCGAGCGCGGCATGATGTCGAGGATGGACATCTCCCCGAACCAGTCCCCGGGGCCGAGGAGCGCGACCCGCGTCTCGCGCAGGCTCTTCGATTGCTTCACGACCTCGATCTCGCCCTGCAAGAGCACGAACAGCTCGCGGCCCTGATCTCCCTCGCGGAAGACGACCTCCCCGGGGCCGAGCCGGATGAGCGGGAGCTTGCGGACGAAGTTCTCGAGGGTCGAGTCGTCGAGTCCGCCGAAGATGCCGATCTCGGCCAGCTCTTCGGCGACGGGAACCTCGGGCCCAGGGGGTGGACGATACGACTCCGGCATTTCTCAATCACCCTTTCGACCGGGGCCCGAACCCCGCTCGACCAACTCAGGTGCAGGCTCCGTACGAGGTGCCACCGATGACGAGGGGGACACCCGCCTCGATCTGGACGGGCTGACAAGTCAGCCCGCCTGGACAGTCTTGCGCCGCCACATCGCACCACTGAAAGCAGCGCTCGTCCACCTGCGTCGCGAGGCAGAGGAAGCCGGCCGCGCAATCCGAGGTGTCCGCGCAGGCGGTTCCCTGTGTGCCCGCGCCCGCAGGGGCGCAAAGGGTGAACGGCTCGGTCCCCCGAACCCCGAACTGACAGGAGAGCCCCGCGACCTGGCAGCCTGCGTTGGTCGTCAGGTCGCAGTCGTCGGAGCAGAGCGTGACGCCGGGCGCGCTTCCGAGCGTGATGGCGCAGAGGCCGCCGGGCGCCTGGCAGTCGGCGTCGGTCTCGCAGAACTCCGCGCAGGAGAGGAGGCCGGCGCCGTAGCCGACACACATGGCTCCGGGCTGACAGCTCGAGCTCGTCTCGCAGGGGGCGCCTTGCCCGGCGGCTCCGGCCGGGATGCAGACGCGCTCGCCTGCCTCGTCGATCGAGCAGGCCCCGCCTGCGTCACAGCCGCACTGGGGCGTCGTGAGCTTGCAGGGGTCTTCGGAGCAAGTCTCGCCCGTCGAGGTGGTCGTTGCAGGTGATGGGTCACCGCCGCCGCTGCTCGCGTCGCCGCCTTGGCCGCCCGCTCCCCCGATGGGGTCGCTCTCGGCGCACGCCGCGGCGAGCAGGCCGAGAATCGCGAAAGCCAAGGGACGAAGCCACACCGGGCACCTCCTGCCGTGACGTCATCAGCCTACCACGGGAGCGCGGTGTCCGCGGGCGCGGCTCAGAGCAAGGACTTCTCGAAGACGACGCGGCCACGCCCGGGGCCCGCGTAGTCCACGACCTCCGTGATCGTCCAGTCGAGGGCCTGGTGGAACCGGACCGAGCCCTCGTTTCCGTGTGTCGTGATGGCCTTGAGCCCGGTGCAGCCGGCCTCGCGGCAGGCCTGCTCGAAGGAGGAGTAGAGCAGCCGCGCTACACCGCGGCGCCGGTGGTGCGGGTGGATGCCCACGAGGTGGACGTACCCGATGTGAGCCTCGGTCACGAAGCCGAAGAGGAAGCCCACGAGGCCGTCTTCGGTCTCGACCACACGCGCCAGCCGTCCGAGCTCGTAGAAGAAGATCGGGTGCGCCAGCGCGCTCGTCGGGCCCTCCCACCACTGGTCGATGACCCGCACGATCTGATCGTAGTCCGACTTGGTGAGCGGCCTCGTCTGCATCGGCCGTCCGAGAGTAGCAGTGGGGCGCTCCACGGGGTATGCCTACGCGACCTCGATGGCAGAGCGCACTACCCCGCTCGTGGCTCCCTCCGTCCTCTCGGCCGACTTCGCGATCCTCGGCGCGGAGGTGCAAGCGGTCGACGAAGCCGGCGCAGACTGGATCCACGTGGACGTGATGGACGGACGCTTCGTGCCGAACATCACGATCGGCCCGATCGTCGTCGAGGCCATCCGCCGCGTCACAAAGAAGCCGCTCGACGTGCACCTGATGATCGTGGAGCCCGAGCGCTACGTGGCCGACTTCGCCAAGGCGGGGGCCGACCGCATCCTCGTGCAGGTCGAGGCCTCGACCCATCTCTGCCGGACGCTCGAGCAGATCCGCTCGCTGGGCTGCAAGGCGGGCGTCGTGCTCAACCCCCATACGAGCGAGGAGGCCGTGCGCTACGCGCTGCCCCTCTGCGATCAGGTCCTCGTGATGACGGTGAACCCGGGCTTCGGCGGGCAGGCGTTCATGCCGCTCGCGCTCCCGAAGATCGAGCGGCTCCGCGACCTCTGCGAGAAGCTCGATCACGAGGTCGTCATCGAGGTCGACGGTGGCATCACGGCGGAGACGGCGCCCCTCGTCACCAAGGCCGGCGCGACCGCGCTCGTCGCCGGCTCGGCGGTGTTCGGCGCGCGCAAGAAGCTCCCCGACGCCGCCCCGCGGGATGCCTGGGTGCGCGCCTACCGCGCGGCCATCGACGCCATCCGTACGGCCGGAGCCGCGTGAGAGCCCGCGCGCTGTCGATCCTCGCGATCGTCGCGGCGGCGTGCGGCACCTCCCAGGAGATCGCTCCGCCGCTCCCCCCGTCGCCGGCCGAGCCTTCGCGTCCGGTCGCGGCGACCGCGGCGCTCGCCGCGTCGAGCGAGGAGCCTCCGGGCGCCCCCGTCTCGACCGACGCGGACGATCCCGAGCTGCGCGAGGTCCTCAAGGCGGTGGCGACGACCCGCGAGCTTCCGATCAAGGAGCGCGTGCGGGTGACGTCGCTCGGCCGCGACGCGTTGCTCGCGAAGACGAAGAAGAAGGTCGCGGAGGAGATCCCGGCCGGCGTCATCGATCTCCAGGGCGAGGTCCTCCGGGCGCTCGGTCTCATCCCCGTGGGCTACGCGGTCGAGGAGGGGCTCCTCAAGCTCGTCTCCGCGCGCGTGGCCGGCTTCTACGACCCCGACGACAAGACCATGTACCTGCTCGACGATCTCGAGGACGACCAGCGGCAAGAGACGCTGCCCCACGAGCTCGTCCACGCCCTGCAAGATCAGTCGTTTTCGATCGGGCCGCTCCTCGATTACCGGGAGGGCGAGACCGACAGGTCGACAGCGATCCAGATGTTGGTCGAGGGGGACGCGACGTCGGCGGGCTTCGACATCGCGTTCGGGAGCGCCTTTTCGGTCGACGAAGACGCCCTCCAGGCCTCGTTTCTGCTCTCCACGTCCATGAGCACCGTGGGCGCGCAGACGCCGCCGGTGTTGATCGGCTCGCTCATCGCGCCCTACACGGACGGCTTCTCGTTCGCGCAGGCGCTCCGCAAACACGGGGGCTGGCGCGCGATAGACGGGGCCTACAAAGAGCTGCCGGCGTCGACCGAGCAGATCCTGCACCCCGAGAAATATTTCGTCAAAGAGCAGCCCGTTGTCGTGCCCGCTCCGTCCGTGAGCGCGCTCGGGGAGGGCTTCGAGGCAGCGATCGTGGACGTGAACGGCGAGCTCGGGCTCCGCCTCATGCTCGAGCAGTGGACGGCGCGAAAGGTCGCCACGAAGGCCGCAGCCGGATGGGGCGGCGACCGGTACGTGGTGGCGCGCAAGAAGGCCACGAACGAACACGCGCTGGCCCTCTTCACGCGGATGGACACACAGGCAGACGCCGACGAGCTCACGCGCGTGCTCGAGGGCGAGCTCGGGCGCGCATGCCGCGCACGGGCCGACCTCGGCCCAGTGATGGTGAAGAAGCGGAGCCGCGACGTGGTCGTGGTCGCCGGCCCCTACGCGCTCGACGCGGGCGGCGCGAAGGGCACGGGCACGTGTGAGGTCGCCGGCAAGTGGGTGAGCGACTTGCTCGCCGCCGTCCCCAAGTGAGAAGTGCTAGAAGTCTCCTTCTCATGAGGACCAAGCTCTGGGCCGTCCTGGTCGTGGCGCTCTCGGTCGGGTGCGCCTCCGGCGGCATCCCCAAGGATGCAAAGACGACGGTCGTGTCATTTACCGATCTGGACTGTTCGAGCTGCGGGGAGGACATGGCCCGCGCGCTCATCTCGAAGGACGGCGTCTACAAGACCGCGTTCGACGCGCGGCGCGCGGAGCTGACGGTGGTGGCGGCCCCGGGCGTGGACGTCTTCGGCCTCGCGACGAGCAGCAAGCCCAAAGACGAGGAGTGGAGCCTGGTGGTCGGGGCCGGAAAGGGCAACTACCTCCCGTGGGCCAAGCCGAAGGAGGGGCTCGACGTGAAACAGATCGCGATGGACGGCGAAGACGTCGTCGATCTCGCCCCCCACCTCGCGGCGGGCAAGGTCACCATCGTGGACTTCTCGGCCAAGTGGTGTGAGCCGTGTCGCACGCTCGACGAGAAGGTTCTGGCGCTCGTCGAACAGTCGCCCGATCTGGGCTACCGCAAGCTCGACATCGGCGACTGGGAGACGCCGCTCGCCAAGCGTTACCTGACGGGCGTGAAGGAGCTGCCTTACGTCGTCGTCTTCGACGGTGCCGGCCGAAAGGTCGGGACGGTTACCGGTCTGGACATGGCGGGGCTCTCGGCCACCATCGAGAAGGCGCGGCAGGCGAAATGAGATTTTTGAACCTGGCGATCGTGGCCGTCGCGGTGGCATGGCCCACCGTCGGCTACGCCGAGGCCTGAGCGGCCTGAACGAACCCCAACCTGCCGGTCGGCGGGTCGATCGCGAGGGCCATCAACCCAGGCGAGCTCACGCTGCGCCTGGAGCAGTCCGTCGTGCCGATGAGCGTCTCGCACGTGGCGGACTGTCCCGATCTCGGGCCCGCCTGCTACGGCGCGGGCCCGAAGCCCACGCCCTACAACCACCACATCGACCAGGTCATCGCCGAGACCGTGCTCGACGCGTCGCTGGGCCTCACGCCCTGGCTGGCGGTGGAGACACGTTTCTCGCTGCGCGTCGCCGACGTGAGCCCCTCGTATTCCGAGCTCGACGGCACCCCCAAGGAGGTGCCCGACGACATCCACCACCACGACGAGACGCTCGTCGACCCGACCGACCCGTGGCTGCTCGCGAGGCTGGGTCACGTGCACGACGATCTCGTCGGCGTGCTCCGGCTGGGGCTCTCGTTCCCCGTCGGCCGCACCGAGCCCGACCCGTACGCGCTCGGCCGGGAGGGTGAATGGCACCAGCACCTGCAGGCCGGGACGGGAACCTTCGTGCCGATCGTGGGGTTCGGGCTCTCCTATTTCGCCGCGGCCCAATCGAAGACGCCGGTGACGGTGGGCGTCAGCGGCATCGGCTTCCTCAACGCTTACGAAAACGCGGAAGGGTACCGCGCGCCCGTGCGGGTCTACGCGACGAGCCGCGCCGCGATCTCGTTCCTCGATCGCGTCCTGACTCCGTTCGTGGACGTCACGCTCGCGCACGAAGGCGAGGAGTACTGGCAAGGGGAGGTCGGCCTGGAGGGCTCGAACATCCGGACCGAGCTGTACCTGGGCGCCGGGCTGGGCTGGCGGTTCTACGAGCAGTGGTCGGTCGACCTCACGACGCGCGCGCGGGTGGCCACGTTGACAGACGCGCCCACCTTCACGACGTACGGGCTCTTTTCGCTGGGGCTCTCGACGAGCTTCGACCTGTGGGACACGTCCGACGAGAGCCCGGCGCCGTCCGGGCCGCCCATCGTCGAGGAACGAAAGGGCGGCGTGGTGGAGTTCGAGAAGAAATAACGCGCTCGGCCGGCTCAGTTCGCAGGCGCCGCGAGTGGGAGCGGCACCGCCGAGAGCAGGCCCATGCCGCCGTACCCGCCGCCGAGCTGGCCGACGTCGGCGCTGCCCCAGCAATACACGCCTCCGGAGGCGAGCTGGCCGCAGCTGAAATGGGAGCCGGCCGCGAGCGCCTGGAAGGTGAGCCCTCCGAGGACCGCGACGGGCTGCGACGAAAGCTCGAGCACGCCGTGGCCGAGCTGGCCGTAGGAGCCGTCACCCCAGCAGAGGGTCTCGCCCGAGGTCGTGACGGCGCAGGTGTGGTGGGCGCCCGTCGCGACGGCGGCGAACGTCTCCGTGGTGTCGACCGAGACCGGGACGCCGGAGTCGGCGAGCGTGCCGTCTCCGAGCTGACCGGTGTCGTTGCGACCCCAGCAGTGCAGCGCCGCGGCGTCGTCGATCGCGCACACGAACGAGCCGTATTCGTCGATCGCGGTGAACGTGTGTGAGCCGGAGACCGGCTGCGGCGTGGTCTCGTACGCGTTCGGGGACGCGCTGCCGAGGACGCCGTTCTCGTTGCCTCCCCAGCACCAGGCCTGTCCGGAGCCGTCGAGCGCGCAGGTGTTCCAGAGGCCGACGACGACCTCGGAGAAGGTGGTGCCAGGCGAGACGTGAACCGGGGAAAATGACGAATCCGTCGTGCCGATCCCGAGCTGGCCTTCGAAGTTGCCGCCCCAGCAATAGAGCTCGCCCGCCGACGTGAGCGCACACGTGTGTGACCCACCCGCGGCGAGCTTCACGAACGTGTGGCCGCCCGCGACCGGGAGCGGCGTCGGCGACCCGAGGACGTTGGGGTCGCCGTTGCCGAGCTCGCCCTCCGCGCCCTGACCCCAGCAGTAGGCCTGCCCGGCCGTCGTGAGGCCACAGGTGTGATACAGGCCCGTCGAGAGGGCGGAGAACGTCGCGTTCGACGCGACCGCGACCGGGCGAGGCTCGTTGCCGAACTGATCCCCGACGTCGCCGTTGCCGAGCTGGCCGAAGAAGTTCCAGCCCCAACAATAGGCCTTGGCCGCGGCGTCGATGCCACAAGCGTGTGTGCCGCCGCCCGTGAGCCCGGAGAGCGCCCAGGGCTGGTCCGCCGAGAGCGGCGAGACGACCGTGACCTCGGCCCAACCGGCCGCGAAGCCGCTCGAGGCGAAGACGACGACGTGGCCCTGCGCGGACGACGTCAGGAGACCTGTCGCGCCCACCGACGCGACGCCGGGGTTGGCGGTCGACCACGAGATCGGCGCGTCGGGAACGACGACGCCGTTTTCGTCTTTGGCGACGGCGGTGAAGAGCTGCGTGTCGCCGACGGCGGGCAAGACGACCGAAGACGGCGTCACCTCGACGGTGACGATGGTCGCGGGGACGATTGTCAGGACCGCCTCGCCCGACTTGCCGCCCGCGCTCGCGCGCACGGTGACCTCGCCTTCGCCCAGACCGGTCGCGACGCCGCTCGCGTCCACCGTGGCGACGGCCTCGTCGTCGGACGACCAGGTGACGGGGAGATCGAGCTCCTCTCCGTCGAAGCCGACGACCTTGGCGGTGAGCTGGCGTTCTTCGCCGACGGCGAGCTGGAAGCAGGAGAAGTTGCAGAAGCCTTCGGCTTCGATCTCGATGTACGCGACCTGCTGCTCGCCGCCGCCCTGTCCCGTCGTGGTGGTGCCGCTCGAGGTGGTCACCGTCGTGGTCCCGGTGCCCTCGCCTCCGGCGCCGCCGCCGCCCGCGTCCGGCGGGCTTGTCTCGTCGTCCGCACACGCGGCCAGGGCGGCCAGGGCCATGGCCCCACACGCCAGTCGAAGGGAAAGCTTTCGCATCGTCATCGCTCCTTGCGCAGAGATGACGCGCTTCCGGCGCCCGGCGTCTGAAACGATCTGAAACCCGGCGGAGGCGGACGGTGGGCGAGGCGACGTGCCCTCAGGTGGTGCTGCTCACGTCGAGCCGGAGCCTCGGATCGAGCAGGTAGCCGTCGTCTTGGCGCAACAACACGTCCTCGAGGCCGAGCCTCCGCAGCGTCCGGATCGCCGTGTACACACGTGCCCGCGCGGCCTCGAAGTCGGCCTTCTGACCGGGCCAGCCCGCCGCGAAGACCGCCTCCTGCGGCAGGCCCACCCCGGGGGAGCGGAGACGCTGCTCGACGAGCACCGCGAGGATCCGGCGAGGCGCGGCGCGGGCCCCGAGCTCGACGCGCGCTCCTCGCACGACGAACCATCGGACGTCGGGGCCGATCGCGAGCACCGCCTCCCCTCCGCTCGACGAGGCTGGAGCGGGGCGGGCGGGCGCCGCCGCGCCGCCGCGCCTGGCCTGCGCTGCGCGGAGCAGTCGGACCGCGATGGCGAGCTCGGGCGTGCGGGACGCGTCGTCGCGGCTCGCGAGCGCCGCCTCCGCGCGCTCGAGCCGCGCCTCCGCGTCGTCGAGTCGCGGCGGCTCGCCGGGGGCAGGGCTCAGCGAGAGCACGCCGAGCAGGGTGTCGAGGACCGCGAGGTTGCCGGGATCGCCGAAGGTCGTGAAGGCCTCGCGCGCCTCGGCGAAGTCGGCCGTCGCCTCTCGCCAGAGCCCGAGGCTCGCCTCACACGCGGCGAGGAACGGCGTGAAGATCGCGGCGAAGCGGGCGTCGCCCGTCTCGCGAAAGACGGTGAGCGCGCGCTGGTAGCGGCCGTACGCGACCTGCTGATCCTCGCGCTCGTGCGCGAGGATCGCGAGGTTTCCGAGCGCGAGCCCCTCGAAGCGCCGGTTTCCGAGGCGGCGCTCTTCATCGAGCGCGCGCACCGTTGCCGCCTCCGCTTCGTCGAGCTTGCCGGCGGTCAAGAGCACGCTGCCCGTGTTGAGGAGGTTGTCCGCGGCGGAGGCCGGATCGTGCGCGAGCCGGTGCAGCTCGAGCGCCTCCTCGAGCAGCGCTCGCGCCTCCTCGAGGCGGCCCTCGGCGTACCGGACGACGCCGAGGTTCTGCAGCGCGATGCCCTGCATCCGCACGCTCCCCGCGTGTCGAAACCGCGCCCTCGCGCGGAGAAAGCTCGCCGCCGCCGCGCCGAGCTCGCCCATCGCCTCCTCGAGACGGCCTCGCTCGTTGGCCGCGAGGCCGTCCGCGTAAGGGTCCTCCACCTCCTCGAGCGCGCGCACGGCGCCGTCGAGATCGGCGCGGGAGCCCGAGAAGTCGCCGCGCTGCAGGCGCTGCTTGCCGCGCTCGATGAGCAGGCGCGCCACGAGGCCCGCGTCCGGCTCGCCGCCGTCGAGCCGCCTCAGCGCGTCGTCCAGCATCGCGCGGGCCTCGTCGATGAAGCCGAGCCGCGTGCGGGCGCGCGCGAGCTCGTACTCCAGCCGCGCGACGAGCTCGCGGTCGGCGGTGCGCTTGGCCGCGACGAGCGCCCTCGAGAGGAGCGCGACCGGGGCCGAGCCTCGCGGCGACGCAAACGTGGCGAGCGCGATGGCGCCGCGCGCCGCCATCGTCGGGCGGAGCGCGGCGGCGCGCTCGACCGCTCTTCCGAGGTCGCCGGCCATCTCCTCGAGGCGCGCCGCCGCCGTCGACTCCTCTTCGGTGACGAGCAGACCAGCGAGGCGCTCCGCGGCGCGGACGAGGTATTCGTCCGCGCGATCGAGCGTGAGATCCGTCTGGCCGGCGACGTCGAGCTCTCTGCGCGCGAACGATCTCACGGTGGAGAGGAGGCGGAAACCGACCTGCTCGTCGGGGAGATCGAGGCGGCTGACCAAGGACCGCCGTGCCACGTCGTCGAGCGCGGCGACGAGCTCGGAGGCGGGCATATCGGGCAACACTGCCTCGATGGCGTCCACCGTGAACGGGCCGACGAACACGCTCGCTGCGGCGAGGAGCGCGCGTGAGCTCGGCTCGAGCAACGACCAGGTGAGCGCAAACGCGGCGCGCAGCCCTTCGAGGATGCCCATGTCCCGGTCGAGCCGCTCGATCATCTGCTTCGGCGTGAGCACGGACGCCCGCGCGGCCGCGAGCTCGATCGCGAGGGGCAGACCGTCGAGGCGCGCCGCCAACGTCTCGAGCGCGCGCGCCTCCTCGGGTGTGTTTCGTGGGCGCCAGCCGGCTTCGGTCGCCCGCCGCTCGAAGAGCGAGACCGCGTCGGCCGGCGCGAGCGGCGAGACCCGAACCACCTGCTCGCCGGGCGCGCCGAGCGGCGCGCCGCGGGTTCCGAGCACGAGGAGATCGGGCGCCCGCTCGAGCCACGTCGGCACCGACGCACACACCACCTCCGCGGGGACCTCGAGGCCGTCGAGCACGAGGAGCAGGGGGTCGGCCGCGAGGATGGGCGCGAAGCGATCGAGGCCGCCCGACGGCAGCGGCACGCCGAGCGCCACGGCGACCTTGCCGGCCAGCTCCTCTGCGGTCGTCGCGCCGTCGAGCGGGACCACGACGGCGCGTCGATCGCCCGCGCCGGCGCCCGCGAGCCACTCGTGGACCAGCGCGGATTTTCCGACGCCGGGCGCACCGACGACGCTCACGAGGCGCGAGGCTCGTGATGCTTCGGCGAGGGCGGCGAGATCGCCGTCGCGGCCGATCAGTCTCCCGGCGGGGGCCTTGTCGGGCACGCCGAGGATCTACACCGAACGAATCAGCCGCGCTTCTGCGCGATCGTGATGGCCCGCTCGGTCAGGTCGTCCCAGTAGTGGATGAGCTTGCTCTGGGCCGACACCGACTCGACGATCTTCAGCGAGTCGATGCCCGCGAGCAGCTCGGCTAGGGCGGCGCGCTCCTCGTCCGTGTGCGTGACCACGACGAGGACGCCGTCCCGGGCGAGCGCGTCGGCCGCGCGCTGGAAGAACAGGTGGGGGGCGAAGAGCTTCAGCGGCAGGCCCCATTGCACGAGGGCGTACGGGAGCACGAAGGGGAACCAGGCGAACACGAGATCGAGCCCGCGATCCTTCGTCTTGCAAAAGTCCTCCACGCGGTAGCGGACGCGCGGGTTGCCGGTGAGCGCGGCGTGGTGCTCGCCGTGGCTCGCGCGCGTCGACCGGTCCTCGTAGATGCCCTGGCCGTCGACCTCGATCCCGTCGAGCTCGACCTGCCGCGGCACGAGCGTGCCCGTGTGTTTCAGCCAGCGCTCGAGGGCGGTCGCGTATCGGAAATCCTGGCAGCCGGCGTCGACTGCGCGGAGCGAGTCCGCCGTCACGCCGACGTAGGGGGTGAGGTGTTTGTCGAGCAGGTCGAGCACGTAGAGGTTGTGCCGGTAGACCTCGCGTGTGGACGCCCGGCGGAGCGCCTGGAGATCGAAGCGCCGCTCGAGGTCGCGAGCCCGGATGGTCGCCTCGAGCGACTCGCGATCGTCCTCCAGGTAGTCGAAGAGGTCGTCCTTCGGCTCGTCGACGATGTGGGGCGCCCTCCGCGACGGGTTGCGGCTGGCGCGGAGCCAGAACGCGATCTGGTTGAGCGGGGCTCGCAGGTAGACGAGCGGCGTCAGATCCACGCGGCCCGCGGGCGCGAAGCGGCGCACGACCAGCAGGAAGCCGAGCGCAGTGAGCCCGAGGGCCGCGAGGGTGACGCTCACGTGGGCTCCCTTTGCAACGACGAGACCGCGCACCCCCCTCGCCAAGCGAGGGGGGTTGGGGGGGTGAAACCGCGGCCCTGACGGCTCCGAACCGGAGAGCCCGGCTCTTCGTCGGGTCCTCCCGACGTCAGCGGCTTGGCGATCGCCAAGCGCGTGACGTCAGGGGCAGACGTTGGCCGCGCCCGGGGTCGGGGCAGCCTCGACGAAGAACGACGACGCGAGGACCTCACTCGTCTCGTCGTGGCCCGTCAGGCCGTTGCCACCGGTGAGCGTCTCGCCCACCTCGGGACCACAGCGCTCGATGCTCGAGCCGGCGCCCGGGACCGGCGCGCCGCTCTGCATGTCGACCGGCGTGTCGGCCTGGTAGCCCATGACGGCGGACTTGTCCGCGCGTGAGCCTGCCTCGAACATGTCGCCCCAGGTGACGTAGTCCACGTCCTGAAGGGTGTCGTTCGTGTCGCCGGTCCAGGTGAAGAGCACGAGCATCTCGCGCATGTTGGAGAGGTTGGAGCCGTCCGTGATGCTGCCCTTGTCCGTCTGCTCGAGCACCGGCACCATCTGTCCGTTGCAGGAGATGGGGGCCGTGGCGACGAAGTAGTCGGGGCAGCCGCCCCAGGAGGCCTCGTAGCCGGGGTCGAAGCCGATGACCAGATAGCCACCGGCGGGGATCGTGGCGCCAGCAGGGAAGCGCGCGAGGAAGTCCGTCCCGGGGTTGTTCGTGATCGGGTCCCAGGCGGCGCCGCTCGCGACGTCCACGTAGGTGGAGTTGTCGCTCAGGTAGTAATCGTCCAGGGCGACGGCCGTGGCGGTCGGGTTGTGGATCTCCACGAACTCGTCCTCGTTGCCGGCGACAACGACCTCGTTGATGACGAGATGGTCAGCATCGACGCCGCCGCCAACGCCCGTGGTGGTACCGGTCGACGACGTCGTCGTGGACCCGGTGGTGGTCGACCCGGTGGAGCCCGTCGAGCTTGTCGCGCTCTTCGTGCTCGACGTGGTCGAGGTGGTCGAGCCGCCGGAGCCGCCGGAGCCTCCCGAGCCGCTGTCGTCTCCGCAGGCAGCGAGCGCGAGGGCGAGGGTGATGCCGAGGGCACAAGAAAGTCGAACAGCTCTCATGTTCGCGCACGTACACCGAACCTCCAGGGCGGTCCAGCGTGCCCAGCCGCGACTCAGCTCGCCCGCGCCTCGCCTTGGCGCTCGCGCTTGAGATCGCGCGCACGGAGCGCTCGGACGCGCTCCTCAAGCTCGGTCGCGACGTCGTCGGTGAGGGCCATCTTCCCGAAGCGGACCGAAAGATAAACCTGCGTGATGTCCAGCACTTCGGGGGCGAGCGGGTGGGCCGCGGACTGGAGGTTCTCGGCGTGCCGCAGCGGCGGGGTCCCTGGGGATCGGTGGACACCCTGCACCGCGAGCGCGCTCTCGAGGCTCTCGTAGATGGCGGTCGCCCGCAACATGCTGCGTGACAGAGCCGTGGGCTCGTTGGTCTTCTCGCGGACGGGCCTGCGCCGCTGCCGGAGCAAATACACCGCGGCGATCGCGACGACCCCGAGACCAACCGCGATCACGATTGTGCGCCGGCTGAGCACCGAGCCGGACGAGGAGCGCTCGGAGCGCGCCTTGCGGAGCAAGCCGTATTGTTGCTCGAGGTCGTAGCCGACCACGTGCCGTTGCCACTGCTGCGCGCTGGCCTCGAAGAGCTCCAGCAAGACGGCGAGAGGCTTGGCGAGCCCGCTCGTGGGAGTGACGCCCGCGGGCGGGGTGGGATCGAACGTGACCCAGCCGACCCCCTCGACGTACGCCTCGACCCACGAGTGGGCGTCCATCTGGCGGACGGCGTAGAAGCCGCCGAAGCGGTTGTATTGCCCGCCGACGAACCCGGTGATGTTGCGCGCCGGGATGCCCTGCGTGCGGAGCATCACGGTCATCGCGGTGGAGAAGAACTCGCAGTGGCCGCGCTTGGAGGTGTGGAGGAAGTGCTCGAGCGGCTGGGCGGCGTTGGCCGAGTCGGCAGGCGTCCCCGACGGGAGCGAATAGGTGAAGTCCGACTGCAGGTGACGCTCGATGGCCTTCGCTTTGTCGTAGGTCGAGCCGAGCCCGCTCACCCAGCTCCCGGCCAGCTCGCGGGTCGCGTCGGAGACATCGGGCAGCTGGAGGTAACGATCGCGGGCGTGTTGGTCGATGCGGGTGAAGGTCGGCTCGCCTCGCGTGGAGAGGTAGACCTCGTACGCGATGCCGCGCTCGTCGGGGGCGTGATAACGGAACTCCCCTTCCGGCCCGCGGATCGAGAAGATCTGCTGCGACGGCAGGAGCACGTCCGGCGTGCGCAGCCTGATGCCCACCGCGTTCGGCGGAAAAAAGAGGACGGGCGGGTCGATGGGCTCGAGCACCATCTCCATCGCCGGCGCGTCCGGCGCGGGCATGCGGTTCACCTCGAGCGGGAAGGTGAAGCCGCCGCTCGCGTCCTGCCGCCGGTCTCGTTCGGTCTGCGACCACACCCGCCCGTCGTAGTGATCGAGCGCCGTCCCGCGGAGGTAGAGCGCGACGTGCTCGGGCGGGTTCTCCGGCATGTTCGGCAGCTTGACGCGGAGCACGAGCGACCGGTCCTCCTGCATCGAGCCGACGTTGCCGAGATCGATCCGGGGCGAAAACCCGATCGACTTGGTCGGCTGGTTGCGGTTCAAGAGGAGCAGCGAGAGGCCGACGCGCGGGAAAAAGACGAACAGCGCGATCGTGAAGAGGAAGATCGGGATGCTGAGCAGGCACATCGTCGCGAGGAACGTCTTGCCGACGACGCGCCTCGACCGGAGGATGCGAGGAACGTCGACCGGCAGCCCGGTCCGATCGCGCGCGCCTTGCCGGTAATTGCCCTCCACCTCGCGGCGGAGGTGGCTCAGGACGAGGGCCGCGGGCGCGACGAGCAACACGCCCGCGAAACACAGTCCGTACGCGATGCCGCCGCCGAGGACGGTCCCGGCGATGAGGTGCAGGAGCGCGAGGACGATGACCTGCTGGTCGTGCACCGCGCCTCGACGCGTGGCCAGCCGGACCAGCTGCAGCGCGGCGGCGAACTCGACGAGCACGTCGAGCCCGCTCACGCCCATCGCGTAGCGCGCGACCTGCACGGCGATGACGCCGAGCAGCGCGATCGTGTCGACGTGCCGGAACGCCGGCAGGCGCTGCCACTCCTCCTTGATGGCCAAGGCGCCGACCAGGCCGATCAAGATGACGACGTTGACCGTCGTGGAGAACTGTCCGCTCGAGACGAGGGCGAGCACGCCCAGCGCCGCCAGCGCGTTCGTCATGATGCGGTGGACGACGCCGAACCTCACGCGGCACCCGGCTTCTGGGTGACGTCGACGGCCTCGACGAGCGCGAGGAAACGCAGGACCGGATCGGCGCCGACGGTCCGATCCGCCAGCACGCGCTGCGACGCGGTCGTCTTCAGCACGACGGTGTCGCCGCGCTTCAGGTGCGCGACCGCGCGGGAGGCGGTCTCTCGCACGCGTTTCTCGAAGTTGACGGCGAACGCTTCGGTCTCGGGCTCGGGGCGCACGACGTCGAGGACGAGCTCGACGTCGGGTCGGGCCTCACGCGTGCGTTCGCGAACGACGAGCTGGTTGGTGAGCGCGCTCTTGCGCCAGTAGATGTCGCGCGGGTCGTCGCCGTCGCGGCGCGGCCGCACGGTGTAGATGTCGTCGCCCCCGCCGCGCCCGACGATCCGCCCGGAGTGACCGGGCTTCGTCCCGGTGTCCGCGGGCAAGCGGACCGGGTCGACCGCCGGGTAGATGATGAGATCGCCGGGCGCGAGGACCTCGCGGGACTTTTCGAAGAGCCCGAACGGGAACCGCGTGGCGATCCGGAAGCCGGTGTGGTGGTCGCGCCCTCGCCGGGCGGGCGTGCGGCGGTAGGCCGCGACCTGCGCGGAGGAGGGGCTGATCTTGAGGAAGAAGCAGCGTTTGTCCGCGGGCTGCCCGGCCCGCAGATCTTCCACCTCGATCGCGTAGGAGGGGATCTTGCCTTTGTGGTTGAAGACCTCGATCTCGACGAGGTGCGGGCGCCCGACCTGCGCGCGCAGCGGGAGGCGCCGCGTGACGGTCAGGTTGCGCAGCGAGAGCTCGCTCATCACGCCGCTCACGACGATGAGCGACAGGAGCATTCCGAGGAGGAGGTAGAGGAGGTTGTTGCCGGTGTTGATCGCGGCGAACCCGACCCCGAGCGTGATGCCGAGGTAATATTTGCCCTCGCGGGTGAACTTCAGGCGTCGGGCGCCGCGCTGCCTGCGGGCCTTCGGCTCCTCCGGCTTCCGCGCGGACTTCGGCGGGGGCTGTGGCTCGGGCGGCGGTGGCTCCACCGGCTCCGGCCGGCGCTTCTTGGGGATCTGCGCGGGCTCGCGGGTCTGCGCGTCGTCGAAGACGGAGATCCCGGCGAGCGAAGGCGGCGCCGGCGGGGCGTCGGCCGGGGGCAAGACGTCGTCCGGGATCGACGCCGGGGAGCCGTTCTCGCCGCGGGAGCCTTCGCCGTCGCCCATGGCCGAGACCTCGCGTGTCAGAGCGGTACGGGCACGCGCGCCACGAGATCGCGAACGGTGGCCTCCGACTCCTCGCGGGAGGGCATGTAGCCCTCCGCGTGCGACGAGAGGCGGACACGATGCGCGAGGACCGGCACCGCGAGGTCGTGGATGTCGTCCGCGATGCAGTAGCTACGCCCGCGAAGGAGAGCCCTGGATCGGGCCGCGCGCGCGAGGTTGAGGCCTGCGCGGGGCGACGCGCCGAGCGAAAGGGCGGGCGACGTGCGTGTCGCTTGCAGGAGCGCTTGCAGGTACGTGGCGAGGGAGGCGTCGAACTCGACGCGCTCGACCTCGCGCTGCAGACCGACGAGCTGCGCCGGGTCGATCGCTTGTTGCACGCGGTCGCCGCCGCCCGGATCGCCGTCGAGCAGGAGCCGGGCCTCCACCTGCGGCGGCGGATAGCCGATCCGGATCCGCATCATGAAGCGGTCGAGCTGGGACTCCGGCAGGGGGAAGGTCCCGGCGAAGTCTTGCGGGTTCTGCGTGGCGACGACGAAGAAGGGGTCGGGGAGCGGGGTCGTCGCGCCGTCCACCGAGACCTGGCCCTCGTTCATGGCCTCGAGCAGGGCGGACTGGGTGCGCGGGCTGGCGCGGTTGATCTCGTCCGCCAGGAGGACGTTGCAGAAGACGGGGCCCTGGCGGAAGACGAACTCGCTCGTCCGCTGGTCGTAGATGGTGACGCCGAGCACGTCGCTCGGCAGCAGGTCGCTCGTGAACTGCACGCGCCGCCAGTCGCCCCCGACTGCGCGGGCGAGCGCGCGGGCGAGCGTCGTCTTGCCGACACCAGGGACGTCCTCGATGAGGAGGTGGCCGCGGCCGAGGAGCGAAATGAGCGCCAGCTCGACGGCTTCGGGCTTGCCCTCAAGGGCATGCTCCACGGCGGCCCGGAGCTTCTCGACCATCGGAGAAGGTGCCCGGGCCATGGACAGGGCCGAGGTCATCGCTCGCATGCTAGCACGAGGTCTGGCATTTCAACTCCCTTCCACTCCGGGGCGCTCCTTCCCGGGGGATGAGGGCCGGCGGCTTCTGCGAAGAGCTTGGCCGGAGCGCGCCCTCTGTGCTTAAGCCCTTCCGGTGCGCCGAGCCTTGGGTCATTCCCTCGTCCCCGTCGGGCGCAGAGCCATGTGTGCAGGTGCCAGTGAGCAGTGAGACGGAGCCCGAGGCGGAAGGGAGCGGCAGAGGCAGCGGTGCGCCGCTGGCGGACTCCGGGGCCCCGCCGCCCATCATCCCGCCCTTCAAGGAGGGCAGCTTCCTCTGGCGCGCCGGCGGCATCGTCCGCGCGATGCGGCCGGAGCAGTGGTTCAAGAACGTCTTCGTGCTCGCGCCCATCGTGTTCGCGAAGCACCTGACGCACCCGACCATCGTCATCTCGGCGATCGGCGGGTTCGGGACGTTCTGTCTGCTGGCGAGCTCGGTCTACGTGATGAACGACCTGGTCGACCTCGAGGCCGACCGGGTGCACCCGAAGAAGCGGTACCGACCCATCGCCTCCGGGCGCGTGAGCATCCCGGCCGCGAAGCTCCTGGGCGTCGCGCTCGTCCTCATCGGCCTGGGTGGCGCGGCCATCGGGCCCTGGCCGTTCCTCGTGACCGTCGCGAGCTACCTCGTCCTCCAGGTCGCCTACTCGTTCAAGCTGAAGAAGATCGCCTACGTCGACGTCGGGTGCATCGCCCTCGGCTTCGTCCTCCGGGTCCTCGCCGGTAGCTTCGCGGTCCGGGTATCGCCGTCGGGCTACATGCTCGCCTGCACGGCGCTCATCGCGCTCTTCATGGGCTTCGGCAAGCGGCGCCACGAGCTTGCCAGCGTCAACGCGGCGAAGCAGCGGGCCGCGCTCGATCAATACAGCGCCCGCTCCCTCACCATCGCGCTGGCCATCACGGGCCTCGCGGCCGTGGCGACTTACCTGGCCTACACGCTCGACCCGGCCACGCGCGCCCTCTTCGGCTCACACTACCTCTGGATGACGACCATCCACCCGGCGTTCGGCGTCGTTCGCTTCTTGCAGCTCGTCATCACGCGGCCGAAGGCGGAGTCGCCCACCCAGGAGATCCTCCGCGACACGCCGTTCATGATGAACCTCGTGCTCTACGCGATCGAGGTGGTCGTCATCGTGTACCAGCTCAGGCCGTCCGGATGAGCGAGCCCGAGACGCCGGAAGGGTCCGAGCCGGAAGAGAAAGGCAGCAACGCCTGGACCGACCTCGGGCTGACCCTCCCGATCTTCGTCGCCTACCACCTTGGCGTCGTGTTCCTGCCCGTCCGCAACGCCGCCGACCCGGTCACGAGCGAGCTCAAGGCCCTCGCCAACCAGAGCCTGCCGCTCTACGCGAGCCTCACCGTCGCCATCGGCGGCGTGTTCGTGCTCGTGCTCTCGCTGCTCGGCCGAGGCAAGACGTTCGCGGCGACGCGGTTCTTGTGGGTCGGCGCGGAAGGTGTCGTCTACGCGATCGCGATGCGGATGTTCGGCGCGTGGGTCATCGGGAACCTCACGCTCGGCCCCGACGACGATCTCGCGTCGGGCCCCTTCGGCTCGATCGTGATGTCGTTCGGCGCGGGGTTCTACGAAGAGCTCCTCTTCCGTGTGCTCCTCTTCGGCGTCGGCGCGTGGATCGTCAAGATCATGCTCGGCCGGGGGCCCACGGGGCTCGTCGTGCTGGCGGGGTGGGCTCTCGCGGAGAGCGTGGCCTTCAGCGCGTGGCACCACGTGGGCCCGCTGAGCGACGCGTTCGACACCCAGGTCTTCGTGTACCGCGCGGCGTGTGGTCTCGTGCTGACGGCAATCTACGCCTGGCGCGGATTTGCACCGGCCGTCTGGACCCATGTCCTCTACGACCTGTGGGCGATGCTGGGCAGCGGATGAACGACCATGGTTGAACGCGACACGACTGCTGTGAGACGCTCGAAAACACGGAGGTGATGGTGATGACGAAGGCTTGCTTGATCTCATTGATGGCGCTGGGTGCACTCGTTGCCGGTTGCGGTGACGACTCGGGCTCCGGCGGCGCAGGCGGCAGCGGCTCGACGACCACGAGCGGGACGACCTCTTCCACGAAGTCCTCGTCGGGCAGCGGGACGACGACCACGAGCACGACCACGGGCACGACGACGTCGGGCTCGACGACCACGGCCACGACGACCAGCAGCACGACCGCGTCGACGGGCACCGGCGGCATGCTCGACTGCACGGCGGACCCGCAGGGCGATCCGTGCATCGAGTGCGCGAAGGCGAACTGTTGCGAAGAGGCGCAGACCTGCGCCGGCGACCCGGAGTGCGGCGTCTGCCTCGCTTGTGTCGAGATGACGGGCGACCCGCTGAGCTGCATCGGCATGTGTGACCTCCAGGACATGGAGACCGGCGCGGTGCTCCAGTGTGTCCAGGGCAGCTGCGCCATGGATTGCGGGCTCGGCGGCTGACCGACAAGAGTCCCATGCAGCGCAACTTCGTACTCGGCGCGGCCCTCGTGGCCGCGCTGTGCCCGGTCGGCTGCGGCGACGACGGTGGCACCGGCGGGCAAGGTGGCCAGGGCGCGAGCACCACCACCACCTCGACCGGCACGCCCACGACGACCACGACGACCGGCATGACGACCACCTCGGGCTCGACGAGCACGGGCATGTCCATGTGCCCGCCTGACGCGAGCGATCCTCCCTGCACGGCGTGCTCGAAAACGACGTGCTGCGATCAGACCAACGTCTGCATGGCCGACACGGAGTGCACCACGTGCATGGCCTGTGTGGCGGCCGCGGCAAACCCGGTTGATTGCCTCGACTCGGGCGACTGCGACCTCAACGACGCCGAGACGTTCGCCGCCTACGACTGCACGAGCAAGACGTGCGCGGACGAATGTTACGCCGGTGGCTTCAGCTGCACCCCGGAGCCGATGGGCCAGCCTTGCATCGAGTGCGTGAAGGTGGCCTGCTGCGACAGCGCGCAAGCGTGTTTCGAGAGCGCGGCCTGTGCGCTCTGCATCACCTGTGCGCAAAACGCCATGAACCCGCTCGACTGCTTGAGCATCGGGGCGTGCGACCTGAACGATCCGGCGACCGCCGAGATCTTCCAGTGCGTGAACTCGGACTGCGGCGTCTGCCTCCAGTGAGGCTCACCGCAGCGCGGGGAGGGCAGTCGGTGTAACCTCGGCGTCGCATGACCCTCGCCGACGACATCGCTGCCCTGCCTGCGTCTTTCCTGAAGAGGTTGTCCGATCGAGGCTTTCGCGCGGACCGTCTGCTCGCGCTCGCGAAGGAGATCGGCACCGGACGCGAGGCGCGCAATCGGCTGACCGGGGTCGTGACGCCGCCTCGGCCGAATGACGTGGTCGACGTCCCCTCGCCCGGCACGACCGAATACGAGCGATTCCGATCGATTGGCCTCGAGGCGCTCGGCCGCGGCGAGGTGGCGCTCTGCGTGCTCGCCGGCGGGATGGCCACGCGCATGGGCGGCGTCGTCAAGGCGCTTGTCGAGGCGCTCCCCGGCAAACGTTTCCTCGATCTCCGCCTCGCAGAGCAGGCCGCGCTCGAGCGAGAGCTCGGCGCCAAGGTCCCCTTGTGGCTCATGACGAGCGAGGCGACCTACGGGCCCATCGTGGAGGCCCTGGGTGATCGCCTGGACGGCGAGCGAATCGCCGTGTTCGAGCAGTGTGTCTCGATGCGGCTCACGCCGGAGGGCGCGCTCTTCCGTGAGGACGACGGCGACCCCAGCGTGTACGCGACCGGGCACGGCGACCTCCCCGACGCGCTCGCGCAGAGCGGCTTGCTCACGCGTTTCCTCGAGCGCCACGGCGGGCGCGGCACCGTGTGGATCGCGAACCTCGACAACCTCGGCGCCACGGTGGACCCGGTCCTCTTGGGCTTCCACCTCGCGCACCGCGGCCCGCTCACGGTCGAGGTCGTCGACAAGGTCGGCTCGGACAAAGGAGGCGTGCCCGTGGTCTGGAACGACCGGCGCATCATCGCCGAGGAGTTCAGGCTCCCGAAGGAGGTCGACCCGGCCACCATCCGCGTGTTCAACACGAACACCTTCCTGGTGGACGGGCCCTCGCTGCGCGACCTCGACTTCGAGTTCACCTTCGTCGAGGTCGAGAAGTCGGTGGGCGACCGGAAGGCCGTGCAGTTCGAGCGGCTCCTCGGTGAGATCTCCGTGCCGCTCGAGCCGGCCTTCGCGCGCGTCCCGCGCGACGGTGTGGCGTCGCGCTTCTTGCCGGTGAAGGACAACGCCGAGCTCGCGAAGCGCCGGCCCGAGATCGAGGCAGTCGCGCAGGCGCGAGGGTTCGCCTCGTGACCACCCGCCGAGCCGCGGCCGTCCTGGCCGCCCTCGCGGCCGGCGTCGCGCTCGCTCCGCCGGCCGCAGCCGACCCCGCCTTCTCGCCGGGGGACCCGCTGCCCGTGCACGGCCGCAACCTCTCGTCGAACGACGACGCGTCGGCGGTCGCCACCAACCCGGGCAACATCGCCTTTTTGCCGGAGCCGGAGCTCCGCTGGCAGTTTTCGTACACGGGTGACGACGCGTCGATCCCGCTGCGCGGCCACGCGATCGATCTCGCCACGCCCCTCTGGGTGCTCGGGACGGGCCTGCGTCTCGAGCTCCTCTACCCGCCGGCGGCCGCGCCGGCGCCCTTCGATCGCTCGTACCAGTGGGTTCGCTGGGGCGTCGGCGGTCGCGTGAACGACTGGCTCGGCCTCGGCGGGTCGCTCGGCTGGTCCGTGTCGCCGTCGTCGTCGCTCGACGATCAGTTCGGCGTCACCGCCGGCTTCACGCTCCGGCCGTGGGAGTGGATGAGCTTGTCGGGCGTCATCCGCGACATCAACGTCCCCGTCAGCCGCGACGGCGTGACGCTCTCCGACCGCATCTGGGAGACCGGCGTGGCCTTTCGGCCGATCCGCGGCCGCAGGGACTTCGAGCTCGGCCTCGAGGCGCGTTACTTCGACGATCAGGACAAGGGCGCGGCGCGCGCGACGGTCGGCGTCGACATCCCGTACGTCGGCCGCTTCCGCGGCGATCTCAAGCTGGTGGACTTCGATTTCGTCGATCCGGACTTCCTCGCGACCGCGGGCCTCGACATCAACTACGGCCCGCTGCAGGCGTCGGGCGGCGCGATCCTGGGTGACGCGATCGGCCTCGACTCGACGGGCTTCTACGTGGGCGCCGCGATCCGGCGGCACCGCGAGCCGGGCATCCCCACGCCGAAATACGTGGCCAAGATCGAGATCAAAGACACGCCGGGCGTGCGCGGCCACGTCGCGCTGCTCCGCAAGCTCTGGCGCCTGGCGGACAGCAAGGACATCGAGGGTGTCGTCTTCGTCTTGTACGACGAGCCCTCGGCCACGCTCGCCCACGCCGAAGAGCTGGGCGACGCGATCAGGACCTTGCGCGCCCGCGGGAAGAAGGTCGCTTGCCACCTGGAGGACGCCGGCGGTCGCGCGCTCTTCGCGTGCTCGCAGGCCGACCGGATCGCCATCAACCCCGCCGGAGGCATCCGCTTCTCGGGCTTCTCGTCGCGGTATTTCTACCTCGGCGGCCTGCTCGAGAAGATCGGCGTGAAGGCCGACTTCGTCCGCATCGGCAAACACAAGCTCGCCGCCGAGCAGCTCACCCTCAAGGGCGGCAGCGAGACCGCCCAGGCCGATCACCAGGAGCTCGTGGACGAATACGAGAAGATCTTCCTCCACGACGTCGGAGGCGGTCGTCGCATCACGACCGCCAAGCTCAAGAGCGTCGTCGAGAAGGGCCCCTTCACGGCGCGCGAGGCCAAGGCCGCCGGCCTGGTGGACGCGCTCGTCTACCCGGACGAGCTCGGTCGCTTCGTCGACGAGATGATGGGTGAGAGCACGCTCATCATCAAGAGCATGCCGTTCACCAACGCCCCGCGGTACTGGACGCGCGACGACAAGATCGCGGTCGTCTACCTCGCCGGCGACATGATCGACGGCGAGAGCACGAACATCCCGCTGCTCAACATCCGCCTGGCGGGCTCGCGGACCATCTCCGACGCGCTGAAGCGCGCGCGCGACGACTCGAGCGTCAAGGCGGTGGTCTTCCGCGTCGAGACGGGCGGTGGCTCGTCGCTCGCGGCGGACGTCATCCTGCGTGAGGCGCAGCTCCTCGCGAAGAAGAAGCCTGTCGTGATCTCGATGGGATCCTCCGCCGCGAGCGGCGGCTACTACGCTTCGGTCGGGGGCGGCCCCATCTTCGCGAACCGCACGACCATCACCGGCTCGATCGGCATCTTCTACGGCAAGGTCGACGTGTCGGAGCTCCTCAAGAAGCTCGGCGTGGGCTCGGAGGCCTTCCGCTCGGCGCCGCGCGCGGACGCGGAGACCTTCTTCCGGCCCTTCACCGACGACGAGCGCGAGGAGCTCGGCCGCAAGGTGAAGCAGTTCTACGATCTGTTCATCGGTCGCGTGGCCGAGGGCCGTCGCATGAAGCCCGAGGACGTGGACGCGGTGGCCCGCGGCAAGGTCTGGATCGGCGCGCAGGCGAAGCAGAAGAAGCTCGTCGATCACGTCGGCGGTCTGCGCGAGGCGCTCGAGGAGGCGCGGCGCCTCGCCGATCTGCCGGCGGACACGGCGCTCGTCGAGCTCCCCGAGGAGGACGACTCGATCCTCGGCTTCCTCCTCAACCTCGTGGGTCTCGACGCGGGCTCGAACCCCGTGGGCCTCCTGCTCCCGCCCGGCATGCTCGACGTGGCCCGCGCGCTCGCGCCGTTCATGGTCCACGACGAGGGCAAGCCCCTCGCGCGAGCCGATCTCTTCGAGGAGGGCGGCTACCCCGCGGCGCTCACGAAAAAAGAGGAGCGATTCGAGGACGATCCGTGAGCGGGCCGGTTCCGCCGCTCTTCTCCGCGCGCGCGGCGCGTGTGGCGACGGAGGGCCGCGTGGTCCTCGACGCGCTCGAGATCGAGACCCGGGGCGGTCTCTTCGTGGTCTCGGGTGACGCCGGGCCGCTCGTCGCGGTGCTCTGCGGTGTGCCCGAGAACGCCGCCGAGGCGGCCGAACGAGCGCGCCAGGGCGAGCTCGTCGCGATCTCCGAGGCGCCGCGCGTGGTGAGCGGCGCCGTGGCGGTCGCCGGTCGTGACGTCGCGAGCGGCGCGCACCACGCGGTGCTCGGCGTGGCCCTCTTCGACCCGCCGACCGAACATGACAGAACCGTCGGCGATCACGTGGAGGGCACGATCCGCGTGGCGCTCGCGCGACGGGGCGCGGTCTCCCGGTCGGAGGTCGCCCGCGAGACGACCGAGGTGTTGACCCGCGCTGCGCTCGGCGGAGGCCCGAAGCGGAGGCTCGGGACGCTCGCCTTGCCCGAGAAGCGGGCGCTCGAGGTCGCGACCGCCGCGGCGGCGGGCGCCGAGGTGCTCCTCCTCGACCGGCCGCTCGCCGGCCTCGAGGGCGCCGCCGCGGCGTTTGTCCTGGGGGCGATCGAGCGCGCTCGAGAGGGCCGCGGCGCGATCGTTCGTGCGCTCGCGCTCACGCCCGGGACGGCCGAGGGTGATCTCGCGCGGCGCGCCACCGACTGCGCGGTGTTCGCCGGGACCGGCGTCGTGTTCTCCGGCACGCTCGCCGAGCACGCGCAGGGCAGCCGCGTCGTCTCGGTGGTGGTGCGAACGGCCCCCAACGAGCTCGCCCACGGCTTGGTCGAGGCCGGGTTCACCGTCTCCGGTGGGCCGCACCGCCTCACCGTCGTGCTCGGCGAATCGCGTCGGCCCTCGGAGATCCTCCGGGTCGCGGCGGCCGTTCGTGCCAGTGTGGTCGAGATCATCCCCCTGATGTAAGGTTCCGCGCCGTGGCTGTCGAAACCTCCGTCGCGACGACCGTCCGTGCTCCGACTACGGGCAGGCTCGCCATCCTCACCGGCCTCTCCCTCGCGGCCGCCACGATCCCCGTCCCGTTCCTCCCGGACCGCGTGCTCTTCCGCATCCGCGGCGCCATCGCCCAGGACGTCGCGAGCCGCTTCGGGCTGAGCCTCACGTCGGACGCGCGGCGCATCCTGGCGGAGCCGGCGAGCGAATCCCCTTTGCGCGACGTGCTGAAGGGCACGCTCGGCTTCCTCGGCAAGACGTTCCTCAAGCGCCTCAGCCCTCTCGCGGCCGTGCTCAGCGCTTCGGGCGCGATCGAGGTGTTTGCGCTCGGGCACCTGTTCGAGCGCTACGTCGACCGGCACCGCGGCACGAAGACGGTGCGCATCCACCACGACGAGGCCCGCGCGCTTCGCAAGCTCATCGACTCGTCCCTGGTGCGCGCGCTCTCTCCCTCCGTGAAGCCCGAGCCGGTCGCGCTCCTCCCCGGCGTGGAAGACCTGCGGGACGAGTTCACGCGGTGGATCGACACCGTGCTCCTCGCCGGCTCGAGCTTCCCTGCTTATTTCGAGCGCCGCCTCGACGCCGCGTTCGACCAGCTCGTCGCGGAGCAAGGCGCGCCCGCTTAGTCAATCGGTAGACGGATGTCCGAAGAGAGAGCGCTGCGCGAGCGGCTGGGTCGATCGCGCAAGGTGATCGTGAAGGTGGGCTCGAAGAGCCTGGCGGGCGACGCGTGGCAGCGGCTCGCGAACGAGGTGCGCGCGCTCCGCGACGACAACCGCGAGGTCGTCATCGTGTCGAGCGGCGCCATCGCGCTCGGGGTGCAGCGCCTGGGGCTCAAGTCGCGACCCCGCGACATGAGCTGGCTTCAGGCGGCCGCGGCCGCGGGCCAGAGCACGCTCATGCAGCGCTGGGAGGCCGCGTTCGAGCCGGTCGGGCTGACCGCGGCGCAGGTCCTCCTGACCCACGCGGATCTGGCCGACCGCGCGCGCACGAACAACGCGCAGAGCGCGCTCGCGGCGCTGCTCGAGGCGGGCGCCGTGCCCATCATCAACGAGAACGACGCGGTCGCGATCGACGAGATCAAGTTCGGCGACAACGACCAGCTCGCGAGCATGGTCGTGCCGCTCGTCGGCGCGGACCTCTTGCTCCTCCTGTCCGACGTCGAGGGTCTGCTCGACGACAAGGGCCAGCGCGTCTCGCTCGTGCGCAGCTTCGCGAAGGACGCTCGTCCATTTGCGGAAGGGTCGAAGTCGGGCGTGGGCACCGGCGGGATGACCAGCAAGATCGAAGCTGCGCGACGCGCGACGCTGGCGGGCGCCAGCGTGGTCATCGCCCCGGCGCGCGCTCCCTCCGTCATCGCGCGTGTGTTGGCCGGCGAAGACGTGGGCACGTTGTTCCCCGCCGTGTTGCAGCGGCTCGGCGCGCGCAAACACTGGATCGCCTTCACGCTGCGGCCGAAGGGCGCGCTCGTCCTCGACCAGGGCGCCGCCGCGGCCGTGCTCAAGAACCGGAGCGTGCTCGCCGTGGGCGTCCTCGGCGTGCGAGGCACGTTCGGGGCGGGCGACAGCGTCTCCCTCTTCGACGTGTCGGGCCGCGAGATCGGGCGCGGTCTGGTCCAGCTGTCCGCGGTGGACGCGGCGCGAGCCGCAGGCCGAAAGGTCGAAGGGGAGACGTCGCCCGAGGTCGTCCACAAGGACGACCTCGTCCTGCTCCCGGAGGAGTAGCTTGTCCCACCCCGCCCTCCCTCCGGGAGAGGCGCCGGGGTCGAGGGCGAAAAAAATACGGCATGAGCCGGAACAGGCGCGCGTAACCCGTGTCCGAACCCTTCGCGAGGACGGACATGGGCAAAGTCGGCTTGGTCTTGAATGGGGTCGTTCTTTCCGGGGTTCTCACGCTTCTCCTGGTCGACGCCGGGGCTGCCCCTGCGCCGGTGCTCAGCGCTCCCGATCAGCAGCTGGGCGCGCTCGAGAGCGCGGCCGTCGCTGCGGCCACGCCGGCGAGCGTCGGCGCGCTCGTCTCTGCCTACCTCGACCGCCAGCAGCCCGGCCTCGCCCAGGCCGTGCTCGATCGTCACCCCGAGCTCGACGGCGCCGAGCTCGCCCTCGCCCGCTCGCGCGTCGCCCTCGCCCGCGGCGACGTGACCGAGGCACGCCAGCAGAGCGCGCTCGCCCTCGCCACCTGCGAGTCCCCGAACACCCAGCCCTGCTCCGCGACGGTGGTGGGCAAGGCCATGCAACAGAGCTCCTACCTCGACTCGCTCGAGAGCGCGGGCGTCCTGGACCCGGCCAGCCACCCCGTCGCCGCCCGCGCCGCCCTCGCCCACAGCCGCCGGGAGGTCGTCCTCAGCGCGCAGTGACCGCGAAGGCTGGACCAGTGAGACTGGAATCCGCCTCGCGTGAAAAAAAAGAATGGAGGGGACCCAAACTTCGGTAGCCTTCCTCGTACCAAGCCATTGTCCATGTTCCTTTGGTCCGGGCCCTCCAGCCCGACCTCGCACCTTTTCTTCGCTCGCTTCGAAACCTCGAGCTCGTGAGGGGCGGCCCCCGGTGAAGCGGAACACCAACAGGGTTGTCGTGATTTGGGCCTTTGCGAGCGTGGCTGCGCTGGCGGCATGTACGCCACCTGGCCACATCGTCTCCGCGAGCTCGATCCCGGCGGCCAGCCCGGAAGACTTCGAGCGCGGCATCCTCGCCCCCATCGATCTCACGGCCGACCCGCTCGAAGAAGCCATCGTGCGGATCGTCGGACCGGTGAGCTGCACCGGCACCGTGATCGCGCCCGACCTCGTCCTCACGGCTCACCACTGCGTGGCGGAGCACGCCGACGATGGCCGCGTCCTCGCCCGGGACGTCGAGCCGCACAGCTTGAAGGTCGAGCTCGGCGGAGACGATCTCCCCTGGGCCGACGTCGGCGTTCGCGCCATCGTCAGCCCCGCGTGTGGCTACGAGCAAGGCGCCGGCGACATCGCCATCCTCGTGCTCGAGCGTGAGCTCGCGGGCTGGGCGACGCTCGAGGCACGGCTCCACGAGCCGCCGACGAAGGGAGAGCAGGTCACTCCCTGGGGCTTCGGACGGTGCGCCCGATCGGCCGGGCCGATCCGCCGGCACGATCGCGAGGGAGGCACGGTCGCGGCGATCGAGGACGGCGTCTTCTACGCGGACGCGGCCGTCTGCCCCGGCGACTCGGGCGGCCCGGTGCTCGACTCGAAGCGACGCGTCGTGGGGGTCGTGTCCGCCGCCGTGATGGACAGCGACCCCTCCACCCGCGACGACGCCCACTTCGCGAGGATCGACAACTTCGCGGCATTGTTCTCCGCGGCCCGCGAAATCGGGGACGGCCGGCCGCCGAACGAGCTGCCGCCCTTCCGTAGCTGCCGCTGAGCCGCCCGCCGCCGCCGCCTCTGGTAGCGAATTTCACCGACCGCGACGGCGCTTGGTAGCCTCTCGCTCGTGAGGAAGTTCCTCAAGGGTCTGGCCTGGGTGGTCGGCACATTGGCCGTCCTCGCCATCGTGGCCCGTCTCACGTTCATCAAGGTCTGGACGGTCCCCGACGATCGCGCGCTGTCGGCCTCGCTGGCGCCCTCGCTCGCATCAGGTGACATCGTCCTCGTCCTCTATCGAGGCGAGCGCGGTCTCGGGGACCTCGTGCGCTGCCCCGACCCGGAGGACGCACAACGTTGGGTCGTGGGCCGGATCGTCGGTGAGCAGGGCGACAAGGTCGAAGTCCAGAACGGGCTCCTCATCCTCAACGGCAAGCGGTACGACGTCTCCGAGGCCTGCAGCGAGCCGCGGCTCACCGTCCCGCACCCGACGGACGGCCACCCGGTGGACCACGCCTGCATGCGCGTCGAGCTCGGCGGCGGCTGGCACGCCGAGGCCCGCGCGCTCACCGCGAGCCCCGATTCTCCGCGCGAGCACACGGTCGGCCCGGGGCGGGTGTACCTCCTGAGCGACAACCGCACCTACCACGACGACTCGCGAGATTTCGGCGCGATCCCGGCTGATTCGTGCAAGGAGCAGATCGTGTTCAGGCTCTGGGGCAAAGATGGCTTCTTCGCCGACAAACATCGGTTCGCGGCGATCCACTGAGCGTGCTTTCGGGAAGTCCGACGGAGCGCTTGACGCACCCGGATACTGGGCGCGACCATGCTCGCGCGTGGCGAACGTGGAGTTTGTCGGCTGGACATGGAGAGAAGCGAGCTAGGAATCGTTTGCGGGCAATGCGACGCGTACAACCCGCTCGGCGGGTCGACGTGCGCCGCGTGCTCGCACGAGCTGTCGCTCGCGACGCGGCGCTCGCTCGCGCCGCGCTCGTCCGGTGCACCGGTGGAGCAGGCTGCTCCGCCGTCGCACCAGTCCACCCCGCCGTCGCGCCAGTCGAGCCCGCCCGCGGCCTCGCCCACGACGTCGCCGGGCACCTCGCCCGGGCAACGGCGCGGGTCGGCGCTCGCCATGATGGGAATGCGGTCGAGCCCGCCGGGGCGGGGCCCGACCGCCGGCGCTGCGCCCGCGCCCGGATCGATCGGCTCACCCAAAGCCCCGAACCTAGCTTCGCCGCCGGCGTCTGCTGCGCCGGCAGCTCCTTCGGCCCCACCCAGCCAGCCAAGGCCGAAGCCCGCCGCCGTCGACCCAAGCGCCACGCTCTCCCAGGAGGAGTTGATGGAACAAGCTCGCAATTACGTCTGCCGCTCGTGCTCGAGCGGTGTCCCCATGGGCCACAAGTTCTGTGGTCGCTGCGGCGAAGCCGTCCCTCCGGAGATCGTCAACGCGCAGACCCTGTACTTCGGGGACATGCAGAACCCCGCGAAGGCGAAGCTCATCCTCATCCGCGGCGAGGGGATGGACGGGCTCTCCTTCCACCTGAAGGCGGAGCAGCACATCGTCGGCCGCGACGGGCAGCTCCCGTTCCCGGACGACCCGTTCGTCTCCCGGCGTCACGCGAACTTCTTTTATCGGAACGGCAAGCTCGTCGTTCGCGACGAGGGCTCGCTGAACGGCGTCTACATCCGCGTCCGAGGCACGGTCGAGATCACGCCCGGCGACATGATCCTCGCCGGTGAGCAGCTCTTCCGGCTCGAGATGAACCCCCGTGCGGCCGACGGTCAGGAGCCCGACGGCACGTATTTCTACTCGTCGCCCAAGCACCCGAGCTCCTTCCGCCTGGTGCAGATCCTCCAGGGCGGCTCCACCGGCATGGCGGTGTGTGCGCGCGGCAACGCGCTGCAGATCGGCCGTGAGGGCGGCGACCTGAACTTCCCAGGCGACCTCTACATGTCGGGATCACACTGCCGCATCGAAGAGCAAGACGGTCGGTTCACCCTCGCGGATTTGAGCAGCCGCAACGGGACCTACCTCCGGCTGAAGACGGAGCGCGAGCTCGGCCACGGCGACTACCTCTTCATCGGCCGCAAGCTCCTGCGCGTCGAGCTCAACACCAACTAGGTAGCTGGCGGTTTTCGCCGATAGCTTCGCGATCTCGACGTCGAGCGTGCTCGCGTACGGTCGTACGCTCCGCGCGACTCGCCGCCGACCTCGCTCGCTCTCGGCGAGAACCGCTCAGCTACTCGCCGTCGCAGAGCCGGGCGTATTTGCCCTGCGGCTTGCCTTGCACGATGTCCGCGAGGCAGCCCGGATCTCGCGTGGCTGCGTTGATCGCGTCCAGCGCGAGCGCGCCCGACCAGTCGCGCGCGCCGTCGAATCGCGAGCGGATGAACCCGTCTTTGTCGAGGATCCACGTCTCGGGATACTTCGTCGTGCCGTAGCCGTCGCGCACGACCTTCATCTCCGGATCGTGCAGCACGAGGAACGGGATCTCCCCGGGCTTGAGCTTGTCCTTCAGCTCGTCGTCCGCGGCGAAGAGGGCGGTCAGCGTGTCCGTGATGGCCGTCTTCTCTTCGTCCACGCTCACGGTGACGAGCACCACGTCCTTGCGCTTGTTCAGCATCATCGCGAGGCGCGCGAGCGACGGCATCTCTTCCCGACACGGGTCGCACCAGCTGGCCCAGAAGTTCAGGACCACGGTCTTGCCGCGGAAGCTCGACAAGCTGACGGTGTTGCCATCCATGTCGGGCAGCGCGAAGTCGGGCGCCGTACGGTTGCGGCCGGCGTAGGCCGGCGCGAGCGCGCACGTGGCCGAGCACAGCGCGCGCATCTGGTCGTTCTTCGCGGCCTGCACGAAGCTGAAGACCCCGCCCGCGGCCACCAAGATGAACGCGAGCTGGATGGCGAAGTTTCGCCCTCGGTTCTGCTCGCGCGCCGCTTCGCCTGCCATTCGGAGGCGAGTACTAGCACGACGGCGTAGCGCCGCGCTCCCCGATATCCGCCGCTCAGACCGGCGCGATGGCCAGGCTGCGGCGGGCGGGCTTGTCGGCCAGCGTGGCCTCGAACGCCGCCTTGTAGTGGGCGAACGAGCCGCCCCGCAGGGCTGCCTCGCGCAGGGCTCGGCCCTCCGCGACGCCGCCTTGCGCGAGGACGTACTCGACCCACGCCCACTTCACGCTCGTCGAGCGGACGTCGGCTCGGCCGCGCAGCCCGCGCCGCAAGCGCTCGAGCCGCGAGGAGACCACGTCGATGCCTGCGAAGGGCTGACCGTCGAGGGGCGTGTTTCGCTTCGCGCAGAACGGGGCGATGCCGAGCGCGATCGGCACGACCGTGGAGAGCTCACCGACGAACGAGACGCACTCGTCGATGTCCGCGTCGGTCTCGCTCGGCAGCCCGAGCATCAAGTAGAGCTTGAGCCGCTTCATGCCGTGAGCCCGCGCCAGCTCCGCGGCCCGCCTGAGGTGCTTGACCTTCGCACGACGCTCGAGCGACTCGCGCAGCCGCTCGCTCGGCCCGTCCATCGCGGTGGTCAGCGTTCGGTAGCCCGCGAGCGCGAGCGCGGAGACGAAGTCCTCGCTCAGCCGGTCCGGCCGGAGGCTCGAGAGACCGACCTCCGCCCCGCGCTCTCCCAAGGAGCGGACGATCTCCGCGATCTTCGGGTGGTCGCTCACGGCCGCCCCGACGAGGCCCACGCGCCGGCAGTCCTCCGGGATGGTGCCGAGGATCGTCTCCTTCGAGACGAGGCGCATCCCGCCGTTCGTGGAGCGCCGCATCACGCAGTAGGTGCACATCCGCGAGCAGCCGCGCTCCGTCTCGATCAAGAACATGTCCGAGAGCTCCGTATCGGGCGTCCGGATGGCGCTCGAGGCCGGTAGGAGCGCCGTGTCGCACTTCGCGATCGAAGGCATCGACGCGCCGTGGTGCTCCGGCACGAAGACGTGTGGCACGGCCGCGAGCGCCGCGAGCGCGGCGGCTTTGTTCGGTGCGCCGGCGATGATCTCGAGCACGGGGACCACCAGCTCTTCGGCCTCGCCCATCACGATGGCGTCAGCGAACGCGGCGAGGGGCAGGGGGTTGGAGAACGTCAGGGGGCCGCCCGCGAGAATGAACGGCTCGTCGGCGTCCCGGTCGGCCCGGAGCGAGGGGATGCCGCTCCGCTCGAGCATGTGGACCAACCCGGCCAGCTCGAGCTCGTACGCGACGCTGAACGCGACGACAGGATAATGGGAGAGCGGGCGGAGGTGCTCGTAGGTGAGGGGGGCCGGCTCACCCTGGGATTCGTCGGGCAAGAAGGCTCGCGCGCACGCGATCGTGCCCGACCGCTGGATGAGCTTGTAGACCTGCTGGAAGCCGAGGGAGCTCATCCCCGTGTGGTACGGGGATGGGTAAGCGAGGGCGATCGTGGTGTCGGCCTGGGCCGACACCCCCCCGCGTTCCTTGCGGAGCCGCGCGCGAATGGTCTCCTGGTTTTCCCAGGTGGTCACGGGCGAAGCGATAGCACCGGTCCCGCTCGGCTGCCGCCTCGCCGCGAGAATTGTGCGCTTCTGCCTGGATCGCGGCCGACCGGACGAACGCGGGTGCACGCGGAGCGGCCCGTAGTCGAACCGCGCGGCGACAGTGTTCCTCCCCAGCGAGAATCATGTAACGTTTGTCGTCCCCGGGCTTCACCTCTTTCTTTCTGTTGCTCCGAGATTCCAACCCGAGTGCGCACCCCTCGAGGATGATCATGCAGCTCTTGCGTCACACCCCCGCAATCCTCGCCGTCCTCCTGGTCGCCGCGTGCTCCGCCGGCAACAACAACGGAGCTGGGGGCAGCCCCGGCGACGGAGAAGGCGCCGGGAACGAAGGCGGCGCGACCACCGCCGTCACGACGAGCAGTCAGGGCGGGTCGGCGAGCTCGTTCGGCGAAACCACCGGCACCAGCATGCAGGCCGGGTGCGACGCGGGGCCCGACGAGGACAAGGACCAAGACGGGTTCTCGATCAACCAGAACGACTGCAACGACTGCGATCCCAACGTGAACCCCAACGCCATCGAGGTCATCGTCGACGGCGGCATGGGCGGCGGTGGCGGCGTGATGGAGCCGGCAGACGAGGACTGCGACGGGGAGATCGACAACGTCGCCGGTCCCTGCGACACGGGCCTCCCGTTCGACAGCACCGACGCGATGGACGGCGCGCGGGCCATCGAGCTCTGCAAGACGGCGACGCCCGAGAGCGACTGGGGCGTCGTCTCCGCTCAGTGGGTCCGCGCGAACGGCTCCCCGGTGAGCACCTCCAGCGTGCAATACGGCATCTTGCCGAACTTCGGACCCAGCGTCGCTCCTCGCGCCGGCGAGAGCATACTGGCGCTATCGAGCGGAACAGCACGTTTGCCCGGCCAGGCGGGGGCCTGCACGAGCCACGCTTGCGCCTCGGGCGCCGGCACCCCGCCGCCCGGCTTCCCGCAGGCCGTTCCCGGCTGCGACGTGTCGAGCACCATCAACGACGACATCGGGCTCGAGGTGACGCTCAAGGCGCCCAGCAACGCCACGGGCTACAAGTTCGACTTCAAGTTCTACTCGTTCGAATACGCGGAGTACGTCTGCACGCTCTTCAACGACCAGTTCATCGCGCTGGTGAACCCCGCGCCGATGGGCTCGCAGAACGGCAACATCTCCTTCGACTCGAACAGCAACCCGGTCAGCGTCAACATCGCCTTCTTCGACGTGTGCAACGGCTGCGACGACTTCGCGGCCTACTGCTACACGGGTACCTGCCCCACCGCCCCGAACCCTTGTTGTCCCTCGGGCGGCGCCGAGCTCATGGGTAACGGCTTCGACAACGCCTTCGGCTCGGACTTCGAGGACGCCGGCGGGACGAGCTGGCTGCAGACCACCGCGCCCATCGGGCCGGGCGAGTCCTTCTCGGTTCGCTACACAATCTGGGACGTCCAGGACACCGCCTACGACTCGACGTCCGTCATCGACAACTTCGAATGGATCGCCAATGGCGGAACCGTCATCGTCGGGACGAACCCCGTCCCGGAGTGACGGAGCCCCCGACCAAACACTGACGGAACCGTCCCTTTCGCTCCGACCTGGACACGAGGCAACAATGAACAAGTCCGTAGCAATCTGGGTTGCCGCCGCGCTGACGAGCGCGGGGCTCGCGGCGGCGTGCTCCGCCGGGTCGAACACTGGCGCGGGCGGGAACGACACGGAAGGCGCCGGCGCGAGCGGCGGCGCCTCCGGGCAGACGACCGTCACGACGGGCCAGGGCGGCTCGGCCAGCTCGTTCGGCAACCAGACGAGCACGGGCAGCGGCCAACCGGGCTGCGACGCCGGACCCGACGAAGACAAAGACATGGACGGGTTCACCATCAACGGCGGCGACTGCAACGACTGCGACGCCAACGTGAACCCGGCGGCCATCGAGGTCATCGCGGAGGACGGCCAAGGTGGCGGCGGCGGCATGATGGAGCCGGCGGACGAGGACTGCGACGGCGAGGTGGACAACGTGGCCATGCCCTGCGACGCGGGCATCCCGCTCAACACCACCGACGCGATGGACGGCGCGCGCGCCGTCGAGCTCTGCAAGTCCTCCGCCGGGGACGACGACTGGGGCGTGGTGTCGGCCCAGTGGGTCCGCGCGAACGGTGGCGCCAGCAGCCAGCCGGTGGAGCAGTTCGGCGTGCTCCCCAACTTCGGGACGAACGTCGCGCCGCGGGCCGGCGAGAGCTTGCTCGGCCTGTCCTCCGGCCGCGCGCGTACGCCGGGTCAGCCCGGCTTCTGCGGAAGCCAGACCTGCACGTCGTCGGCGGGCACGGCGCCGCCGGGCTTCCCGCAGCTCGTGTGCAACGCGTCTCCGAACATCAACGACGACATCGGGCTGGAGGTCACGCTCCGCGCGCCGAGCAACGCGACGGGCTACCAGTTCGACTTCCGGTTCTACTCGTTCGAGTTCGCCGAGTGGGTCTGCACCTCTTACAACGATCAGTTCATCGCTCTCGCGAACCCCGCGCCCATGGGCTCGATCAACGGGAACATCTCGTTCGACTCGATGAACAACCCCGTGAGCGTGAACCTCGGGTTCTTCGACACCTGCGACACGTGCAGTGACTGGGCCGCGTTCTGCAACAGCGGCTGCCCGCCCATGCCCAACCCCTGTTGCCCCGCGGGCGCGACGGATCTCCAGGGCAGCGGCTTCGAGATCGACGCGGGCGCCACCGCGTGGCTGCAGACCACCGCTCCCATCGGACCCCTGGAGACGTTCTCGCTCCGGTTCGCCATCTGGGACGCCGGTGATCAGGCGCTCGACTCCTCCGTCATCGTCGACAACTTCCGCTGGATCGCCAACGGTGGAACCGTGAACGTCGGGACGAACCCCGTCCCCGAATGAGCGCCCGGCTTTCCGGCTGACGTCTCCGTCATCTCTTTCGCTCACTCTTCTTCGACCCGAGGCAAAACGAATGAACAAGTCTTCCGCAATCTGGATCGCCGTCGCACTCGCTGGCGCAGGGCTCGGAGCGGCTTGCTCCGCTGGCTCGAACAACGGCTTCGGCGGAAACGACAGCGAAGGCACCGGCGCCAGCGGCGGTGCCACCGGTCAGACGACCGTCACCTCGGGCCAGGGCGGCTCGGCCAGCTCCTTCGGCAACCAGACGAGCACGGGGAGCGGCCAGCCGGGCTGCGACGCCGGGGCCGACGAAGATCAGGACATGGACGGCTTCACGATCACGCAGGGCGACTGCAACGACTGCGACGCCAACGTGAACCCCGGCGCGATCGAGGTCATCGCGGACGACGGCCAGGGCGGCGGCGGCGGCGTGATGGAGCCGGCCGACGAGGACTGCGACGGCGAGATCGACAACGTCCCGGGGCCCTGCGACGCCGGCATCCCGCTCGACTCGGCGGACCCGATGGATGGCGCGCGCTCGATCGAGCTCTGCCACCCGGCCCCCACGCCGTCGGACTGGGGCGTCGTGGCGGCCCAGTGGGTCCGCGCGAACGGACTGCCTGCCACGGTGAACGCGCACATGGGCCTCTTGCCCGACTTCGGCCCGAACGTGGCGACGCGCGCCGGCGAGAGCATGCTCGCGATCTCGTCCGGCGCCGCCCGGGACGAGACCGACCCCGCCTTCTGCTCGCACTCCTGCTCGTACAACGGAGCCGGCACGCCACCGCCGGGCTTCCCGCAGGACGTGCCTGGTTGCTCCGGCGACACCGACATCAACGACGACGTGGGCCTGGAGCTCACGCTCCGCGCGCCGACCAACGCGACGGGTTACAAGTTCAACTTCCGGTTCTACTCGAACGAGTACCCGGAGTGGGTCTGCACCTCGTTCAACGACCAGTACATCACGCTGGTCAACCCGGCGCCGATGGGATCCATCAACGGCAACATCTCGTTCGACTCGATGAACAACCCTGTCAGCGTGAACGTCGCGTTCTTCGACGTTTGCTCGGGCTGCGCGGCCGGAACGAACGAGCTCGTCGGCACCGGCTTCTCGACGTCCGAGGGCGGCACGAGCTGGCTGCAGACGAGCGCGCCGATCGGCGCCGGGGAGACGTTCTCCATCCGCTTCGCGATCTGGGACACCGGCGACACCGCGTTCGACTCGACGACGCTGGTCGACAACTTCGAGTGGGTCGCAAATGGCGGCACCGTGAACGTCGGGACGATCCCCGACCCGCAGTAGCCTCGACTCGCCCGCTCAGCGTGCACGCGCAGCCACGATGTCCCGTGGCTGCGCGCGTTTTGTCTGGACGTCGACGAAGCCGGATCTCTCGAGCAGCGCGCGGATCTCCGCGGCGCCGAGCTGATCGCCGCGCGTCGCGAGGAGCATGACGAGCGAGAGGACAGCGGCGCCCATGGGGCCGGCGCCGTCTTCGTCGAGCAACGTCTCGCTCAGCAGCAGGTGCCCGCCGGGCCGAAGGTTCTTCCGCGCGCCCTCCAGGATCGACTCACGCTCGCCGTCGTCGAAGTCCGCGAGGACCCCGGACAGCAACACCGCGTCGGCCCCGCACGCATCGACCCCCGCGAGGAGATCGCCGGGCGCGATGAAGTGCCGGCCAGCGTGCTCCATGCCGCACCGCGCGCGCGCGATGGCGCACACCGCAGGCAGATCGAAGCTCTCGATCTCGATCTCCGGCATGTTCGCGAGGATCTCTCTCGCGACGCCGCCGCCGCCGCAGCCGAGATCGACGAGCCGCCTGACCCCGCGCTCGCGCAGGAGCGGCACGAGGGCAACGCCTGCGCCGCGGCTCGATCTGTCCATCGCGCCGAGGAACGTGCCGAGCTCGGCCGGATGCCGCGCCAGCTCTTCGTAGGCGCTTGCGCCCAACGGCGTCTCGGCGAAGCTCCAGCGCCGGTACTGGCGCTCACCCGTTCGGAGCGCGTCGGTCAGGTGCAAGAAGAGCGGCAGGACATGCCGCTGATGATGGCGGACCACACACCACGCGTCGCCGCCTCGCGCGAGCGCCTCGGTCGCGCCGGCGACAGGCGCCACCAAATCACCGCGCAGCTCGAGCAAGCCCATCGCGCCGAGGACGCGGCAGAGCCGCCGGACTCCGCCGGCGCCGGCCCCGATCTTGGAGGCCAACGTGTGGACGGACATGGGGTTCACGAGCGCGTCGAAGAGCCCGAGCTCGAACGCGGAGAAAAGGATCGTCGCCCCGATGTAGCCCGACGCGGCCTCTTCGATCATCGAGGTCGCGTCGCGGCTCACGAGGTGACCTCCACGAGACGACGCGCCAGCGCGTCGCACTCGTCGAGCGTGGAGCACGCGTGCGGCCCGATGCGGATCCCGGCGCCGGGGCGCGCGTCGATGTCGATCCCCTCCTCGGCGAGCCGCTCGACGACGTGTTTGCCGTCGGGCACGTCGACGCACAACATCCCCCCGCGCTTCTCGGGGTCTCTCGGGGTGATCACCGTGAGGCCGGCCTCGGTCAGGCTGTCGTACAGGCGCGAGGTCAGCTCCACGCTCCGCGCGCGGATGGCCTCGATCCCCACCGCGGCGATCCACTGAAGCCCCGCGCGCGTGGTGTAGATGGGCTCCATCGCGGGCATCCCTTGCTGGAGCTTCTCCGCCCCGTGGGCCGGCTCGAAGCGATCGGCGAAGGCCATCACGTCTCGATGCGCCATCCACCCGGGGAAGATGGCGTCGAGGGATGCGGAGAGCGCGGGCTCGACATAGCCGAACGCGAGCCCGGTGCCGCCGCCGCCAACCCACTTGTGGAACCCGCCGACGACGACGTGCGCGCCGAGCGCAGCGACGTCCACGGGGACGACGCCCACCGCCTGGTAGGCGTCGAGCACGAGGATCGCGCCGCTCCTGCGTGCCGCCTGGGCCACGGCGTGCGCGTCAATCATCGCCCCCGTGCGCGGTGAGACCAACGAGGCCGCGACGACGCGGACGCGCTCGTCGATCTCGCTGGCGAGATTGTCGTACGCTACCTCGACGACCTCGAAGCCGCGGCGCTCCTGCGCGCGCCAGAGATACCGGCTCGAGTGGAAGTCCGCTTCGCCTACGAGGATGCGCCGTCGCTCGCCCTCGGGCTGGACCGACGCGGCGACTGCGGCTTGCGCCGCGGTAGCGCTGTCGCGCAGGAAGACCGAGCCAGCGGGCGCGGCGACGAGCCGTTCGACGAGCGCGTGCATTTCCTCCCACCGCTCGGCCCACTCGGGGATGGCGCGGCTCCGCCGCGTGAGGCTGAGCCCATAGGCCCGCAGGTCCTCGGCCATGCCGAGCGGGCAAGCGCCGAGGCACTGCTGCGCGAAGTAGCTCCGCTCGGCGAGGATCGCGAACTTGCGCCGCTCCTTCGCCAGCCGCGCTTCGAGGCTCTGCTGCGCTTCTCCGCCAGGCGCCACGCTGGACTGTGCGCGCGTCATGCCGCCGCGAAGCAGACGGAGTACATGTCGTCGAGGAAGGCCCAGCCTGCGTGGCCGAGCTCCTCGGCACCGCGCACCGCGAGCTCCGCCTTTCGACCGGAGGGGATCATCCGCGCGAGCTCGTAAGACTCATCGACGTGGGCGATCTCGAGCTCCTCGTGAAGGGTCAGCCACTCCATCACCGGCGCGGGGAGCGGCGTCTCGCTGCGCCGGAGGAGCTTGCCCATGGTCAGATCCGCCTGCTTGCCCAGGAGCTCCATCACGAGCGTGGCGCCGAGCCCCTCGTAGGCGCTGCGGCTCAGGTAGAGCTCGTCTTGTACGGATCCGAAAGCGCGTCCCGGGCCGAGTGAGTCCTCCCCCAGAGTTCCCTCGACCCGCCGCGCAAAGCCGGCAGCGAAGCGCTCGAACAGGATCTTGTGTGTGCGCGACGGGTCACCGTCCCCCAGCTCGTCGTTCAGCTGCTTCACGAGGATGCTTCGAATCGGGTCCTCTTCCACGCGGGCGACGACGTTCGCGAGGCGGCGCGCGAAGTGAAGCGTGATCGCCTCCCGGATGTTGAAGACCAGCAGGGCCAGGGGTCTCTCGTCGAAGGGCTCGCGCGCTAGCCGCCTGAAGAACGGGTGGGCGGCGATCGTCTCCTCGTCGAACCTCCGCACGACGGCCTCCGGGTCGTCGGTCCGCCTGCGCGGGGCGACGGCGGCGCGCGTCGGCTCGTCGACGAGGGCCTTGGGCGCCAGGTAGACGTTCGCCTTCGGTCGGTCGCCCCCGGTGCGGACCGCCGCCCACGCCACGACCCCGCTTCCTTCTTCGAGCGGTCGCTGCGCGAGCGCAGCCGTCGCCGCCTCGAACGCGCGCGGCGACAGCCCGAGCTCTCGGATGGCGCACGCCACGCGAGCCTGCGCCGTGGCGTCGTCGCCGGCGAACGTGCGGATGGGGACGTGTACGGTGCCGGTCTTCGGGAGCGCGTCGTTGCCGACGAACGCGAGGCATGTCGCGGGCTGGCGCTCCGCGACGAGCGCGCCCTCGCCCGCGAGCAGCGTGCGGCAGAACCTCCGGACGGCGGGGAGATCGGCGCCCGGAACCTGCGCGACCGCGCGCGCCAGCACGTCGACTGTCGCGTCGTGGTGGAACCCGTAGACCTTCACGCGGGCAGCCTCGGTCGGCGCGAGATCGATCGAGAAGAACCGGAGCTCGTCCAGCGCCGGGCCGCGTGTCATGGCGCGGCAGACGGTCGCCCAGCCGCCGCGCACGCCGAGCCGCTCCAGCGCCTCCTCGACCAGGCGCGGCGCCTCGTGCCGACCCTGGATGGCCGGATTCAGGTACGCCTTGAAGGCCGGCTTTCCGTCAGCAGAGAAAGAGGCCGCGAGCCACAGCGCAAACGCGCCGGACGGGCTGTCCGGGAGGAACAGATCGGCGATCCGGTCGAGCCGTGTGAAGTCTGCCCCGAGCTCCTCCAGGGCCGGCCTCAGCCCGAGACCCGCCGCGATCGTCGAGGCGAGCGTCACCGGGCCCGAGGTGGGCATCGGCTCGGCCATCAGGCGCACCTCCGCGCCGTCGTCTCCGATCAGCAAAGACAGCTCGTACGGTGTGTGGTCGTCGCTGACGTACGAGGGCCACGCCGGACGCTCGAGGCCACGAGGGACCAGGAGATCGACGACGTGCAGCACTTGCCGCGGAGGCGGCCGACCATGGACCGCGCCCCAGAGCCTCTCCAGCTGCGTTCCGCAGAGCTCGTGAAACCACCCACGACGGATCGCGTGCATCGACACCTCCAAAGACAGACTTCCGTTCGTGCGAGACGTCCTTCGCTCGAACACTCCCGCCACACCGTGGATTCCGTCCACACCGTGGACTCCCTCCACGGTTCGACATTACGCCGCGTGATGCGCCGTTCAAGCGTCCGTGCGCGCGCGCCTCGAGATCGGGAGGGCATCCTGCTCGGAAGTAGGGAAGCGGGCGAGTCGTAGCTGACGAACTTGTCAGTCAAGCGACCGCTGGCTTACAAAACGATCAGCCACGGGTGGTCGGAACCCGCCGGAGCTGAGAATCTTGTCAGCTTGACCGAGCCGCCGTGTCAGGATGGAATGAGACGAGGCGGAAATGGACGTACTCATCGCCGAAGACCATCCCGAGATGCTGGAGTTCTACGCCCGGGTGGTGAAGGCCGACGGCCACCACGTCGCGACTTGCCCCGATGGGCGGGTGGCGCTGGAGACCCTCGCGCAGCGCAGGTTCGATCTCGTCGTCCTCGATCTACGCATGCCCCACGTCGACGGCTTCGCCGTCTGCCGGAAGATGCGCGAGTCGGGCGACAGGACGCCTGTGCTCGCGCTGACCGGGCTCACCTCGGAGGCGGCTCAGCTCGAGGCGTTCGAAGCGGGAGCTGACGATTTTGTCACGAAGCCCTGCAGCTACGACGTGCTGCGTGCACGCGTGCGCGCGATCCTTCGTCGATCGACCTACTCCATGTCCGTGCGCCTCGGGCACTGGCAGCTCGATCGCGACGCGCTCGCCGCCTACGCGCCTAGCTCCCCGAACAAGCCGGTCCGCCGGTTCTCCCCGGCCGAGATGCGCGTCCTCTCCGCGCTTCACGAGAAGCTCGGCGTCGTCGTCGCTCGAGAGGAGCTCCGAAGCAGCTGCTGGGACGAGCCCGTGAACGACGACGCGCTCTCCGCGGTCGTGTTCCGGCTCCGGCAAAAGGTGGAGGGCTCGGGCCTCGCGGTCCGGGCCGTGCGCGGGAAGGGCATCGTGCTCGAGACCGAAGACGGTCAGCCCTGAAGGTCGGCGCGGGTGATCGCGCCGAGGGGCGCGCCGAGCCGGCACGCCGGGTCCATCTTGCGCTTCCCCGCGGCGAGCCGTCCCCAGTCGAAGTGACGCCTCCAGTCGTCGCGTGTCATGTGCTCGGTCCCGACGGGGAAGCCGATCGGGTACATGACTGCGCCGAGCGCGCGCGCCCGCCCGAGGATGGGGACACATCGACGGGAGAAGCTGTTTGCTTCGGCGAGCGACGCGAAGGTCGGGAGGATGTCGACGAGGAGGAGCCAGTCTTCGTCGGGCCACCTGACGATGGGGGTGTCGATCTTCCTGCGATCGACGACGTAGGTCATCAGGTGGCCCTCGCTGAGCTCCCGCGGCTCGAGGCGTGCGAGCAGGTCGGCCAGGAAGGTCGCCCCGCGCGACGCGGGCACGAACATGTCCATCCACGGGTGGAAGCGACCTCGTTGTCGGTCGAGCTCCGGCAGGCCGGCGAGGCGGTTCGCGTAGTCGAAGTAGGCGGACTCCTGGAAGGTCGCCTCGCGCGCGCCTTCACCGAGCGCGCCGAGGATGGTCTCGCCCCGCCCGCGCTCGCCGGCGTGGAGGTACTTCACGCCCTCGATCGAGAGGCGGAAGGTCCCGTCCTCCGCGGCGAACGAGGTCAGGAAGTAGTCGAGGAGACCGGAGTCGGTCAGCTTGCGCTGATCGGCCATGAGATCGCCGAGCGCGCGGTAGCGGAGCTTCACGATCGCCACGCGCTCCGGGGCGCGGACGAGACGGATGGTGGCATCGGTGATGACGCCGCAGAGCCCGAGGCCGCCGCGTACGGCGTCGAACAGGCCCGCATTTCGATCCCGCGAGCACGAGACCACCTCGCCCTCGCCGCTGACGACGGTGAGCCGATCGACGACGGAGGTGAGGAGGCCGTGCCGGAACGACTGGCCGCCGACCCCGCCGACGCTGACCGTCCCACCGACGGTGATGCCGAGAAAATCCGGTAACACCGGGATGGTCAAACCGCGCTTCAGCGTCTCGCGGATGACGCTCTCCCAGGTCGCTCCGGCGCCGATGGTGGCCGTGGAGCCTTGCACCACGACGTCCTCGACGCCCGTCATGTCGAGCACGACGCCGCCTTCGACGAGCGACTGCCCGCGGGTGGAGTGGCCGGCGCCCCTGACCGCGAGGGGCAGGCCGGTCGTCTTGGCCGTCTCGACCGCCTTCACCACCTCGATCAAGCTCGTCGCGCGGAGGACACGTGCCGGGTACCGCCGGACGAGGCCGCCAAAGTCGTCGGTGTGGCTGGCGGCCCGGTCCACGCCTCACCGCCTCTCTGCGAAGCTCCGCAGCTTCGCAGCCAGGTTCGGGCCGGTCACGCTCTTGGAGATGTAGCCGTCGGCGCCGACCTCACGCGCGAGCCAGCGGAGCTTCGACTCATCGGAGGCGCTGTAGAGGACGAAGAGGGTGCCGTCCGGCGCCCACTTCTTCGAGATGCCGATCAGCTGGTCGCCGGAGAGGGCGGGGATGTTGACGTCGACGAGGACGATGCGCGGTACGAAGCTGACGATCTGGTTCGTCACCCCGATCGGGCTCGAGCAGGTCATGACCTCGAAGCCGTCGGCTCGGAGGGTCCGCTCGACGAGCTCGAGCTGGTTGTTGTCGTCGTCGACGACGAGGATTCGTAGCGCGCCGTTGGTCATGGGATCTGCCCTTTGTTGGCCCCCAAGTGTTTCTTCAGCGCGCGGAGCAGCGTCTCTCGCTCGACGGGCTTGGTGAGGTAGTCGGCGCAACCGACCTCCGTGGCCTTGGCGCGATCCTCGCGGGACACGTAGGCCGTGAGCGCGATGACGGGGATGTGCTTGAGCCGCGGGTTGTCCTTGAGGCGGCGCGTCGCTTCCCAGCCGTCCACTCGGGGCAATGACAGATCCATCAGGATGATGTCGGGCACGTCCCGCCGTGCCCGATCGAGGCCGTGCTCGCCGTCCTCCGCCTCCAGCACCTCGTAGTCGCCCTGGAGGTAGCGGCGGACGATGTCGCGGTTCTGCGCCGAGTCTTCCACGTAGAGGACGCGGGGCAGGCGCTTCTGCGGCGTCCCGGCGGCGGCCAGGAGCCGCTTCGCCTGGTCGACCACGGCCTCGATCGCGAGGCCTCCTTTCTTCACGACGTGCGCGAGGCCTGCGAGGAGCGTCTGCTCCTCGTCGCCGCTGAGCGCCTTGCCGGTGAGGACGATGACCGGCACCATCGACCCTTCGGAGCGGAGGGTGCCGAGCACCTCGAATCCATCCATCTTGGGCATCATGAGATCGAGGACCAGGAGCCCGGGCTTGGTGACCCGCGTCTGCAAGAGCGCATCCTCGCCGTCGCGAGCCTCGGCACAGGCGAAGCCGGCGGCTCGCAGGTTGCGGCTGACGAGCTCGCGCGCCTGCGCGTCGTCGTCGACGACGAGCACCGTGCCCTTGGCGTCGACGACGTTCCTCCGCACGGCCTCGACGAGCCGCTCGGGGTCGATCGGCTTGACCAGGTAGTCACACGCGCCGAACGCGAACCCGCGCGCGCGCTGCTCCTCCACCGACAGGATGATGACCGGGGTCGTGTTGAGGACCGGGTCGTTCTTGAGCTCGGCGAGGACGGTCCAACCGTCGAGCTTGGGGAGGTGGATATCGAGGACGATGGCGGTCGGGCGATGGCGGCGCGCCGCCTCGAGCCCGGCGACGCCGTCTCCGACGGCCACCACCTCGAAGCCGACCTGCTCCAGATCGCGCCGCATGAGGGCCACGATGATCGGATCGTCGTCGATGAGGACGATGACGGGCGACTCGCCGACCGGCACGGGCACGGGCGAGCCGAGCGCGCGGGTGACCGCCGGGACGGGGCTCGTGTCGCGGTCGAGCGCGCCGGGCAGCGTGACGGTGAAGCGTGACCCGCGACCCAACGTGCTCACCACCTCGACCGTGCCGCCGAGGACACGCGCCACCTCCTTCACGATGGCGAGTCCGAGCCCGGTGCCGCCCACCTTGCGCCGGGACGCGTCGTCCACCTGGCGGAACTTCTCGAAGATGTTCTCGATCTGCTCCGGCGGGATTCCGGCGCCGGTATCTTCGACTGCGACGGTGAGCGTTGTGCCGTGTGCGCGCGCCTCGAGCAAGATCTCGCCCGTGTCGGTGAACTTGGCGGCGTTCGAGAGCAGGTTCAGGAGGATCTGCTTCAGCTTGAGCGAGTCGGTGAACGCGATCCGCGCCTCCGGCGAGACGTCTGCGCTCAGCGCGACGTCTTTCCCCTTCAGGAGCTCGCGGACGGTCCCCACGCACTCGTCCACCAGGGTCGTGAGCTCGACGCGCTCCTTGATCACCTCGAGCCGCCCTGCCTCGATCTTGGAGAGATCCAGGATGTCGTTGATCAGCGCGAGCAGCGTCTTGGCGTTCGACTTGACGATGTTCAGATCGCGCCGGCCATGCGGCGTGAGCCGCGTGCCCTCTTCGCGCAGCAGGAGGTCGCAGTACCCGAGGATCCCGTTCAAGGGCGTGCGAATCTCGTGGGAGAAGTTCGCCAGAAATTCGCTCTTCAGGCGCGACGCTTCCTCGAGCTGACGGGCGCGCTCCTCCTCCGCGCGCTTGGACTTGGCGAGCTCGCCCGCGAGCCGATCGAGGTCCTCGTTCTGCTGACGGATGACCTCCATCTGGAGGGCGCGCTGCTGGTAGCCGGCGATGGCGCGCGCCGCGAGTGAACGCTGGACCGCGAGCTCTTCGCGGACCTGCGCGAGCTCGGCCTTGAGATCGTCTTCGCTCACGATGCCGACCCGAAGACGAGGCTGGTGAGGGTGCTGTTGACCATGAAGCCGCAATACGTCTCGAACTGGACGGTGAAGCCGGCCGCAGGCGGTGCGTGCGAAAATGTTCCGGAGAGCTCGGGCACGCGCCCGACGAGCTGGGCGTAGAACTTCCGCGCGCCGCAGTCGAAGAGGAGCGCGGCGGTCGGGTTCTTCACCCGGCGCGGCAGCTCCTCCGCGAAGAAACGCCGCGTCGACTCGACGAGGTCGCCCGAGCGCATGACCTCGAGCTCGAGATCCTCCTGGACCATGTTCGCCGACTCCAGCGTGTCGTCGTGGTCGTTCTTGCGGATCGCGCGGAGGAAGTACTCGCGCCCGACGCGCATGGCGAGGGACCACTTGAGGTACTGCTCCGGGAACCCGAACGTCAGGTGCTCCGGCGGGACGCCGGCGATCTCCGCCCAGCGCGCGCCGGCAGGCTTGCCGTCGAGCTCGAGGATCCGCCGCGCGGTGTGATCCACCTTTGTCACGAGGACGCGCATCCCCGTCGGCTCGTACCAGTGGGTGCGCAGCGCGGCCCACGGTGCGGTCGACCGGAACAACATCGTGACGACGCCGTCAGAGAAGACCTCGCCGTCCACCCCCATGTAGCCGGTGCCTTGCATGAACTCGTAGCCGCTCGCGCCGCCGCCGACCAGGACGAGGCCCTGGTTCTTCTCGAGCACGCCGAGGAGCATCTCCTCCTTCTTCATCTTGAAGCCGTCGTCGATCACGACGGCGCCGTGGTGCCGATCGAGGTTCGCCACACGCGAGCCGAGCTCCGCGGCGGCCTGCTCGATCGCGGCGCTGCCCGCCTTCGCGGCGTCACGAGAGAGCCCCGTCGCGTAGCCGACGGCCACGTCGAGATCGCCGCCGAGCGCACCGAGGACGAGTCGCTCCGTGAGCAGCCCGCCGTTCGTCACCTCGCCGCCGGTGGAGCTGGTGATCAAACGCACAGGCTTCGGCAGGCGAGCGCGGAGCGCCGCATGGAACGCGCGGTGGTCCCACGGGCCCGGGACGAAGCCGAAGACGATCTTGGGGACGAAGCTGCCGAGCTCCGTCAGCGCCTCCTCGGCAGCTTGCTCGGGGGTCGTCGACGAGGAGGTGCCCGACTTGATTCTCACGGTCGCCATGGTGCCCTCGACCCTAACAACCGGGTCGCGCCCTTGAGAAGCCACGGAGATCAAAATCTTCGGGCCTAGCTGACAAGGTTGTCAGCCAGGGGGGTCGTGGCTGACAAATCGATCAGCTACGGGTCGGTCGAGGTGTCCGGGTCTCTCACTTGTTTGTGCCCGGTGTGTCGTCCTCGCTTGCCAAGCGCGAACGGACGTCTAACCGTAGGAAGCTGAACGATCTTTGGCGCATCAACAGTTTCGCGGGAGGTGACCATGGCCCGTTTTCGTGGAAACATCGCGGTTGGGCTCGCTGCTCTCGTCTCGGCCGGATGTGAGGCCGGAGGGCCGGAGACGGCTGGTTCGGAGACCGCGGAGGCGAGCGCGCCGATCAGCTGGGGCGGCTTTCCGGCGAGCGGGCCCACCACCACGAACACGCCCATCGGCATCGCCCTGGAGATCGATCAAGGCGCGGGCTTGCCCCTCAAGGTCCGCGCCGGGCAGCGCGTCTACATCGACCAGATCGACATCCGCGCAGCGATCGACGCCGCCACCGAAGAAGGGGTGGACGGCCTGGCGGAGGCGGGAGACTTCGCTTCCCTCGACTGGGACGACGTGGAGCTCGAGGACGAGTCGTTCGTCGGCCAGGCGAACTCGGACGGCACCTTCACCCGCCGCCGGTTCTTCCGCGGCGCTGACTGGATGGACAAGCCGAGCTTCTTCCTCATCGAGCAGGTGGATCAGAACGGCCATGTCACGACGTTCCCGCTCCTCGTCGGCACGGGGCTCGAGCAGCTCCGAACGCCGCTCGACAGCTTCTTCATCCGCCGCCTCCGCGCGATCCAGTGGACGAACGACTGCCAGTCGATGGACAGCTGCGACGGCGCGACGTCTTTCACCGAGGAGGCCCTCGTCGAGCTGCGGAGCGCCAACGGATCGAGCCCGAGCTTCAAGCTGCAGCCGTCCACGACCGCGCTCCGCGTGCGCTGGACGCTCAAGCCGAACGCGCCCTACACGATCCCGGTGGAGCAGGTTGCAGCCCCCGCCTACGACTACGGCTTCACGATGGACCTCGCGGCGATCACGCCGCCCGCGCCGGACGGCACCTACGCCCCGGGGCAAGCCGTCACGTTCCAGTTCACCCTGAAGGACGGCGCCGGGAATCGGCTTCATGACCCGGGTGTCATGCCCAGCTACGCGGACTTCCTCGCGGGGAACATCGACTCCGGCATCCAGTATTACCGCGCGCTCGCGGAGCCCTACGCGACGTATTACCGCCGCAAGCATCGCGAGAAGCAGCTCATCCTCGCGGTCATGGGGCCTGTCCAGAACAACCGGCCCCTCTACGACGTCGTCGACATCAACCAGAGCATCGATTTTGCGACCGGCGTGGTCACGGCAGGGACGCAGAGCGACGACGGCATCTACGCCGCCGCCACCGGCATCCCGAGCTTCCTCGTCCTCTTCGGCGGGCCCGCCTTCTGGGGGTTGCCGTCGACCGACACGTGGACGTTCACGCTGCCTCCGGACTGCGCCCCCGGCACCTACTACGTGGTGCTCAAGGGTCGGCGGAGCTACCTCGGGCAGGACATCCCGGAGAGCAAGGTCCTCGAGATCCAGGTGGGCTCGCCCGTGCACACGGAGCCGGCGATGACCACCGGGCCATGCACGAGCTGCCACCAGGAAGGCGGCGCTTTCAACCGGATCCTGCACGGGCTGGACAACCGCGCTGCCTGCACGAGCTGCCACGCGCCGCTCTCCTTCGAGCTCGAAGGCCCGGTGTTCGTCCGCACGCACTTCATCCACTCGCGATCGAACCGGTACGACGCGCCGCTCAAGAAATGTCAGAACTGTCATACGTCCGCGGCGGGCATCCAGCGGACGAGTAAGGCAGCGTGCCTCTCGTGCCACACGTCTTACCCGGCCAGCCACGAGGAGGCGTACGGGCCCATCGTCGACATGTACGTGGGCGGCCGTGAAGAGTCGTTCCAGCAGTGCGCGACGACCTGCCACACGACGCACCCGGGGAGCGGCTTGTAGGCAGGACGCGTGGTCGCTCGGGCGGGGACGGGGGGGCGCCTTCTCCTTCGCTCCGTCTCGCCGGGCGCGTGGCCGCTCGGGCGGGGACGGGGGGCGCCTTCTCCTTCGCTCCGTCTCGCCGGTCCCTCCGGCGCATGAGGCTCGGCGGCCTGCCACGGCCGCCGAGAGCCAAGCCCGGAGGGTATGGAGCTGCCTTCGGGACATACTCACTCCGCTTCGGAGAAGGCGCCCCCCGTCCCCACCCTCGCTTGC
>WBZM01000313.1_pt1 | contig 72950 bp, 65 predicted proteins | sample 5204271 | NCBI WGS metagenome assembly WBZM01 (sample SAMN12344346, study PRJNA552823) | activated sludge metagenome | biome: Activated sludge suspended growth; feature: Nitrification reactor; material: Wastewater; isolation source: activated sludge from nitrification reactor of wastewater... | reverse complement strand
GCGCAAGAAGGTCGTCCAGCTGAAGGAGATGCACATCGACATCGGCGCCGATGACCGCGAGGACGCGCAGAAGATGGTCAGCGTCGGAGACCCGGTCGTGATCGACTGCGAACCGCAGGCGATCGCCAGAGGACGCCTCGTTTCCCGCTCGATGGACAACCGGCTGGGGTCCTATGTGGCGCTCGAGGCGGCCCGGCGGATCCACGAGAACGCCAGGGCAAAGGTTCGATTCGCCGGCGTCGCCGCGGTTCAGGAGGAAATCGGCCTGTTCGGGTCCCGCACCGCCGCCTTCACCTTTCGACCCGATCTCGCCGTAGCGATCGACGTCACCCACGCGACCGACGCTCCAGGCATCGACGAAAAGGAAGTCGGCAGTCACCCGTTCGGGTCGGGACCGGTGATCGGACGGGGTTCGACCCTCTCCCCCAAGGTCTACGAACTGCTCCGCGACGCCGCGGAAAAGGCCGGTATCGATTACTCGGTAGGCGCCAGTGGAAACTCGACCCATACCGATGCCGACTCTCTTCAGATTTCCCGGACCGGCATCCCGACGGGTCTCGTCTCGATCCCGCTGCGCTACATGCATTCGCCGGTCGAGATGGTCGACCTGGCCGACGTCGAGGCAACGGTGGAACTCATGGTCGCGTTCGTCGAAGGCCTCGCGGTGGATGTGGACCTCTCTCGCTGAACCCTTCTTTCCGTACGGAATCGTTCAGAAACATCCTGTCCGATCGGCGCAACTTCCGCCATGAATCCGGTCTAGTATCTGTGAGTCAAGTCACACGACCGGTGTTTCCGGTCGGCCACAAATCGCGGCCGGTGTTACAGCCGGTCAAAGCTATGAGAGGGAGTTACCCGGAGAGATGAATCACCAATTGGGAATAACGAATGCACGCCGTTTCGTGGCGCTCGCGTTCGCCCTGGTCATGGCCTTCGCGCTGACGGCAGCATTTGCCAACAGCCAGGCCGAGGCAGGAAAGAAGAAGAAAAAGGCCAAGCCGGCCACCGTCAAGGTCGTCAACATCACGACCGCGAACCAGCAGGCCCTGCTCAAGCAGAAGAAGCTGACGGTGAAGGTCAAGTCGACCGGCAAGGCTTCACCGAAGGTTTCCGCTGTGAGCTCCGGAAAGAGCAACTACTTCAAGTCGGTCACCGTCAAGTTCAAGAAGAAGGGCACCAAGACCGTGAGTCTCGCCCTGACTTCTGCCGGCAAGACCGCCCTCGGCACCTGTGGCGCCAAGACTGTCCAGGTCAACGCCTCATACAAGAAGGGCAAGAAAAAGGCCAAGGCTTCGAAGAAGAAGACCCTCGGCAAGTGGGCTGACAACAGCAACTGCTTCGTGACGGTTGACGTTGGCGACGATCCCGCGCACTGTGACTTCCTCGATGCGACCCAGTGCCTCCAGCCCTGGCCGAACGATTACTACACCAAGGAAGATTCGTCGACCCCGACCGGCAAGCGCCTGAACCTCGGCGCCGAGTCAACGCCGATGAATACCGGCAACGCCACCCCGGTCCATCTCGATGTCACCGACATCAACCGCGGTGACGGCTTCAGCCCCGGCAACGAGATCCTGATCAAGATTCCGGGCCTCGACACTCCGGCTGCTTTCACCAACAGCAACCTGGTTCCGCTTGATGACATCAGCGCCTACAAGGATGCGGCCCAGGCCGTGATCGTGATCGACGCCGCCACCGGCGAGCGTCAGCCGATCTGGGCCGAGCTCGACTCGAACCCGACCTCGGTCAACCCGACCGAAGAGGATCCAGGCGGAATCAACATCAACCCGACCAACACCCAGCCGGTCAATCTGATCGTCCATCCGGCCAAGAACTTCGAGTTCGGCCACCGGTACATCGTCGCCTTCCGAAACCTGAAGGACGCCGACAACAACGCGATCCAGTCGCCGCTCGGATTCCGGGTATACCGGGACAACCTGAAGACCAAGCAGAGCGTCGTCGAGAACCGCCGTTCCCACATGAACTCGGTCATCAACGACCTGGTCAACAAGGCCGGCGTTGATCGTTCCAGCCTCTACATGGCATGGGACTTCACCGTTGCCTCCGAGGACAGCGTGACCGGCCGCGCCACGACGATCCGTGACGACGCCTTCGCGCGTCTCGGCGACAACAATCTCGCCGATCGCCAGATCGCCGGCAACAGCCCGGACATCGACGTCCTCGCTTACTGCGACAAGAGCAACGTCGCGGCTCCGAGCTGTGGCAACAACTACCCCGGCATCCCCGAGTTCAACGGGTCGAATCCGGTTACCTCGCCGGTACCGGGCACCGACATCCAGCGCACGGTCGTCGGGTACATCCGCGACGTGCCCTGCTACCTGGATCAGGATGGCTGCCCCGCGAGCGGGTCGCAGTTCGCCTTCGACTCGAATGGCAACCTGACCTGGAACAACACCTTCAAGATGGACGTTCCCTTCCGGTGCATGATCCCGTCGTCGATCGTGAACACGGGCACCGTGGTTCCGGGTCACACCGGCACCTACGGTCACGGTCTGCTCGGATCGCTGAACCAGATCAACGCGACAGTTGAAGCCGGAAACCGGACCAACACGGTTTTCTGCGCTGCCAACTGGGATGGCTTCTCGACGCTGGACGCCGGCGTGGTCATTCAGTCGCTCATGAACATGAGCAACTTCAACAAGCTGGTCGACCGCATGCAGCAGGGCTTCGTGAATTTCCTGTACCTGCAGCGGGCGCTGGTCCACCCGGACGGTTTCGCCGACCAGGCCGCCTTCCAGATGGATCACAACGGAGCCACCCCGATCACCCCCGGCTCCGCGATCGACACGAGCGCCGGTGCTGCCACCCGTGGCTACTACTACGGGATCAGCCAGGGCGGCATCATGGGTGGTGCGCTGACCGCGCTCTCGCCCGATGTCGACAAGGGCGTGCTCGGAGTCCCGGGCATCAACTACTCGACCCTGCTCAGCCGCTCGGTTGACTCGGACGAGTACTTCCAGGCCCCGGGTTACGGGCTCTACCCGAACTACCCCGACATGTCGTCCCGCCAGCTGCTGCTCTCGCTGATCCAGCTCCTCTGGGATCGCGGTGAAGGCAACGGCTACGCGAACAACATGACCGACAACCCGCTGCCGAACACCAACTCGCACGAGGTTCTGCTCCAGCTGGCGCTTGGCGACCACCAGGTCACCAACTACGCGGCTGAAGTCGAGGCCCGGACGATCGGTGCGGTGCGCTACGCGCCGACCCTGAGGCCGGAACGGACCTGGGATCTCGATTACGAGGCCCTGCCGGGGAACACCAGTTTCCCGATCGGCCCGAACGAGAGCTTCATGGTCTACTACGACGGCGGACCGCCCTCATTCAACGGCACCCAGGACCCGGGCACGGCGAAGCCGCCGCTCGAGAACGTCCCGCCGCGGACCGAGTGGGGCTTCGGCGAGGACCCGCACGGGTTCCCCCGCCGGGCGCTGGACGCCAACCTCCACATCAAGTCGTTCTACGAGAACGGAACGATCGACAGTTGTGAGGCGACTTCACCGTCGCCGGGCGACGCCTACTGCTACGCAAACGGCTGGGACGGCGTCACCGGTCTCTAGCCAGCAGCAGAAGCAGCATTCGAGAACGGGGCCCCGCGGGGCCCCGTTTTCGTTGCACGAGCCGGGGTGGGTCGGATTTCCCGTCCCGGGACTGGAAATCCGACCCACCCCGGTGGAGGCGACCCGGCCCGGTAGAGGCGACCCACCCCGGTGGAGGCGAGCTGGCTCTGTGCCGGCATCCGGGCTCCGCCTCGGCTGCGGCCGTTGATGCAATGAAAAGACCGGCCCCCTCAGGCCGGTCTTTTCGTCTGCACCTCTCTCCTCAAAAACTCCCTCGCCATATTGCTCTGGAGTTCCCTCCCCACTCGTGACAGAAGCAATGTCGTCTGTGTGACGGGTATCACACTATAGAGGATCGTTACAAAAGATGCATTCCCCTACACGAAGGTCAGGGCCTTGGTGACCGTGCTCAGGTTCCGGTCAACTCCCCTATCCCCGACCACGACCAGATCCTCGATCCTCACACCGGTCGCGCCAGAGACGTATATCCCCGGTTCGACCGTGACGATCTCGCCCGCCATCAGCTCGTCCTTGCTGCTCGGACCGAGCCGGGGCGCCTCGTGGATCTCCAGGCCGACCCCGTGGCCGAGTCCGTGCCCGAAGTTATCGCCGTAGCCGGCGTCGCGGATCACCGTTCTGGCGACCTCGTCAACCTGGGATCCGATCGCGCCGGCCTTCACCGCGCCGAGGCCCGCCTCGTTGGCTCTCAGGGTCACCTCGTAAATCTCACGGGCCAGCGGGTCGAGGCGGGATTCCGGGCCGGTCGCAAGGGTCCTCGTGCAGTCCGAGCAGTAGCCGTCGAGCTTCACGCCCATGTCGACCGTGACCAGCTCGCCCGGCCCGATCTCGCGGGGTCCGGGTTCCGCATGCGGCGAGGCGCCATTGATTCCTGACGCGACGATCGGAGGGAAAGAAGGTTCGGCGCCCTGGTCGCGCATCCAGCCGGTCAGCCAGCCGTCGACCTCTGCTTCGGTCTGGCCAACCATCCCGCGCTCGATCAGCAACCCGTAAAGCTCGTCGGTCATCGCCGCGGCGGCAGCGATCCTTTCGATCTCGTCCGCGTCCTTCACGCGGCGCAGGCGCTCGACCTGACCGCCGGCCTCGATGAGCTCCGCCTCGGCCGCGGCTTCGCGCAACAGATTCGCGGTGCGAACGGTGACGTGATCATCTTCGAAGCCGGTCCGGCCCCGGAGCCTCGAAGCGAGCCCTTCGAGCCACTGGCCGGAAACGATTTCAACTTCCCACCCTTCGATCCCGGCCGCCCTTTCGGCGTAACGGAAGTCGGTCAGAAAGACCCGCCGTTCGCCGGAAACGAGGCAGGCCCCGTTGGTGCCAGTGAAACCGGTCAGGTACTCGACGTTGGTGAGGTTGGTGACCAGCAGGGCATCGATCGCCGAATCGTCCGGGCCCGCCTCGGTGAGGCGTTTCGCGAGACGATCGGCGCGAGCACTCATACGCCGAGTCGTTTGGCCAGGTGCTCGAGGGCCTCGCGGTAGCCGTCGACTCCCTTGCCGGAGATCTTCGCCTCGACCAGGCCATCGAAAACCGAGACCTTGCGCCAGTCCTCGCGGCTTTCCACATCGGAAAGATGTACCTCGACCGCCGGCACCGGTTCGACCCCGAAGGCGTCCCCGATCGCCCGGCTGTAATGCGTCCACGCCCCGGCGTTGATGATCGCGCCGTCGGCCGTCTCGGCCAGGCGATGAAGGTAGCCGCAGAACTCCGCCTCGGAATTCGACTGGAAGAAGATCGGTTCGAGACCGGCCTCACCCGCGAAGCCGCCGATCTTGTATTCAAGCTCGGCCAGGCTGAGACCGCCGTAGAGCTCCGGATCCCGTCGCTCGAGCACGTCGAAGTTGACGCCGTGAAGGACTGCGATGCGGTTGGTGGCTGCGCTCAACGGCGACCTTTCGGGTTCATGGCAGAAGCTCCTCGACCGAGGCAAGAAGCGCGCTGCCTTCGACTGGACGGTCGATGAGGGGCTGTCCGGGGACTTCCAAGAGCACGAAGCCTACTCCGCGCGAAGTCTTCTTCTTGTCGAACTGCACCGCCTCGACCACCGCTCCGGGATCGATCGAGGGATCGAGCTCGACCGGGAGCCCGTGACGCAGGTTCCATTCGCGGACCTCTTCCCGCAGTTGGCCCGCCCCGGAAAGGCGGAGCGCTGCCAGCAGCCCGAGAGCGATCGCCTCGCCGTGCCGGTAGCGCTCGTAGGAAGTGACCGATTCGATCGCGTGACCGACCGTATGGCCGAGGTTGAGCTGGGCCCGGAGACCGGTGTCCCGTTCGTCCGCGGCGACGACCGAGCACTTGTAGCGGGCACAGGCGAAGACCAGATCGGCCCGGGTCAGGATCTCCCCCGGCTCGAGCGCGGCGACCTCCTCCCACAGCCCGCCTCCGGCGAGCAGCGCGGTCTTGACGACCTCGGCCATGCCTGCGGTCAACTCGGCCGCGGGCAGGGTCGCGAGCGTGTCGACGTCGCTGATCACGGCCGACGGCAGGTGGAATGCGCCGACGTAGTTCTTGCCCTCGGGCAGGTCCACCCCGGTCTTGCCGCCGTAGGCGGAATCGACCTGGGAGACCAGGGTGGTCGGAACCTGCACCACCGGGATGCCCCGCTGGTAGGTGTGGGCGGCGAACCCGGCCAGATCCCCGACTACCCCTCCGCCCAGGGCGATCAGCCGGTCCGAGCGGGTCACCCCGGCGCGCGCCATTTCGCGCAGGGACTCGTCGAGCTGAACCATTGACTTGGCCGATTCCCCGGGAGGTACCGTGACCGTGCCGGCGAGCTCGCCGAGTCGCTCGCCGTAGATCCCGCCGACCGACTCGTCGGTGAAGCAGAAGGTCCGGCCCGATCCCGGCAACGCCGGCGAACCGGCTTCAAAGAGCGCCGATCCGAGCAGCTCCCGGCCGACGTAAACCGGGTACTCGCCGCCGGAGCTTTCGGCCCAGAACATCCGGGTGCCTTCAGGCAGATCTTCCAGGCCCCGTACGGCCTCGTAGGCCCGGTCCCAGACCCGCCGGGCGACACCGGGCAGGATCGCGTCCGAAACCGAGTCGTAAAGGGGTTGACGCGCCGCGAAAAGAGCGCGGAATGCGGATTCGTCACGGGCCAGCGGGCGCTTCGAGTTGCGAACCCGGCGCCAGGCCGATTCGGCACTGATCTCCAGCCAGACGACCGTGTGGCCGTCGACCACCAGGGCCTCGCGGATCGCCTCCGATTCCACCGCGCCACCGCCGAGCGCCAGCACGTCGATCGAGGGATCGGCCAGCGCCTCGATCACGACTTCCCTTTCCAGGTCGCGGAAGGCGGCTTCGCCGTCGGCTTCGAAGATCTGCGTGATCGACCGGCCCGCCCGCTCCTCGATCAGGGAGTCGGCGTCTACGCTGTGGAGGCCGTGCGCGGCGAGTTCGACCAGGGCCGTCGACTTGCCGGCGCCCATGAACCCGACCAGGCAGATCATCGCCAGCCGATTCGCTCTTTGTAGGCGTCGATCGCGGCCAGCACGTCATCCATGTGGTCGCCGCCGAACTTCTCGCGGTAGGTCTTGACCAGGGCCAGGCAGATCATTGCCTCGCCGACCACCGCGGCGGCCGGGACCACCGTCGAGTCGGTCCGCTCCTTGTGGGCCTGGGCCGGTTCCTTGGTGGCTGTATCAACCGAGCGGAGCGGCTTGGTCATGGTCGAGATCGGCTTGATCGCGGCTCGGACCGAGAGCGGCATGCCGTTGGTCATGCCGCCTTCGAGGCCGCCGGCATGGTTGGTTTCGCGGTAGTAGCCGCGCTCCTCCGAATGGAAGATCTCGTCGTGGGCGGCGGAGCCGGGCCGGCCGGCGACGTCCCAGGCCTGGCCGATCGAAACGCCCTTGATCGACTGGATCGAGCAGATCGCCTGGGCGAGGCGGCCGTCGAGGCGGTCCTCCCAGGAGATGTGACCGCCAAGACCGGGGACCAGCCCGAAAACACGCACCTCGAAGGTGCCGCCGAGGCTTTCGTTCTTCTTCCGCAGGACGTTGATCTCCTCGACCATCGCGGCCGAGGTTTCGGAGTCGAGGCAACGAACCGGATCGTCGTCGACCCCTTCGAAATCGTCGATCTTCAAGTCGTCCCGTTCGGGGGCGACCACGGAACCGATCTGCGTGACGTGGCTGCGCACGGTGACCCCGACAGCGGTCAAAAAGGCCCGGGCGATCGCGCCGGCGGCAACCCGGGCGGCCGTCTCGCGGGCGCTGGCCCGTTCGAGGATCGGCCGGAGGTCATCGTGCTTGTACTTCCACATCCCGACCAGGTCGGCGTGACCGGGCCGCGGCATGGTGACCGGCGGGATCTCGCCTTCGATGGGCCACGGGTTCATCCGCTCGTCCCAGTTCTTGTAATCGCGGTTCGCGACGAGGGCGGCGACCGGCCCGCCCATCGTGAACCCGTGCCGCACGCCGGCCCGGATTTCAACCTGGTCGGTTTCGATCTTCATGCGGCCGCCGCGGCCGTGGCCGAGCTGGCGGCGCGCCATGTCGCTGTCAAGCGTCTCGCGGTCCAGTTCGAGCCCGGCGGGCAGGCCTTCGACGATGGTTACGAGGCCGGGTCCGTGGGACTCGCCTGCGGTTGTGAATCGGAAACTCATTGAGGCTTCTAGGCTATTGACAACTGCATGCCCGACGCTGTCTCAACCAACCCGGGGTCCGACCCCTGCATATGGCTGCCCGTCGACTGCTGATCGTAATGCTGATCCTGCTGGGGATCTCGTCGGTGATCGCTTTCGTTGTCCCGGAGCCGCAGCGCAACGATCCGGCGACCGATCAGGCGCCAGTTACCGGAACCACAGGCTCAACGGGCGTCCCGGCCGAAAGCGGGGCGACGGGCAAAGCCGGCACGACCGGTGAAGACGGCACGGGCAAGCGCAAAGGGGAGCCGAAAGTATCCGAGCCGGAGGCCGCCAGGTCCGGCGGAGTCCCAATCGAAACGGTGACTCTCGGTGGCGAGAAACCGGCCAGAATTGAGGCGGAAGCCGGGACGCGGATGATCATCACGGTCAGGTCCGGCGAGGGTTCGGACGTCGAGATCGAGGATCTTGGCCTGGCCGGGTTCGCCGACCCCTACGCGCCGGCGGTCTTTGACGTGATCCTCCCGCCCGAACCCGGCAGGTACCCGATCGGCGCCCCGGGCGAGAAGCCCAGCGCGGTAATCATCGCCAGCTCCTGAGCCAAATCTCCGGTGGGTCGGATTTCCGTCATGTGTGCTGGTAATCCGACCCACCTGGTGCTGGCGGGCTGGTCGGTTCCCCGGGTGGGTCGGATTTCCGTCATGTGTGCTGGTAATCCGACCCACCTGGTGCTGGCGGGCTGGTCGGTTGCCCGGGGTGGGTCGGATTTACGTCGTGTGGGCGGGAAATCCGACCCACTGGAAGTCAGGTTCGGGCTGCCTGGCGCATTGATTCGAGGTCCGGTCTTTTTCCGGTCCAGATTTCGAAGGACCGGGCCCCCTGGCGGACCAGGATTTCGAGCCCGTCGACGGTCTTAGCTCCGTCCTGCATGGCGGTGGCGATCAATGTTCCCGGGGTTTCGCCGTAAACCATGTCGACGACGGTCTGGCCCGGGTGGAACCCGCCCGGATCAAGCGGAAGGTCGGCCAGGCCGTCCCCTCCCCCCAGTCCTGCGGCGGAAGCGTTGACGATGACGGCGAAGGGGCCGGGGTCGATCGCGCCGTGCTGTTCCGGAGGAATCACCTCCACCCCCAGTTCGGCCGCCAGCTGCTCCGCCTTCGAATGGGTGCGGTTCCAGAGCATGACCTCCATCCCGGCTCCGGCCAGCGCCCAGACCACCGCCCGGCCGGCGCCACCGGCCCCAAGGGCGAGCGCCCTTTTTCCGGCCAGTTTCCCTTGACCGGAAGCGGTGTCCCTGTCGGCGTCACCGTTGCGGCCGGTCAGCGCATCGATCAGGCCAGGGGCGTCGGTGTTGTCGGCCCGGATCAGGCCGTCTTCGAAAGTCAGGGTGTTGGCCGCCCCGATCGCCGCCGCGGCCCCGGAAGCCTGGTCAGCGATCGCCAGCGCCGCTTCCTTGTGAGGAACCGTCACGTTGACACCCGCGAACCCCTGGCCGGGCAGGCTTCGAACCAGTTCCGCGAAATCCCCGGGGGCGACGTCGATCGCCTCGTACCGCCACCCGTCCAGACCGGCCGCGGCCAGGGCGGCATTCTGCATCACCGGAGAGCGCGAGTGCGAAACCGGGTGGCCGAGAACCGCGAGGCGCATCATCCGCAGTCGGTCGGCGAGCCGCCGGCCGCCGCCTGGGCTTCCTCGTACTTCTCGACGTTGCGGTTGTGCTCGGCCAGGCTCGAGGAGAAGACATGCTCGCCGCAGGTGCCGGGCTTGACCACATACAGCCAGACATCGGTGTCGGCCGGATGCGCGGCCGCTTCGATTGAAGCGAGGCCGGGATTCCCGATCGGCCCCGGCGGCAGGCCCTGGTTGGTGCGGGTGTTGTACGGCGAATCCGTTTCCAGATCGGCGTCGGTCAGCGGCTCGGTCCAGTTGTCGAGCGCGAAGCGGATCGTCGCATCGATGCCCAGCGGCTCACCCATCTTGAGCCGGTTGTAGATCACCGCCGCGACCGTCTTGCGCTCGCTCGGAACGGAAACCTCGCGCTCGATCATCGAGGCGATGGTCAGCACGTCGTAGACGGTCAGGTTCTTCGACTTCGCGTACTTCATGTTGACCCCGGCGATGTTGTCCTTGAACGCCTGGAGTTGCTCGGCGACGAGATCCTCCACGTCGGCGGCCGGCTTCAGCTCGTAGGTCGCCGGGAAGAGGAACCCTTCGAGGTTTTCGGCCCGGCCCTGTGCCCCGTACTCATCCGGGTCAAACCCCTTCACCGCCACGGTGGCGGCCATGTAGTCGCCGGGCAGGCCCGCCGCCTTGACGACGGCGGCGGTTTCAGAGCGACTGAGGCCCTCGGGGATCGTGATCGAGATGGTCCGCTTCGAGGTGGTCTTGCTCAGTTCGTCGATCGCCGCCGAGTACGACATGTTCTCGCGGAACTGATGGACCCCGTGGTTGAGATCGCCGCGCTTGCCGGAGATCGTCGCCCGGATCTCGAACAGGGTCGCGTTGGAGATGATTCCCTTCCCGGCGAGCAGGTCACCGATCTCGCCGACGCTGCTGCCGGCCGGCACCTTGACCGGGAATGGTTCGCCGTCACCGTCGCCCTTGAACGGCTGGAAGAGGGCAAAGAGGAACCAGATGACGATGATCAGGCCGACCGCGCCGGCCGCAGCGGCCACGATCCGGCCCTTGCGGGGGCCGCCGGAGCCGCCGCTTGCGTTCCTTCGGCCACCACCGGGTCCGCGACGGGAGCCAGAGCCCCGGTCGCCGAGCGCCGGTTTGCGGCTCTTTGCCGGTCCGCTTTCCTGCTGGCGCCGGGTTGCGCGCTCCTGGCGCCGCAGGGCCCGTTCGACCGCCTCGGGGTCGTTCGGGTCATGCTCGGGAAGGTCGTCGAACCAGCGCTCGCTCATTGCCCGGCTGCTCCCGGATCTCGCGCGCTCCGGCCGGCCGCTGACTGAAGGTAGCTCTCAAGCAGGTGGGCCGCCGCAATCGAATCCTCGGCCGAGCCGGCCCCGGTTTCACGGCGGGTCTGTGCCGCCATGCGGGTGGTGAACCGCTCGTCCCAGGTTTCAACCGGAACCTCCACGGCGTCGCCGAGTTCGTCCGCAAAGCTCCTGGTGAGCGCGGTCTGGCCCGAATCCTCGCCGGAAAGTGAAACCGGCAGCCCGACCACGATCTTCGCTGCCTCGCGCTCTCCGGCGACTCTTGCGACTTCGGCAACTTCGGGCGGCTCGATCGCCGCGATCGGGGTGGCGAGCGTGCCGGTCGGATCGGAAATTGCGCAGCCGATCCGGGCGGTGCCGTAGTCGAGCGCCAGGACTCTCACCTAGAGCGACTCCAGATACTCGCGGGCGGCGGCCAGGGCCTCGGCTACTCCCTCGGGGTTCTTGCCCCCGGCCTGGGCCATCTCGTCGCTGCCCCCGCCCCCGCCCCCGATTTTCGGCGCGGCGGCCGCGATCAGATCACGGGCCGAAGCCTTCGAAGCATCATCGGAGGTAAGCAGGGCGACCATGCCGGCCTTGCCCGTTTCCGGGTCGGCCCCGGCCAGGACGGCCGTCGCCCCCGAGGTTCCCTGAACCTGCTTGGCGATCTGAAGGATCTCTTTCGGGTTGCCGATCGGCACTTCGGCCAGCACCACGCTGAAGCCGCCCAACTCTTCGGCCTGCCCGGCCAGATCGGAGGCGAGCTGACCCTGCTGCTGGCGCGCCGCCTGCTTTGCGCCTTCGCTGGCCGCCGCAAGTTTTTCGGATGCATCACGAGCGGCCCGGACCGGGTCGCGGGCGTCACCGAGCAGATGCCCGATTTCATTGAGTTCGGAGGCCCGGTCGCGGAACCAGTCGATCGCATCGGGTCCGGTGATCGCCTCGATGCGGCGCACGTTCGCGGCCGAGGAACTCTCGTGGACGATCTTGAAGATGCCGATCTCGGCGGTGTTGTCGACGTGGGTCCCGCCGCAGAGCTCGCGGGAGACGTTCTCGACCTCGACCACACGGACCAGGTCGCCGTATTTCTCGCCGAACAGCGCCATCGCCCCCAGCTTCTCGGCCTCGGGCTTTTCCATGATCATCCAGCGGACCGGGTCGCCGTCCTTGATCCAGCCGTTGACCCTTTCCTCGACCCAGATGATGTCCTCGGGGGTCATCGCCTCGCCGTGAGAGAAGTCGAAGCGGAGTTTGTCGGGCCGGACCGAAGAGCCGGCCTGGTGGACGTGGCTGCCGAGCCGTTCGCGCAGGGCAGCGTGAAGCAGGTGGGTGGCCGTGTGATTGCGCATGGTCCGGAAACGGGCTTCCCGGTCGACCACCGCTTCAACCGTCGCTCCGGCCGGAGGCCAGGCGGCTTCACCTTCGCCGGCCGGCTTCAGTTCCAGTACCTGATCGTCGCCGACCCGGATCACGTCGGTCACCTCGACCTCACCGTCTTCCCAGATCAGCCGGCCCGAGTCTGCGACCTGGCCGCCACCCTCGGCGTAGAAGGGACTCTGCTCGAGTTTGGCGAGGGCGGAGCCGTTCACGGCCTCCAGGGCGCCGATGCCGGTCTCGGAGCGCAGATACTCGTAGCCGACGAATTCCGATTCGGTGCCCTGGCCCGCAAAGGCAAGCACCCGTTCGTGGCGGTCGCCGCCGGCCGAGCCGCCTGATGCGTTGCTCCGCGACTGGTTGCGCTGCTGTTCCATCAGCTCGTCGAAACCCTGGTCGTCGACCGAAAGGCCCCGCTCCTCGACCATCTCGCGGGTCAGGTCGTAGGGGAAGCCGAAGGTATCGTGAAGTTTGAAGGCGTCATCGGCACTGATCCAGGAGTTCTTCTCGGCCAGCGCCTGATCGACCAGTTCCTCGAGCAGGGCGGTTCCGCGGTCGAGGGTACGCCCGAAGCTTTCCTCCTCGGCCCGGACCCAGCGTTCGATCCGCTCCTTTTCGGCAACGACCTGCGGGTGGGCGTCACCCATCATCTCGATCGTTCGGTCGGTGAAGTCGCTCAGCCACGAACCTTCCAGACCGAGCGCCTTGCCCCGCTGAATCGCCCGGCGCATGACCCGGCGCAGCACATAGCCGCGATCCTCGTTCGAGGGGACCACCCCGGCTGCGAGCAGGAAGGTCATACCCCGGCTGTGGTCGCTGATCACCCGCATCGCCCGGGTCACCGACTCCTCCTCGCCGTACTTCAGGCCTGACTTCTCTTCGGCGAGTTCGATCAGCGGCTGAAAGAGATCCGTGTCGTAAACCGATTCGACGCCCTGCAGGATCGAAGCCATGCGTTCCAGACCCATGCCGGTGTCGATGTTTTTCTTTGGCAGCGGAGTGAGCTTGCCGTCCTCGGACTGGTCGTAGCTCATGAAAACGTGGTTCCAGTACTCGAGGAAGCGGTCGCTGTCATCGCCCGGGCGGTCGTCTTCGGAGCCGAAATCGAGGCCGCGGTCGAGGTACATCTCGGAGCATGGGCCGCAGGGGCCGGTCGGTCCGCCCTGCCAGAAGTTCTCCGAGCGCGGCAGCTGGACGATGCGATCGTCGCGCACGCCGAGGCCCTTCCAGATCTCGATCGCTTCTTCGTCCGGGCCGAGGCCGAGTTCATCGTCGCCGCCGAAAACGGTGATCCAGATCTGCTCGGGATCGAAGCCGAATCCTTCGGTCGAAAGCTGCCACCCGAAGGGGATCGCCTCTTCCTTGAAGTAATCGCCGAAGCTGAAGTTGCCCAGCATCTCGAAACAGGTGAGATGCCGGAGCGTCTTGCCGACCTCTTCGATATCCGGGGTCCGGAAGCAGGTCTGGCTGGAGGTTAGCCGGGTCGCGGGCGGGATCTCGCGACCTAGGAAATACGGCTTGAAAGGCTGCATGCCCGCCACCGTGAGCAGGGTCGAGGTGTCCTCCGGGGCGGGCACCAGCGAGGCCGAGGGCATGCGCCGGTGGCCTCGCTCCTCGAAGTAAGACAGGTATGTCTCCCGGATTTCCGCCGACTTCATAAGACCCGCAGCCTACTTTGATCGACGCTGACTGGCGATGGTGGCGTGACCGACGACCACGTCACCGCTCATCAGGACTGCTGCCTGGCCGGGCGCAGGTCCGTCAAAGGGGCGATCGAGCTCGATCTCCAGCGTCTTGTGGTTGCCCGCACCGGCGCTGACCCGGGCCGGAACCGGTTCCGTGTGGTACCTGAGCCGGACCCGGTCGACCCGCTCGCCGTCGCGGTGCATGACGGCGTTACGGATCCGTACCCGGTCAGTGGCAAGCCGGCTGCGGGAGCCGACCCGCACGGTGTTGGTTTTCGCGTCGGTTCCGAGCACGTAGAGCGGTTCGGTCGCGGCAACTCCAAGCCCCCGGCGCTGACCGACAGTGAAGTGATGGTGGCCGGGATGACGGCCGAGTTCGCTGCCGCTTTCATCGACCACCGGACCGGGCTGGTCGGCCAGACCTCCGTGGCGTTCGAGAAAGTCCTTCTTGCTCTGGCCGGCCAGGAAGCAAAGGTCCTGGCTTTCGGGCTTCCTGGCGACCGAAAGTCCTCCCCGCTCCGCAATCGCGCGGACCTCTTCTTTGGCGAGGTCGGCCAACGGGAATTTCAGTCGGGCGACCACGTCGGGTGGCAAGGCGGCGAGCATGTAGCTCTGGTCCTTGGCGTCGTCGCTTCCGGCTGCGATCAGGGCGCCACCCTCGTCCTCGACCACCCGGGCGTAGTGGCCGGTGACCAGGCTTTCAGCGCCGAGCCGGTCGGCGAGGTCCACCATCGCCGCGATCCTCACCTCGCCGTTGCAGAGCACACAGGGGTTCGGGGTGCGGCCTTCACCGTAACCGCGCAGGAACTCACCGACCACCCGCTCGCGAAAGGGCCCTTCGAGGTCGAGAGTGAAATGCGGGATGCCGAGGTCGTGGGTCAGCGAGCGGGCGCCGAGTACGGCTTCGGGCGAGCAGCAGGCCTTGGTGCCGTCGGTGTCGGGGTCGGCCCAGAGCTTCACGGTCACGGCGACCACATCCGCCCCGGCTTCCTTCTCGCCGAGTGCGGCCACGGCACTGTCGACCCCGCCCGAGACCGCCACCAGCACCCGGCCTTCGACCGGAGCTGAGATCAGCTCGCCCGAGGAGGCGACCGCGGAAAGAGCACGGTGAAGGGCGTCGCCGGTCAACATCGCGGCGTGGCGCCGGGCCGGACTGAGACCGCCGAGCTCCTCTTCAATCCTGTCGGCGCCGATCTTCGCCGCCTCGAGCACGCTTTCCCCTTCGACCAGCTCGCAGACACAGGCGCAAGCTGCCCTGGTCGCGGCGCAACCTTCGGTGCCGAAACACGCGCTGATGACCGTCCCCGCTTCCACGAGGAGCGAAATCCGGGCCAGATCGCCGCAGGCGGCACCACCGGCTGCCCCGGTGAACGATCCGGGCTCCGGTTCCGACTCATGCGAACGGTCGGCGACGTATTCGGCGAGCAGTGACTCCACCCCGTAAAGGTTAAATGTTCGATTCACCGAGCGGATACGCTGCCCCTCATGAGCAAGGGCTGGAGTGCAGACGAAATCGCCGACCAGACTGGCCGCACGGTGGTCGTAACCGGCGGCAACAGTGGCATTGGACTGGTAGCGGCAAGGGAGCTCCTGCGTCACGGGGCCCGGGTGATCATCGCCTGTCGTAACGAAAGCAAGGGCCAGGCGGCAGTCGAGCAGATCGTTTCCGACCTCGGCACGCCCGGGATCGGCGCCGGAATTGAAGTTCGCAGGCTGGACCTTGCCTCGCTTGCCTCGGTCAAGGATTTCGCGGAGGCACTTGATGCCGACCTACCCGACGGACTCGACCTCCTGATCAACAACGCAGGCGTTATGGCCCCACCACGACTGCTGACCGAGGACAACTTCGAGCTTCAGTTCGGCACCAACCACCTCGGTCACTTCGCCCTGACCGGCCGGCTCTTCGACACCCTGAAGCGGAAGTCCGCATCAAGGGTAGTGACGATCAGCTCGATTGCCGCCAATGCGGGCAAGCTGAATTTCGATGACCTTCAGTCGGTGGACGGCTACAACCGCTGGCGCGCCTACGGCCAGTCGAAGCTGGCCAACCTGGTCTTCGCGATGGACCTGCAGTCATTGATTCGCCAGGCCGGCCTCGACATGGCGAGCATCGCCGCCCACCCCGGCGTTTCCAACACAAACCTCACCTCGGCCGGCAACGACCTCGATTCGGGCTGGTTCGGACTTGTTTCCAAGCCGTTCCTGGCCCTGTCCGACCTGCTGATCGCCCAGGACGCAGAACACGGAGCGTTACCGACTCTCTTCGCGGCGACCGAACCCGGCCTGACCGGCGGCGAGTACATCGGACCGGACGGTCTGCGCCAGTACCGCGGCTCACCGACGATCGTCGCGCCGCGCCGGGTGGCGCTCGATTCTGAAGTTGGCGACCGCCTCTGGAAGGCATCAACCGAACTGACCGGAGTCGAATACGACTTCGCTCCGGCCAATTTGTCCGGCTAAAAACTAGCGCCGGATACCGACCCGCAGGTTGCGGCGCTCGGAACTGCCGGCGTCGGAGCGGACCGAGAGGTAGACGTTCACCGTTCCCGACCTGGCATTAGTCAGGCGGTTCCTGATCGCGGCCGGAATCGTTACGTGGAACCGAGCTGTCTTGCCGGCCCCGATCCGGTTCGGACCGGTGACTCGAACGGCGAGCACTCTGCCTCGGGATAGGGCCTTGCCCGACCGGCCGTTGACGGTGCAGGCAACCTTCGGGCATCTCACCTTGACCATCGCGACCGGCGAGGCACCCACCCGGACGACGTTGGCGAGCTTGTTGATCTTTGGCGTGGTGTCGCCTCCCACGGGACCCTTGGGACCCGTCGGGCCGGTCGGACCACTTGGTCCGGTCGGGCCCGTCGCGCCGGTGCTGCCGGTTCCGGTCGGCCCGGCGGGACCGGTGCCGCCGGTCAGGCCCGTCGTACCGGTCAAACCGGTGGAACCGGTCGCACCTGTCGATCCGGTCGAACCGGTCGGCCCCACGGGTGAGGCGACGGCATTCCCGGTCAGTGAGACCTCTCGCCAGCCACCATCCAGGTTCAGTGTGTCGGTCTTGGTCCCGGTCGTCGTCGGGTTCAAGCCCACCCCGACGCTGCAGACGTGGCCCGGCAACAGGATCACGTTGTCGCACTCGAGGTAGTCGGACGGGAGCGAGTAATCGGTACCGGTGTCCAGGCTGGCCGAACCCACGAACATTGGCAGCACGTAGTTGTCGTTTTGCATGTAGACCTGCTGAACCGCGATCGGGTCGTTCAGGAACACGTTGCCGAAGTTCCGGGTCGTGCCGCCGATTACGCGGGGCGAGAAGGCGAAGATGCTGACGCGGAGATTGCCCGAATCGGCGACCCAGAGGTTCCCGGCCCGGTCGGCTGCGAGGCCCGCGATGACCCCGAACTGGCCGTTACCTGATCCGGCCGTTCCGATCTCCTCGAGGAAGGCGCCGGCCGGCGAGATCTTCTGGACGCGGCTGCCGCCGGAGACGTAGATGTTTCCGTCGTCACCGACGTCCACGTCGTTCGGGTTGGAGAATTGGCCGGGCCCGGTCCCGACCGAACCGATGGTCAGGAGATGGGCTCCGTTCTGGCCGAACTTCTCGACCTCGCCGGGAGTCCGGTCGGTGACGTACCAGGTCCCGTCATCGGCGACATCGATCCCCCACGGGACGGTCAGTGAGGTGTTCCAGGTGGCCTCATAGCCCGATTCCAGGCTGTAGTTCTGAACCGTTCCCTTGGTGCTGTCTGTGACATAGAAGACGCCGTCAGGACGGGCCGCGACACCGCGAGGCGTCTGGAACTGGCCGACGCCGAGACCACACGATCCGAATGTGCCGATCACAGTGAGGTCGGGCCGGTAGACGGTGACGTCGCAGTCCTCGGTATCGAGGACGTAGATGCGACCGTTCAGGTCGACCGAGACTGCATCGGGGCCGGCGTTGAAGGCGCTTCCCGGGATCAGACGACCAAGCGATGTTCCGTCCGCGTCGTACTGGTAGATGCCGGTCGTCGCGGCGAGATAGACGTCTCCGTTCTTGGCGTCGTCTATGCCCTTGATGGTGCCTACCGTGAACTCGAAATCGTCGTAGAAGCGATGCGTGTCCGCGGAGGCTCCCGAGGGGGACATCAGCAGGATCGCGAACAGGATGGCTCCGATCAGCCCGTACATGCGCTTGGTCATTCTTTTCCCTGCGTTTCGTGATTTCAACGCTTCAGTCCGATCTTGAGGTTGCGCCGTTCGGAATTGCCCCGATCGGATTTGACTGCCAGATAGACGTTCGCGGTACCGGATCGATTCGAGCTCAACCGATTCCTGATGGCCGACGGAACCGTGATCGCGAACCGGGCAGTCTTCCCCGCCCCGATCCGGTTCGGACCGGTCACCCGGACGTTCACGACCTTGCCTCGCGAACGGGCCTTGCCCTGCCTGCCGTTGACGGTGCACGCCGCCTTCGGGCAGGTGACCTTTACCACCTGGACCGGGCCGGGTCCGACCCTGACCTCGTTGGCGAGCTTGGCGATTTCCGGTGTGGCATCCCCGGCCGAGGGGCCCTTCGGACCGGTGGGCCCGGTGGGACCGCTCGGTCCCGTCGGCCCGGTGGCACCAGTCGAGCCAGTGCCGGTCGGGCCGGTAGGTCCCGTGCCCCCGGACGAACCGGTTGTTCCGGTTGCCCCCGTGGAACCGGTCGATCCCGTGGGGCCGGTCGCCCCGGTCGCTCCGGTCGCACCCGCCACGCCGTTGCCGGTCAGATCGACCTGTCGCCAACCATCGTCGAGTTCGAGGGTGTCCGTGCTGGGTCCCGGCGCGCCGGGCTCGAAGTCCACCCCGACGCCGCAGACATGACCCGGCAGGAGCAAGACGTCGTCACACTCCAGGTTGGCGGGGGACAGTGAGAAAGCGGTGGCACCATCGAGGCTGGCGGAGCCGACGAACATCGGGAGCACGTAGTTGTCGTTCTGCAGGTAGACCAACTGGGTCGCGATCGGATTACCAATGAATACGTCCCCGAAATCGCGAGAATCGCCGCCGATCACCCGCGGCGCAAAGGCGAACAGAAGGATGTCGTTCAGCAGGTTGTCCATCAGCCAGGCGTTTCCGGCGCGGTCCGCGACGATCATCCCGACGCTTCCGTAGAAGCCAGTGCCGGGACCCTGCTGACCGATCCGCTCGATAAACGTACCGGTGGAGGTCAGTTCCTGAACGCGGCTCGCGGAGTCGGTGACATAGACGTTTCCGGCCTCTCCGACGGAAATGTCGCGCGGTCCGAGGAACTGGCCGTCCGCGCCGCCGAGCGAGCCGAAGGAGTCGATGTAGCTACCAGCGGCCGTGAACCTGTCGACGTTGTTGTCGTCGAGATCGGCCACGTAGACGGTGCCGTCGTCGGCCACATCGATCCCGTAGGGAGACAAGAGGTTCGGTGAAGTCCACTCGCCCACGAAGCCGGAAGCCAGGTTGTAAGCGGTGATGGATCCCTGCAGGTAGTCCGTGACGTAGAACATCCCGTCGGGGCCAGCGGCCACAGCCGACGCCTGCTGGAATTGATTGGCACCGTTACCGCAGCTTCCCTGGGTGACGATCGGGGTCAGGTCCGGCCGGTAGACCCGCACGAAGCAACCCTCGCTGTCGACCAGGTAGATGCGCCCGCGGGAGTCCACGGAGACCCCGTCGGGTCCGTTCGCAAAGCCCGAAACATTCAGGCCTTCCCTTCGGCCGCCGTCCGGCGTGTCGCGGAAAAAGCCGCTGAAGGCCGCTATGTAGAGGTTGCCGTCACGGTCGACGTCCGCGTCCTGGATCGTGCCGGCGGCGCTGGGGCCATCCCACTCCCTGTAGAAGCGATGGGTGTCGGCCGAGGCGAGCGCGGGCAGAAAGAGGGCAAGGGCCAACGCAGCGAGCGCGCCGATCAGTCCTGCCTTGCGTCCCAAGTGAAGCCCCGTCCCTCGTCCGACATCGAAGTGTTACCTACCGAACTGAAACCGTATCCGTCGTCGGCGTTGCGGTCAAACTGCAATAAAAGAGGCCCCAACCTGCCGTCTCCGTCTCCGACATTGACACCTAAATAAATAGGTGGGTGCCTATCGCTGTCCCGCGGGGGACTTTGAAATCAGCTCCCGTGCCGTTGATGTTGGGTCAATTTAGTGAGACGGCTAACGAACAGGTTCGAGCCTCAAAACCAACCTACCACTCCGGTCAGTCAAGATCCAAACCGGATACCAGTTCCTCGGCCTCGGACCACATTCCCGGCGGAACCTGAAGGTGGATGTCACCCCGGTCGAAGCGGTCGAGTTCCCAGTCCGAAGTAAGTTCCGCCGGGATGTTGTGCTCTCGCAGGACATCCCGCCAGGCCAGGCCGGTAGCCAGATCCTCGAATTGATGGACCGTCTCCCAGTCGTCAAAACGCGGGTCGTTGATCTGGATTCGACCGGAACCGTCTCCGATCGACTTCACTCTGTCCTTGAAGCGATCGAGAAAACCCATTGGGACCGCCGCCTCGCCTAACCCTGCCCGGGCAGCTTCTTCTTGCGCAGCTCGATGCCGACCTCGCGCATCTGGATGTCGTCGATCGGAGCCGGCGCGCCGGTCAGAGGATCTCCGCCGGAAGCGGTCTTGGGGAAGGCGATCACGTCCCGGATCGATTCGAACCCGGCCAGCAGCGCCGCGAAGCGGTCGATGCCATAGGCAATGCCGCCATGCGGGGGCGCCCCGTAATTGAGCGCGTCGAGCAGGAAGCCGAAGCGCTCCTCGGCTTCCTCGTCGGAAATACCGAGAGCTCTGAAGATTTGTGACTGCAGTTCGGGCTTGTTGATACGGATCGATCCGCCGCCGATCTCGACTCCGTTCCAGACCAGGTCATAAGCCTCCGCCCTGGCCTCGCCCGGGTTCTCGGGGTCGAAGTCACCCTTGGGCGCGGTGAACGGATGGTGAAGCGCGTCCCAGCGGTCCTCGTCTTCGTTGAACTCGAAGAGCGGCCAGTCGACGATCCAGCAAAAACGGTTGCCGGCATCGGGCGGGATCAGATCCCAGCGCTCGGCCAGCCGGGTCCGCAGGCCGCCGAGGATCGTGGCGACCATGGCCGGCTGGTCGGCGGCGACCAGCATCAGGTCACCCTCCTCGGCCTCCATCGCTTCGTTCAGGTTCTTCAGTTCTTCCTCGGAGAGGAACTTGGCGATCGGGGCGCGCCAGCCGTCGCCTTCGCGGAAGGCCCAGACCAGGCCCTTGGCTCCCAGCTCCTTGGCATCCTCGATCAGGCCGTCAAGCTGGGCGCGGGAAAGCTCACGCTGGCCGAAGTTGATTCCCTTGACCTGTCCCCCGCCTTCGATCACGCCGCCAAAGGCCTTGAATTCGGTGCCGCGGAGGATCTCGGTCAGGTCGGAAAGCTCGTAGCCGTAGCGCAGGTCGGGCTTGTCGGAGCCGAAACGGCCGATCGCTTCGTCGTAACACATGCGCTGGAAGGGAATCTCGACTTCGACGCCCATTTCGGCCAGCACATGGCTGATCAGGCGCTCGTTGACTTCGATCACGTCTTCGCCGGTGACGAAGCTCATCTCGATATCGAGCTGGGTGAAGTCGGGCTGACGGTCGGCCCGCAGGTCTTCGTCGCGGAAGCAGCGGGCGATCTGGAAGTAGCGCTCGAAGCCGGACATCATCAAGAGCTGCTTGAAGAGCTGCGGCGACTGCGGCAGCGCGTAAAAAGAGCCGCGCTGGAGGCGTGACGGAACGAGGAAGTCCCGGGCGCCTTCCGGAGTCGAAAGTGTGAGGATCGGGGTTTCGATGTCGAGGAAACCTTCGGAATCGAGGAAGGAGCGCATCGCGGCGGTCAGCTGATGCCGCAGCTTAATCGCATGCTGCATCTGCTCCCGGCGCAGGTCCAGGTAGCGGTACTTGAGGCGGGTCTCCTCGCCGACTTCGCCGTGGAAGCCTTCGATCTCGAAGGGCGGCGTGTCGGCCTCGGCCAGCACTTCGATCTCTTTGACTCGCACCTCGAATTCGCCGGTCGGGAGCTCCGGGTTGACCGTCTCCTCGGAGCGGGTGACGACTTCCCCGGAAACGCTGATCACATATTCGGAGCGAAGGGTGTGACCGAGTTCATGCGCTCCCCCGGCCTCTTCCGGGTGGAACACGAGCTGGACCAGTCCGGTCCGGTCGCGAAGGTCGATGAAGATCAGGCCGCCGTGGTCGCGCCGCCTGTGAACCCAGCCGGAAAGCCGCACCTGGCTTCCGACCTTGTCCCCCAGGACCTGGCCGGACCAGGTGTCTCGATACGAATTCGGTTGCAGCTCGGGCGCGTCGTTCATCGAAGCGCCAGTCTTTCAGTTCTTGAACCGCACCTTCAGTGAGAGGTTGAGCCGGGTCGGCCTCTTCGCCTTACGCTTGCCCACCTTCGCCGACCTGATCTGGTTGCTGACCGCCAGTTTGCGCTGGTCGAGAAAAGTCATCCCGTCAACCATCGCCTGAAAATCGGGCTTGACGACGAGCGTTGCCGTTCCGGTCTTCCCCGACTTGATCTTCAGGCTTGCGGCACTGCTGATCGCGGCTCCGTTCTTCGACTTCCGAGCCTGAACCTTCGAGCTGCACTTCGGTTTGAACCTGGCCGGGCACTTGACCAGAACTTTCAGTTTCGATCCGTCGAAGACCGCGGTGGTCAGGGTTGGTTTGGCGATCCCCGGCAGCCGGTCGGGCGGGACGCCATCCGGGTCAAATTCGAAGGCGCCGAGGTCACATTGGCCTGCGGGACGGACCACGCCGCGCTGATCGGTTTCCGGGCACTTGTCCGGATCGGTTGAGCCGCCCGCATCCACTGCAGGACTGTCCGACGGGATCGAAATCGTCCAGGTCGGTCCACCATTGTCCGTAAAGGAGCCAAGCGACACGGCGAGCGGTTCCTTGTTGGTACCGGGGTCGAAACCGATCAGGCAAAAGCCGGCACCAAGGTCATCAGTGCTTAGTACAAACCGGGGAAAGAACGAGGGACCGGAAGCACAATCATTGTGCTGGTCTCCCGGATTGGTTGAGAGGTCCGTGTTTCCGGCGAGGATCGAGTTGGTCATCGAGGCGTTCCCGAGGAAGGCGACTCCGCCACCGTCACCGATCGCGTTGCCGTCGCTGTCAGCCTCGTTGCCGGTAATCGTGACGCTGCGGAGATCGACCGTGCTGCCGGACTCGGAGAAAATCGCGCCTCCGGATCCTTCCGCATGACTTCCGAAAAAGGTCGAGTTGACCGCCTTCAGAGCACCTCCCTGAACGTTGACTGCGCCGCCGTCATCACCGGTTCCGAGACTCATCGTGACTCCGTCAAGCCGGACCTCGCTGCTGGCGGTCCGGATCAGGCCGCCGTTGCCGCCGATCCCCGGGTTGCCGTTGGTCAGTTCGATGTTTTTCAGGGTGAGGATCCCGGCGGTCGGCCCGACGTGATCGAAAATCCGATCCGTCCCGTTGCCATCAATCACCACGTTGCCTGCTCTCGAGGCCGCTTCGATGGTCATATCTCCGTCGTCGATCATGTCCAGGTCGCCGAGGAAACCATTCGTTTCATTGGCTCCGACCCGGTCCAGCAGATAGGTGCCGGGTGAAAGCTTCAGCACATCGTCACCGGAGCCGGTCTCGCAATCGGCGTGCTGCATGTCGGTGTCAGCCGAAAGGAAGGCGTTCCTCAAAGAGCAGCCGCTATCCCCGGGGTCATAGATGTCCGGTGTCTTGTCGACATGGATCACCGTCGCCCCCGCAACTGCCGGAAGCACCAACATGGCCCCAACCGATACCAACAGCAAGATCGTCTTCATCATGAACTCCCCCTCTTTTATTCGGCTTCCAGGCCCGAAGTCTGCCTGCGAAGCAGCGTAACCGACAGGAACAGGATCCACAACGGGAACACCATGAAAGTCGCGATCCCGCCGATCCCGGTCAGGCAGAGGGCACCCAGAACGATCGATATCCAGCAGAGCCATTTCGGGAGGGTCGCGGTGCGAAGCCCGCCGATCCCGGTTGCAAGCAGGGTGAGCGCAGCCCCGACCAGCCAGGGCATCCAGGTGTAGTCGGCGAGGGCCGCGAGAGTCAATACCGAGTCGTCACTCAGTCCCTGATCCGCCGCTCCGGCGGCGGCAGTGGCGACCATGCCCATCAGGGCGATGCCGGCAACCACGACGGTGCCGCTCACCGCGGCCAGAGCCGAGTAGGTGGACTCGCCCGCTTCACCCGATCGGAGGACAGCCCGCAGCTCGACCACAAGGGCAGCCAGGAGGAATGCCGCCAGCAAAGCGAGCACGAGATTCGTGACCATGAGGGAAGTCACGTGGTCCCGATAGAAGCTCACGACCTCGGCGTGATTCGTATTCTCTACTTGCGGAGCAGAGGGTGATCCGAAGATCGCCGCAGCGAGCAGCAAAGCGGAAAGGATGCCCGCAACCGGGAGCAACCGGCGGAACTTGTCGTTGTTCACAATCTCTCCTTCGAGTCAGGGTTCTCGCCCGTGTTCGGGCAGCCCCAGACTCCGCCTCTCGGTTCCCGCGCACAAGGGGTGCATTCCCGACCGGGTCGGGAAATGATCGGGAACGGTGGCCAGACGTCCAATTCCACGCAACAATGGTTGCCATGGATGAAGGCACCGAGACCGGTACCGCCGCCCTAAGGGGGAGCATCGCCACCGACCGACACCGGACGCAGCCGCTGGCATGGCTGCTTGGCCTGCTTGCGGTCACCTCGCTGGCCTGGTATTGGGCTTCGGGGAATCTGACCGGCGGTTCGTCTTTCGACCTCCTGATCGGGACCACCGTGGTCGTGCTACCGGTGGTCTGCGGGTTGTTGCTGGTCAGAGCCCAGCCCGAAAATGCAGTTGGCTGGCTCCTGCTGGCTGAAGGTCTGGTCATGTCCCTGATGGTGCTGACCGACCAGCCCTCACAGGATGCGGCCGATCACGGCTCTGCTGCGTCGCTCGCCGGGCAGTTCGCAGTTCTTTGGTCACAGAAGTTCTGGCCACTCATGTTTGCAGGCTTCGCGGGAATCGCATACGTGTTTCCCGACGGACGATTCTTCAACCCCAAGTACCGGCGATGGGGGCTGACCGGGGCGGCCGCGGTGGTTCTATTCCTGGCCCTGTCGACCCTGACCCAGGGCGATTTTGACTCTCCGTATCAGGAAGTCGAGAACCCTCTGGCGGTACTACCCGTCACGGTTCCCGAGCCGATCCTCTGGGTGATCCTCCTGACCGGACTCGCTTCTCTGTTCGCGGTGGCCTTTGCGGTGCGTTCGAGGTTGAAGAACTCGACCGGTGACCAACGCCTGCAGATGCTCTGGCTGGCCTGGGCATCGATCTGGATTCCGGCCACGCTCTTCTTATGTCTGGTCGACGGAATCGTCTTCGGTGCCAACGGAGGCGAAGGGATCCTGACCCTGATCGCGCTGATGCTGATGGCGACCATGATGCCGCTGGCGATCGGGATCGGGATCCTCCGCTACCGCCTCTTCGACATCGAGGTGGTGATCAATCGCACGCTGGTTTACGGTGCCCTCACCGTGATAGTCGCGTCGGTGTACGCGGCGATCGTGGCCGGGTTCGCGACCGTGATCGGCAACACCACGGTCGCCGGTGTGCTCGGCGCGGGGGTGGTCGCAGTAATCGTTCAACCAATCCACGCCCGGGTTCAACGACGGGTAGATCGCTGGGTCTACGGGGACCGGTCAGATCCATACGCGGCCCTCCAGCGGCTCGACGAACGACTGAAGCAGACCCAGGCTCCCGAGGACGCGGTGCAGGCGGTAGTCGATTCAGTTGCCGAATCACTCCGGCTTTCCTGGAGCGCGGTCGAGTTCGAGCGCGAAGGGCAGGAAATGACCATCGCGTCCTATGGCATCCGCGGCAAGGGCAGTCTCGAACGCCGCGAGCTCTGGCATCGGGGCGAGCCGGTCGGCTCGCTGGTCGTCGAGGTGCCACGGGGTCGGCCCCTGACCGAATCAGACCGTCGGCTGCTCGACCAGCTGGCCAGTCATGTCGGCGCGGCCGTACAGTCGGTGCGGCTCACCCTCGACCTGCTCGCATCCCGCAAGGAGCTGGTCACTGCCCGCGAAGAGGAACGCCGGCGAATGCGCCGGGATCTGCATGACGGGGTCGGCCCATCGCTGGCGGCGATCTCGCTTCAACTCGAGGTTCTCAAGGGCCGGGTCGACGGTGAGGATGCAGTTCTGGTCGAGCAAATTGGTGGTCAGGCCCAGGAAGCAATCGCCGACATCCGCCGGCTCGTCTACGAGCTCCGCCCACCAGCCCTGGATCAGTTCGGTCTGACCACCGCGATCTCCGAGCAAGCCCGACACATGTCGGGCAAGGCCACCCGGTTCTCGGTTCTGGCCCCCGATGAGATTCCCGGCCTTCCGGCAGCAATCGAAGTGGCGGTCTACCGCATAGCCCTCGAAGGCATGACCAACGCCTCAAGGCACTCTGGAGGGCGATCCTGTGAAGTCAGGATCGCGGTGGACGAGGCTCTCTGTGTCACCGTCGAGGACGACGGGGTCGGGATTGACGGCAACGTCGCGCAGGGGGTGGGTCTGAGGTCCATGCGTGAGCGGACCGAAGAGCTGGGTGGCACCTTCGCGATTGGCGAGAGAGCCTCGACCGGGACGATCCTCCGGGCAGAGTTTCCCCTGGAGACCGCATGACCGAGCCTCTGCTCACGGTTCTGATCGCCGATGACCACCCGACCTTCAGGAACGGCCTGCGACTGATGCTGGAGGCCAGCGGAGATGTAACTGTCACCGGCGAGGCGGCGAACGGAAACGAAGTCCTCGAACTGGTCTCCGCTCAGGGACCGGATGTTGTTCTGATGGACCTGCAGATGCCCGAGCTGAACGGGATCGAGGCGACCAGGAGACTGCTTGCGATTGATCCGGAGAGCAAAGTCATCGTGCTGACCATGTTTGAGGACGACGACTCGGTCTTCGCGGCCATGCGAGCCGGCGCCCGGGGCTACCTGCTGAAGGGCGCCGAAGGTGAGGACATCCTGAGAGCGGTCCGTGCGGTCGGTAACGGAGACGCGGTGTTCGGACCTTCGATTGCCAACCGCCTGATCGGATTCTTTGCCACCGCCCCTCGTTCGGTCTTTCCGGAACTGACCGATCGCGAACGCGAAATTCTCCAATTTGTCGCCGAGGGAAAGTCAAACGTCCAGATTGCGGACCGGCTCGTCCTGAGCCTGAAGACGATCCGCAATCACATCAGCAACATTTTCAACAAGCTGCAGGTGCCGGACCGGGCAGCCGCGATCGCCAAGGCGCGCGAAGCGGGATTGGGATCGGAATCCCCTGCCCTGTCCGATCCGCCTACTTCACCCGCACCTTGAAGGCCCTGAATGCGGACGGGGCGTTGGATCCCTTGAACGTGGCCCTGAGCGGGTAGGCCTTCTTGCGCGCCCTCGGTTTGGCCGTCAGCTTGACCTTCGCGGTCTTTCTGGCCCCGACGGCAATCGTGCCCAGAGACTTGCAGGCTTTGCCCTTGACCTTCAGGCCCTTCTTCGCAGCCCGATTCAGTTTGAGACAGACCTTCACCTGCTTGGCCGGTCCGGTCCCGTCATTTCGAAGTTGAACCGTGATCACCTTGGTCTTCTTTCGCTTGATCACCTTCTTCTTCGGCAGCAGCTTGGTGATGATCAGACCGGGCTCGGCTACGAACTGGACGGCCCCGATGTCGCATTTGCCGGCTGGGCGGACGCGGTCATTCTGGTCGAAGCCGGGGCATTCATCCGGGCTCGCCGTGCCGCCGGCACCGATCGCCGGCGACCCGGGAAGCAGGGCCATGGTCGGCGTCTGGCCGCCGTTGTCACGCAGGAAGGGATCGATCTTCACATCCGAGCTGACCAGGTTGGTGCCGGGGTTGAACCCGACCAGACAGTCAAGTGGACCCATAGGTTGGCCTGAAAGTGTGTAGCGCGGGTAGAAGTTAGGGCCGCTGTAACAGTCGTAGGCATCGTCGCCAACCATGATCGCGGTGCCCGAATTACCGGCGTTAAGCACATTGGTGAAGCTGACGTTGAGCCCGCCGGTTTCGGCGAAACCGCCTCCGTAGCCGTTGCCATCACCGTCCGCGTCGGCCTGGTTTCCGGAAATCGTCGTGCTCCGGGCCACAAGGGAAGCGCCGCCGGGAATGTAAAAGCCACCACCGTTGCCATCCGCATTGTTCTGGGCGATCGTGGAGTTGATCACCTGGACGTTGTTGTAGACCGCGACGCCACCGCCTTGGGCCTCGCTCGAGTTGTCATTGACGGTCACGTTCTCGAGCGCTGTGACTCCGACCGAGTTGAGGATTCCGGCGCCATCATTGAAGCCGGTCAGTTTGCCACCGGTGACCTGCACCGCAAGGAACTTGACCAAACCGCTGGACAGGTCCTCGAAGACCCGGTCGATGCCGTTGCCGTCAATGATCACATGGGCATTCGAGGAGGCCGGCTGGATGTCGAGCGCATTGGAACCGGTGATGTCGAAGTCACCGGTCGAGTTGCCGTCCTCGCCCGCTCCCGCCCGGGTGATCTTGTAGGTGCCGCCCGGGAGGCTGACCGTGTCCGAAGCGAATCCGGCCGGGCAGCCGCCAGTTGAAGTGTTGGTCTGGGCGGCGGTGATCGCCTCCCGCAGTGAGCAGCTGGTCCCCGTTCCGTACTCATCCGCGGTCGTATTGACCGTGATGATCACCGCGTTCGCGGCAGCCGGTGCAACGAGCAGCACAAGGAGAGCGAATGCCCCTGCCAGAAATCCCTTCACCGTTTCCTCCAGTCGTGTGGGCCTCCCCAGAGATGGCCCTTTAGGGGATCGTATGCGGGTGGCCGGACCGGGTCAAGTCAATGAGGCCTTCGTTGGGTATCGAGCGACCACCTCTCGGACCCCGTGGTGCCTCAGGGACGGATCAGGTTGCCAACATCCTTGGGATCGACCGTTTGCTGGTCGCCGGTCTCCATGTTCTTGAGCGAAGCGGTGCCGCCGGGTTCGAGGATCAGGGTGTGGGCGGCGTTGACCCGGTCGGCCTGCTTGAACTGGCCCTTGATGCTGCGACCGGCCAGGTCCATCTCCACGGCGAGACCGTGGTGACGGAGTTCGGCCGCCAGGGCGACCGCCTTGGTGGTCAGTTCAGGCTCGGGTACAACGATGAAGAGGTCCATGCCGGCCGAGGTGACTTCCTCGTCGAGGGCGAGCAGCATCCTTTCGATCCCGGCCGCCCAGCCGATCGCCGGAGTTGCCGGCCCGCCGAGTTGCTCGATCAGTCCGTCGTAGCGGCCGCCGCCACCGATCTCGGACTGAGCCCCGAGCCGGTCACAGACGAAACTGAAGATGGTTCGCGTGTAGTAGTCGAGACCGCGGACCAGGGTCGGATCGATCGTGAAAGAGACTGACGCCGCTCCCAGATAGGACTTGACCTGCTCGAAGTGCTCGGCGTCCTCGTCGCTCAGGAAATCGAGTAGATGTGGCGCGTCGGCCATCACGCCCCGGGTGCCCTCGTGGTCCGAGTCGAAGGCCCGCAGGGGGTTGATTTCGATTCGCTCCCTGACATCGTCTGAAAGCTCGGCGTCACGGGACCGGAGATGTGACTTCAGCTCCTCCAGGTAAGTGGCCCGGGCATCGAGCGAACCGAGGCTACCGAGCCTGAGTTCCACCCCCGGCACTCCGAGTTCTTCGATCAGGTCGTTGAGCAAGGTGATCACCTCGACATCCGTCAAGGGTGATTCGGAACCGATCGCCTCGGCCCCGATCTGGTTGAACTGGCGGTAGCGGCCGGCCTGCGGGCGCTCGTGCCGGAAGAACGGCCCGGCGTAGAAAAGCTTCACCGGCTGGGGCAGTTTGTGCATGCCGTGTTCGATGTAGGCGCGGCAGACCGAGGCGGTTCCCTCGGGGCGCAAGGTCAGTGACCGCCCACCCTTGTCCTCGAAGGTGAACATCTCCTTGCGGACGATGTCGGTCGACTTGCCTACCCCGCGCTCGAAGAGAGCTGTGTCTTCGAAGACTGGCGTAACGATCAGTCGATAGCCGGCCAGTCCGAAGATCTCCCGGGCGGCCTGAAGCAGCCGCTCGCGCTGGGCCGCCTGCTCGGGCAGAACATCGAAGGTGCCGCGTGGCGCCTTGAACTTCTCGGCCATCAGACCCTCACCGCGGGATCTCGGTCAGGAAGGGATTGGTCGCCAGTTCCGCCCCGAGGGTGGTCACGCCCATGTGACCGGGCAGAACCTGGGTCTCCTCCGGAAAGGTGGTGATCAGCATCCGGATCGACTCGAGCAACGTGTCCCAGTCGCCGCCGGGCAGGTCGACCCGCCCGACCGAACCCTGGAAGAGCACGTCCCCGGAGAGCAGGAGGCCCGCGTCGGGAATCGAGTAGGTGACATGGCCAGGACTGTGGCCCGGCGTGAAGAGAACGTCGATTTCCAGACCGGCCAGCGAAAGATGCTCGCCGCCTTCGACCGTGTGATCGGCATCGTAGCTCTCGTAGGGCCCGATCCCGGGCCACGGCACATAGGCCATCACGTCGGCGAGAATCGGCACCTCGATCAGCGGGCAGTAGACCGGTGCCCCGGTCGCTTTGGCGATCGGGGCGACCGCTCCGATGTGGTCGAAGTGGCAGTGGGTCAGCAAGATCGCTTCGAGCTCAAGTCCGCGATCTGCAAGGGGCTGCATAAGCCGGTCGGCTTCGTCTCCGGGATCGACCAGCAGGGCCTTGCCCGTCTCTTCCATGAAGAGCAGGTACGAATTCTCCGCGACCGGCCCGACCGTGGTTCCGATGACCTCGAGCCCCGGCATGCCCGGTACCTAGCCCTTGCTCTTCGAGCGGATCCGCTGACGCTCTCTGCGGCGCCAGAGGTAGAGGTCCATGTAGTAGCCGGCCGGGATGTAGAAGATCAGCATCACGACGCCGATGATCAGCGAGGTGCCGAGCGGACGTCCGAAGAGCAGGAGCAGGAGCAGGACGAAGATGCCCGAAGCGATCAGCCCGCGGAAGGTTGCTCCGCGCCAGGTCGGTGGTGCGTCGCCCTTCTGCATCGTGCGGCCGCCCTTGCCGCCACCGGAACGGGCCTGGCTCTTGGCCTCGGCCCGGCTGCGAGGCCGGGAACGCCGGGAGGTATCGAGGTTGCCGGCCTGGGTGCCGCGCTTCTTTCGGGTGCGCTTCTTCTTGGTCTGTGCCACGGGCGAAACTTACCGGAACGGAGGCCTCAACCGGCTTCCCCGCGGGGCTTGAGTCGCCGCTCGATTATGTGAAAGGCGGGGTCGAATTCGCGGATCGGCACGTCTTCCGGATAATCCTCGAGAGCCGCCTCCGGAATCAGGCCGATCAGCTCCGCCTCGACCACATAGGTGCCTCTCAGGATGGCCTCTTCCTGAACCGCGTCGACGATCTCGACCAGCGGCGTTTCGATCGGGTCGTGGACATTGGTTGAAACCTGCGCCCGGCCGGTGGAAAGCAGCAGCCCCAGCGCCCGGACCCCGGGGATTCCGTCGTCGGGACCTTCCCGGACCGCGCCCGCAATCTCCCGGGCGACCCCGAGGTCATCAGTGGCAAGTTCCAGGTTGAACGCCGCAATCGGCGCCCGGGCGCTGACCAGCGTCGCGCCAGCCGTCGGATGCGGCTGGTTCGGACCGAAATCCGGCTTCAGCGCCCCGGAAGTCATTCGCTGCCAGAGCGAATCTAGGCCGCCGGCTCTGAAATAGGCGCGTTCCCGCCGGTCGGCATCGGTCGCGAGGTCCCCGTAGAGAAAGACCGGAACCCCCATCGCCCCGATTTTCTCCCCCACTTCCCGCGCAACCTCACTGGCCATCGCGCGTCGCTTCTCGCTCAGCCAGACCACGGGGCAAACATCGAGGGCCCCGATCGCCGGGTGCATTCCGTCCCAGGCGGTCATGTCGATCTCGACCGTGGCCGTGCCGGCCAGACCGGTCAGCGCGTCGGCGAGAGTCTCGGCCGGTCCGGCCAGGGTGAAAACAGCCCGGTGATGATCGAGGTCGGTGTGGCGGTCAAGCAGCGTGACGTCTTCGCCGAGTCCGGCCTCCAGCCGGTCGAGCCGGGCGAAATCACGGCCCTCGGAGACATTGGGGACGGCCAGCAGGCTCACACCAGCAGCCTGCCTTCGAGCACCACTGGAGTGCCGTCAATCGTCACTTCCGGCCGCATCGAAACAACGTCAAGGTGGACCGGCACCTGGATGTTGCCGCCGATCGCAGCCGAGGCCCCGAAGGCGACATGAGCGGTGCCGAGAATCTTTTCGTCTTCGAGGATGTTGCCGGTCAGGATCGCCTGCTCGTTGGTGCCGATCCCCAGTTCGGCCACGTTGGTCCCGTCCGGGCCGTGAACGGTCAGGAGCTCCATCAGCTTCGCCCCCTCGGGTTCGGTGGCATCGACCAGATGCCCTCCCTCGATGGTCAGCCGAACCGGTTCCGAGACCAATCCGACACCGGCAATCGATCCGTCCACCACTAGCAAACCTTCGGCTGTGGCCGGGGCGATGAATCCCTCACCGCAGGGCAGGTTTCCGAAGGCGCCGGTTTCGGTCAGCTCTCCGGCATCGGGGATCGCGACCCGGCCCTGGAGACCCAGCGTCAGGTCGCTCCCGTGATCGCAGGTCAGCCTCGCTTCGGTGCCACGGTCGAGCATCTCCGCCACCCGGCGGCCGCGGTACCTGAGCTTCTCCATGTCGTCGCTCATCACCCGGGCCAGCATTTCGACGGTGGCACCCGGCAGGGTCGCGGTCCGGGTCCCGGATTCGCTGGCCCGCTTGCGGGCGGCAGTGTGGGAAAGCGACTGGACAGTCGGGGCCAGCAGCACATCGGCCGCGACCATCGCTTCGGCCACCGTGGCCGGTGGCTCGCCGGCATGCGATTCCCGTTCGGCCATCACCGCCAGCACCGCTTCCGCCCCGATCTTCTCCGCCTCGTTTCGGAACGCGTCTCCCAACTCGCGGGTCGCCGGATTGCAGACGACCAGCACTTCTTCGTTCGGCCGCACCCCCATGCAGTCATGGACGACAGTTCTGACTGCTTTGTCGAGATCGCTCATAAGTGGAAACTAGTGGTCGGGGAGTCTCGGCGGAGCTAGTCTGGGGTGACAGGCAAATACCAGTCCCAGGAGGTAAGGATGAGCCTGAGTGAATGCAGGATCGCAGCGGTCGCCGCAGTCTCGGATCTTGACCGGGCCCGGGCCTTCTTTGAAGGTACCCTCGGGCTGTCGGCCGTCGATTCGGGTGCGGGCGGTGACGAGGTCGTCTACAGCTGCGGCGGCGGAACCGGACTGATGGTCTATCCATCACCCGAAAATGCCGGCAAGGGCACGGCAACCCTCGGTTGCTGGGCGGTTGATGATCTCGACTCCGAGATGGCAACTCTGAGGGACCGCGGGATCGAATTCGAACGCTACGAAGGCTTCGACCAGGACGAGAACGGAATCTTCGACATGGGTGGCGGAAGGGTCGCCTGGTTCACCGATCCGGACGGCAACACCTTCGCCCTCGCCGAGGGCTGACCGGCCAGTCGCCCGCCCGGCCCTGCTGAATCCGGGCCGGGCGGGTACTTTCCGGCCATGAAGTCCTGGCAGCCGCCGCTTCTGTTGATCGTCTTGATCGTGCCCGCCGCGATCGGTTTTGCCCTGGCCGGACCGGGACTGGGAATCAGCATCGCCGGACTCTCGCTGGTCGGGCTCGCGGTGATCGCGATGCTGGTCATTCCCAGGGATCCGATCGGAAGGACTCCCCGCCCGGACCTGGCCCGCCGCCTACTGGTGGTCACGACCTTTCCGGTCGAGGACGTCGCTTCGATCCAGCGGGTGGCGGACGAGGTCAGGCTCGGCTTCGACGAAAACGACTCGGAGATCAGGCTGCTGACCCCGGCAACCAACACTTTTCTCAGGCGATGGGCAACCGACCTCGAAAGGGCCAGGGACCGGGCCCAGCGGGATCTGGTCGTCTCGGTCGCCTCGCTGACCCTGGCCGGAGTCGATGCTTCCGCCTCGGTCGGAGACGAAAACCTGGTCCAGGCGGTCGAGGACGAGCTCGCCACCTTCGACGCGACCGAAGTCTTCCTGCTGACCCGCGGCGATCCGGAGTCGGAGGCCGCGTCGCAGCTCCGCGAAAGGCTCCTGCCACGCTTTCATCACGTCGACCTTCGCTAGTCCTGCGGTAATTTCCGGGACATGAGCACGGTCATCAAAGTCGAAGGACTGGTCAAGGAGTTCGGCAGCACCCGGGCCCTCGACGGGCTTGATCTGACGGTTGAGCCCGGTCAGGTCCACGGCTTCCTCGGCCCCAACGGTTCCGGCAAGTCGACCACGATCCGGATCCTGCTCGGCCTGATCAGGGCAACCGGCGGAAGCGCTCGCCTCTTCGACGAGGATCCATGGAAGAACGCGGTCGCACTTCATCGACGGCTGGCGTATGTGCCGGGCGATGTGAATCTCTGGCCGAACCTGACCGGCGGCGAGACGATCGACATGCTCGGTTCGCTCCGCGGCGGGATCGACCCGAAGCGTCGCCGGGAACTGGTCGACCGTTTCGAACTGGACCTGACCAAGAAGGCCTCGACCTACTCGAAGGGCAACCGCCAGAAGGTCGCCCTGATCGCCGCTCTCGCGACCGACGCGGAACTTTTCATTTTCGACGAGCCAACCTCCGGTCTGGATCCCCTGAAGGAAGCGGTCTTTCAGGAATGTGTGAAGGAGATCACCGGTGAAGGTCACACGATCCTCCTTTCCAGTCACATCCTCGGCCAGCTGGAGCATGTCGCCGACACTTTCACGATCATCAAGGACGGCCGCAGCGTTGAGACCGGGACCCTCGGGCATCTCAGAGAGATCGCAGCCAGCGCGGGCCGGGATCCGAACTCGCTCAGCCTGGAAGACCTCTTCCTGAGCATCTACGCGAATCCATGAGCGGGTTCGCCGGAACGACAAATGCGATTCGCTTCGCCCTCAAGCGGGACCGCCTGATCCTGCCGATCTGGGTTCTGGTCCTGGTCGGCTGGATCGTGATGGAGGTGCTGAGCTACAAGAACCTCTATGGGACCCAGGCCCAGCTCGATGCGCTTTACAAGACCGTCGCCGGGAACCCGGCCATGATCGCGATTTCGGGGCCAACCGGAGGTATTCGAACCCTCGGCGGGGCGATCACCTGGGACAGCCTCCCGACGATCTCGGTGGTTAGCGGTGTCTTCGCGATGTTCAGCGTGGTTCGCCACACCCGGGCCGAGGAAGAAGACGGCCGGACCGAGCTTCTGCTCGCCTCCGGTTCGGGCCGCCTCGCCCCGCTTGCCGCAGCGTTGATTGTGACTGTGGGGGCGCTGGCTCTCGCATCAGCCGGCTATGTCGCGGTTTTCGCGATCGAGGGATTCCCGGTCGGTTCGGCTGCCCTTCTCGCCCTTTCGTTCTTCGGGTTCGGCATCACGATCGCCGGCACTACCGCCGTCGTCTGCCAGGTGACCAGCAAGGCGAGAGCGGCACGCGGCCTGGTCGGGATCGTGATCGGTGCCGCCTGGCTGCTGCGGGCAATCGGCGATACGGGCAACGGGACGCTGACCTGGCTTTCGCCGCTCGGCTGGGCCGAGCAGACCAGACCTTTCTGGGACGACCGCTGGTGGCCGCTGCTGCTTCCGTTTGCCGCTTTCACAGTCACTTTGGCGATTTCCGGCTGGCTGCTCCTTCGCCGGGACATCGGCGGGGGACTGATCCAGCCGCGACCGGGTCCGGCCCGGGCCCATGCCCTCCTCCTCCACCCGCTCGGCTTCTCGTTTCGCCTCCAGCGGGCAACGATCATCGCCTGGGCGACGATGCTCTTCGCCTACGGGTTTGCGGTCGGTGTGATCGGCGACAACATCGAGGATCTGCTCAAGTCAAGTTCCGCTTTCACCGAGGCATTCGCCTCGGCCAGCGGGAATCTCCTCGACTCCTATTTCGCCTCGATCCTCACGGTGATCGCCCTGCTGGCCTCCGGCTTCACGATCAGCGCCGTGCTGAGGCCCCATTCGGAGGAGAGCCGGGATCGGGCCGGCCTCCTTCTCGCCGCTCCGCTCGGCAAGGTCCGGTGGGTGTTCAATCACTTGTTGATTGCGTTTGCGGCCACCGTCTTCATCATCGCTCTGGTCGGGGTTGGCCTTGGCGTCGGCTTTGCCGTGGCGACCGGTGATTCGGGCCAGATCAGCCGGTTGACCGCAGCGGCGATCGCGCAGGCACCGGCCATGTGGCTGACCGGCAGCCTGGTGGTTCTCATCTACGGCATCTCTTCCCGGCTCAGTCCGATCGCCTGGGGCCTGCTCGCCGGCTTCGTCCTGATCTGGACCCTGGAGTCGTTCGGCGACCTGCCCGGCTGGGTCATCGACCTCTCGCCGTTCTCCCACACGCCGCTGGTGCCGGCGGTTCCTTACGATTCGACGCCGCTCCTGATCATGACCTGTCTTTCGATCGGGATCTCCGCCCTCGGTCTCGCTTTCTGGCGACATCGCGACCTGACCTGAGCCACCGCCCATCCTCTAGACTCACCGGTCCCCTGCCGGGGTAGCTCAGCTGGTTAGAGCAGCGGAATCATAATCCGCGTGTCGGGGGTTCGAGTCCCTCCCCCGGTACTGATTTTCCGCCCGCTTTGTGGTGGCTTTCCGGCCTCAGTTGGTCTGGCAGGCGGGTTTGAAGAGTGCGGCCGGAACCTCGGAATCCTTGGCGGTCTTGCCGCAGACCTTGGTTCGGTCCTTGGGGATCCAGAACTGGCCTTCGGCTTCGAAGACTGCGGTTACCGTTACCTCCGCTTCGCCCGAACCGACATTCGGGAAGGCCACTGCCCAACCGTCGGCGCACTGGTAGCTCTTCGTACCGGCCGGGAGGGTTGCCTTGCCGCCGCCATTGGCCTTCGCCCAGGCGTTCACTGCCTGCTGCATTTCGGTCTGATTGCACTTGGCCGATCCGGTCACCATTGCGTCACCGCCGTTCGCACCGCTGGAGCTGGTGTCGGAGTCGTCGTCGCTCCCGCAGCCGAGCAGTAGCGCCGCGCAAGCGAAAGTCGTCAGGGCTGCGGTCAGGACGGGCTTCATTTCTTCCTCACGGTCATGTTGTGTCTGGCGCTGCTGCCGCCGGCATTCAAGGAGGTCACGCGGAAGGTCACCTTGGCCTTGCCGGCCTTCTTCGGTTTCACCCTGACCGTGACAGTCCTGGTCGTTGCCGCCGCGATCTTTCCGACAGTCGTCTTGAAGCTGATTCCCCTGCCTCGTCCCTTGACCTTCACGCCGGTCGCTGCGGTCTTGCCCGAGTTGGTTATCCGCATCCTGAATGTCGCCTTCCTGCCCTTCCTGACGGACGCCGGACCCTTGACGCTCAGTTTGCTGATTTTCGCCCTGGGCTCCGCCGGCACCGATCTCGGCTCGGTAACGAGCTGGGCGTTGACTTCCGATTTGACCGAGCTGGTTGAGACAACCACCGGGACCGCTTCCTCGAGGGTGGCCTTGTCGTCGTAGTACTCGGGGGTCACGATCATCTCGTTCGTGTCATCGCAGTCACTGAACTTCAGCTTGAAAGAGCCACCGTACAGGGCATTGAGCGAGTAGTCGCCGTTGGAATCGGTTCGAGCGATTATCCCGGCCGGTCCGTTTTCATTGGAAGCCTCGACGCAGATGTTCTCCAGCGGCGCACCCTCCTCGTCGGTGACCGTGCCCGTGATCGTCCCTTCATCTCCAAGCGCCGCGCTCACCTGAGAAGTGGTCTTGCCTTCGGTCACCGAAACAGGGGTCGCGTCGGCGAGGGTGTCCCGGTTGTTGAAGTACTCGGTAGCCCAGAACGGGTCCATTGACCAGATGGCGAGGCAGCCCTGCTCGAAATAGAGCCTGTAGTTCCCGGTTATCAGCTGGTCGATCTTGTAGTCGACGGCCGTGTAGAGAAAACCGGATGAATTAAACGAGCCCGCCAGGTTTCCATCCGAGTCGTAGGCCTTCACCGACATCCCGCAGACTTCGGCGGGCGCATCGGTAGGGATCACGGTGCCGGTGATCGAACCGCCCGGCGCCAGGTGGGCGTCGATCCCCGGGGTGTCAGATCCTTGGGTGACCGAAACCGGTTCGGCCTCCGACCAGGTCGGCTTGTCCGGGTAGAACTGCCGGGCCACATTGTCGGAGCTACCGCAGCCGCGGAACTCGAGCTTGTAGTCGCCGGTTTCCAGACCCTTGATCTGGTAGGGACCATCCGGGGAGACCCGGGCGGACCCCGACCAGTAGCCGACGGCGCCAGGCTTGTCCGCGTACACGCAGACTTCCGGGACCGGGAAACCGGGCTCGAAGGTCACGAAACCCGAGATCGTGCCGCCGACTTCGAGCCGGGCGTTGATGCCAGGTGTGTCAACTCCGTCGGTCACATCGACGTAGGTGGCAGTCTCGGAGGTCCTGGCGTTGTCGTAGTACTCCCACAGCACATTCGCGTCGCAACGCTCGAATTCGACCTTGTACTTGCCTGTGGCGAGATCCTCCAGTTTGTAGTTCCCGTTCTCGTCAATCCAGGAAAAGCTGTACCGCTGGTCCCCCAGATCCAGGGCCCGTACGCAGCCTTCGGTCACCGGCTGATCATTGCTGTCGATCACCGTGCCCGAGATCGATCCGGTGCCGTCCGCGGCCGCGATTGAAGGCAGCAAAGCAAACACGGCGACCCCCGCAAGTAACGCCACCAGCATTTTGAAGTGTCGAGTCATTCGGCTCCCCCGGGTTCCCGCGACAAGACGCCGCTGACAGGGATCATAATCTCCCGCAGGATGGACGAATCGAAAGCAGCCGAAACAAGACGAAGAATGCCGGAATGGTTCATCTGGCCCTATTGGCTGACTCCGTTCATTCCGATCGCGGTCATCCTCGATGTTTTCGTCGGGGCGAGCGCAACCCTGATCTTCGTTACAGCCGCACTCGGTGTGATCCCGACCGCGGCGCTGATGGGTGTCGCCACCGAGGAACTCGCCGCGAAATCGGGTCCCGGGCTCGGCGGGCTGCTCAACGTGACCTTCGGCAACGCGCCCGAATTGATCATCGCCCTCTTCGCGCTCGGGGCCGGCCTTCAGGAAGTGGTCAAGGCATCGATCGTGGGCGCGGTGCTCGGCAACATCCTTCTGATCATGGGGATCGGGATGCTGGCCGGAGGCTGGAAGCGCGAAAAGCAGACCTTCAACCAGACCGCCGTTTCTTCCCAGGCCCTGATGCTTTTCCTGGCCGTCGCCACCCTGGTCCTGCCTGCGGTTTTCGTGCTCGTTCACGGCGGCGGCCTCCCCCATGTCGAAGAGTCGATCACCGACTTCGGCCATGACGTCAACACGATCTCGATCGTCGCTTCCGGGATTCTGCTGCTCACCTATGTGGCAGGTCTCATCTTCTCGTTGAGGACGCACAAGGATCTCTTCAACCCCTCCGGCGAGGAGCACGGCTCTCCGCTCGGCTGGAGTGTCGGCAAGGCGGTTGGCATGCTCGCCTTCGCCGGTGTCGCCGTCGGCATCATGGCCGACATCCTGGTCGGCTCGCTCGAAGAGGTCTCGGTTTCCCTCGGCCTCTCCGAATTCTTCGTCGGCATCATCATCGTCGCGATTGTCGGCAACGCTGCGGAGAGCTGGGTTTCGATCATGTACGCGATGCGGAACAAGATGGACCTCTCGGTCCAGATTGCGATCGGCTCGGCTACCCAGCTGGCCCTTGTGGTGATGCCGATCCTCGTAATCGTTTCCTTCTTCCTCGGACCGAACCCGATGGCCCTGGTCTTCAACGGTTACGAGATGGCCAGCCTGATCATCGCCGTGATGGCTGCCTACTACGTGGTCCAGGAAGGCGAATCGAACTGGTTCGAAGGTCTCCAGTTGCTCGCCCTCTACGCCGTCCTCGGCGTGGTCTTCTTCTTCGCCTGAACTACTCGGCTTGAGCCCGGAGGATCTTTTCCATCGCCTTGCCCCTGGCGAGTTCGTCGATGAGCTTGTCGGTGTAGCGGATCTCCTGCATCAGGGGCTCTGCGATCTCCTCGACCCGGACCCCGCAGATCACCCCGGTGATCAGGTCCCTTGAGGGATTGAGTTCGGGTGCCTCGCCGTAAAAGGTCTCGATGTCAACACCCTTCTCGATCTGCGAATCGAGCTGCTTCTGGCTGTAGCCGGTCAGCCAGCGGATGATCTCGTCAACCTCGTCCTTCGTCCGCCCCTTCTTCTCCGCCTTGGTGACGTAATGCGGATAGACGCTGCCGAAGCTCATTTTGTAGATGCGGTGGCCGGCCAAGATTCTCCTTGCTGTTGCCGGAGACCCTAGCCGGGGGCCGCGGAAGTTCTCCATCGGCGCATGGGGATTGTGCGAGGATCGGATCGATGAGGGGCAAGCCCGGTTTGATCCTGATTTCTCTGGCCTGCCTGACGGGACAAGGCTGTGGCGGATACAAGCTCGGGTGGCAGAACGCCCATTACTGCTGGCAGAACCGGACCATCGCCTGGGATGGAAACTGGGTTTACGGAGTTCCGTACCGTCAGCTCTGTGACGCTGCGGTCGCCTTCCTGCTCGGCCACGAATACGGCCACTTGGTGCAAGACGATCTGGGAGTTTTAGGCCGGTTCCGGCACACGATAGAGGCCGAGCTGAATGCCGACTGCCTGTCCGGCGCATGGCTCGGAACAGTCAACGACCGGGTCAGCACGTTTGCCTACTCGGACTTCGAATCCCTCTACGACGGGATGCTTGAGGTCGCCGATGCCAACGGCGTTCCGTGGACCGATCCATCCGCTCATGGCACCGCCGCCCAGCGTGGCCGCGCCCTGCTTTTCGGTGCCCGCCACGGACCCGAGGCCTGCCTGAACCAGCTCGGGCCGGGCTTCACCGCCTGATCGGTCAGCTCTTGCTGCGGTAGCGGCGGTTCTTGTTGCGGTTACCGCAGACTTCCATCCGGCACCAGGTTCCGCCCCGGTTCTTCGATGAGTCGTAGAAGGCCCAGCGGCAGTTGTCGTCGGCGCAGATCTTGAGGCGGCCCCACTGGTTCAGCTCCTGGGCTATGCCGACGATTCCGATCAGCTGGCCGATCAGCTCGCCGGCGGTGTCGACTGGCTTCAGACAGAGAGTGACCTGACCCAAATCACCTATGTCATAGCCGGCCGGGTAACGGTTCGCGAGCAGTTGCAGTTCCCGGAACACTCCCCCGTCGACTTCACCCTTTGACTGGGCCTCCAGAATCTGGCGCAGAATCCTGCGTAGTTCGAGCAGATCACCAAATTCTCCGTCGCTGATCGGCCCGTCACCTTCGACCAGCCCCGCCCCGAAAAGCCACTTGCCCGCAACCGCGGGATCGGTCAGGGTCTCCTCGGCTTTCTCGAAGTCGTAGGTATTCACGAGCCCCTGCACGGCGATCAGCGGCTCCGGTGCGACCTTGTACTCGATCAGCTCTTCGAGGAAGGCGGTGTCCATACGACGATGGTACTCCTGCGTGACCGGTAAATCAACTTGACAGGTCACGCTAACCTCTGTAGCGTCTTTACCAGTTAGTTGTTCAACGGCCGAAAGGACGCCATGTATCCCTTCACCTACATCTTCAGCCGCAGCACCCGACCCCCGAGCCGCCGCGACTACGGCGTGCTCGACGAGGAATACGAGTGGGTCTTCGGCCGCAGGGCCTCGAACCACCGCAGGCAGAATCGCAAGCAGCCGGGCAACCGGGATTGACATAGTTGGGCCATGGTCCAGATCGGCAGTTCCGAGCTCTCCGTCTTCCCCCTCAATCTCGGTGGCAACGTTTTCGGCTTCACCGCCGACGAGGCCCAGTCATTCGAGGTGCTCGACGCCTACGCGTCGGCCGGCGGCAACTTCATCGACACGGCCGACTCCTATTCGGCCTGGGCACCCGGCAACGAGGGCGGCGAGTCCGAAGCAATCATCGGCAACTGGATGGAGTCCCGGGGCAACCGCGACCAGATTGTGGTCGCAACCAAGGTCTCGCAGCACCCCGGCCGGCAAGGCCTCTCGGCGGCGAATGTCGAGGCCGCCTGCGAAGACTCGCTGAAACGCCTCAAGACCGACCACATCGATCTCTACTACGCCCACTTCGATGATTCCGAGACTCCGCTCGAAGAAACCCTGGCTGCCTTCGACAGGCTGGTTCGGGACGGCAAGGTTCGTCACGTGGCCGGTTCGAACTACGAGCCGGCCCGGATCGAAGAGGCGCTGGCAATCCAGGATCGCGAGGGCCTCGCCCGCTGGGTCGCCCTCCAGCCCCACTACAACCTGGTCGAACGCGACGAATTCGAAAACGGCGGCCGACGCGAGATCGCCGAGCGGGAGAACCTCGGGGTTATGCCCTACTTCTCGCTGGCCAAGGGCTTTCTCACCGGCAAGTACCGGGACGAATCAGACTTCGACAAGAGTCCTCGCGGACCGGCCTCAGCCGCCTACCTGAACGAATATGGCCATCGGGTTCTGGGTGCCCTGGATCAGGTGTCGAAGGATCGGGGAGTCGAACATGCTGCGATTGCGATCGCCTGGCTGCTCGCCCAGCCGACCGTTACCGCTCCGGTCGCCAGCGCCCGCAACCCGGAGCAGCTCGAGCCGCTGATCGCCGGAGCGGAGCTGGCCCTGACTGAATCCGAACTGGACCTGTTGAACCGGGCTTCCGACCCGGGCGCCGCCTGAAGCGGCTAAGCAGGGCTCTAGCCCGGACCGGCCATGCCGTTGGCCCAATAGGCGACGTAGCCGATCTTGTGATTCGAGGTGGCCTGATGCCACCAGTGACCCTGGATCCGGACCGGATTGACCCATGCTCCGCTGGTGCAGATTCCGTGGTGGCAGGGCCCGTGCCAGGCGGCATGGGTCACCAGATAGCCGCCGACGCGGGGCTGGTGGTTGATCGCGAAATGATTGACGTGGAACTGGCGGCTGTAGTTCAGGCTGATCGGGGTGAGGTTGTGATCGTGGCCCACATAGTGCCCCTGTTTGGGGACGAGAGCCTCGGTCGTGGAGGCCGTGGCTGCGCCAACGGCCAGCAAGGCCACTGCCGCAACCAGTATCGAAACCGCTCGCTTCATCTGAAACTCCCTCTGCCTGAAAGCCGGATCATCCACGCCCGGCCGGAATCAATATAAGCGCCTCGAGTACCCGCGGGCAAGAAAAAGGCCGGCGGGTCGAACCCGCCGGCCTTTCCGACGATCACTTCCGCTTTAGCGGGAGTGGATCCAGTGGACGATGAACGGAACCTTGTGATGCGGGTTGCCGCCGTGCCAGTAATGACCCTGGATCGTGGTCTTGTTGACCCAGGCACCGCTCGTGCAGTAGCCGTTGTGACAGGTCGGATGCCACATCGCGTTGCTCACATGAGCCCCACCAATCACGAAGCTGTAATCGATCGTGAAGTGGTTCATCTGGCCGTGAACCGTGTAGTTCAGGCCGATGTGATTCTCCATGTGGTCATGCCCGGAGTAATGCCCCTCCCTGGGAATGATGGTGGCACTGGCCGTCGATGCCATTGCCCCTCCCGCAACGCCGAGCACGAGTGCCGCGGCGATTACTGCGAATGCGCGCTTGATCAAAAGCCCCTCTTTTCTTGAGCGGGGCCGGACGAGCCCCGCGGATGGTCGGTGATCCGACTATAGACCAACTTCCGAACGTCGTTCGGTAATTCTTTTCAGTTGGCGAAAACGATCAACGCGACGACGATCACGATGAACAGATCGACGATGATGATCCACTTGATCCAGGGCGGCATCCGGTCCCGCGAGGGAGCTGACTCAAGGCCGGAGTCGAGCGATGACTCCGCCTGCTCGAACTCTTCGTACTCGCGCTGGATTTCGTCATTCGAATCTGCCATGAACCCGCTTTCGAGCGAGCTCCCCCGGCGGGGAACTAGCCCATCTGTTTGATGCCGCCGACCTTCACATTGAACTGGGCGTTGCCGTCATCGTCAACCGAGGTGATGGTGATCTTCGCGTCATAGTGGTTGCCGGCCTGATCAACCAGTTCGCAGGTCTCGGTCTCGCCGACCTCGGCCTTGAGGTCATCGGGACATTCGAGCGACTTTGGCTTCTCGCCGTACTCCTTGGTCAGCGAGGCCGAAGCCTGACTCTCGAGGTCCGAGGCGCTGATCGAATCGTCACCGACCGAAACCTCTCCCGAACACGCGTTAAGGGCGAAGGCCGAACCGAGGATGGCGACCAGGACGAGGACGCGACGGGGAGACTGGATCATGCGCGCAAGATACCGGCGAAAGAGGCGTCAGGCCCGCTGGTTGTTGCCGTCGGCCCCAGCGCATAGATTCAGAACATGCGCCGGCACCTGACTCCGTCACTCTTCCTTTCCATGATTGCCGTGGTGATCGCCCTCGGTGGCACCAGCTACGCGATCAGCCAGTTGCCGAAGAACTCGGTCGGCGGCAAGCAGCTGAAGAAGAATGCGGTGACCACAGCCAAGGTGAAGAACCGCTCGCTGCTGGCGAAGGACTTCAAGTCCGGACAGTTGCCGAAGGGAACGACCGGGGTTACCGGACCTTCCGGACCGACCGGTGTGACCGGCAATACCGGCACAGCCGGCAGCGCCCTCGCCTACGCCTATGTCCAGGACATTCTCGATCCAAACCAGTTCATTCCGTCGGACAAGGCAAAGAACATGGACAGCTCGATGGTTTCCAAATCCGAATCCAACCCGACCGGCGTCTACTGCTTCAACCTGGAATCGATCTGGCCCGTTCACAACTTTTCGGTCGTTGCCGAGTCGAAGTTCAACGACCTTTCTGACAGCGACAAGTACGCGACCGGCCAGATTCAGCACAACAACGACTTCGGGGTCGGTTGCCCGAACACGACCGACCTGTTGATCATCACCAGGGATGCCAGCACCGGCAACCTGGTCGACTGGTTCTTCTACCTGACACTGAACTGAGGAGAAAAAATGGGGCAGGGACTGTTTTTCCGGAACACCGGGATCCGCATTCGGACAGCCGGGTTGCTGGTCGGTGTCGGGTTGTCATTGCTGACCGCGGCAGGGGCTTCCGCCGCGGGGCCCGGGTCTGCGTTCGTGACTTCCGGCATTCCACTGCCGGCAAAGTCCGCGCCGGGGGCTGATTCGGGCTACAGCGACTACCGGGATTCCGGCAGCCCGCTCAGTAGCAACGGGAGGTATGTGGCTTTTCAGTCCGATGCCAGCTTCCAGTTGAAGGGAGTCCGGCCGGATGAGATCAACGTGTTTCGCAAGGACCGGAAGACCGGCAAGGTCGTGTTGATCAGCCGTCGCAGCGGCAAGAACGGAACCGGGGTCCGGGGCCGTTCCTCGGATGTGACGATCAGCGGCAACGGGAACCTGGTCGGCTTCACCACGAACGACCAACTCGACCCCTCGGACACCGACCTCGCCTACGATTTCTACATCCGCAACGTGGCCACGAACGTGACCTCGCTTGTGTCTCCCGGTACCGACCTTGACGTCGGTGACGCGTCGATCTCTTCGGACGGCAGCTACGCCGCCTTCGACACTCCCTCCGTTGTCGCCGGCGTCGACGCGAACAGCGTGACCGACGTCTTCCGGCGCAAGCTCTCGGACGGAACCACCGACCTGGTTTCGCGGATCCCCTTCTCGGCAACCGCCGGAAACAGCCGCTCCTTCGCCGGAGGAATCTCCGGCGACGGCCGCTGGGTCGCCTTCCACAGCGATGCGACCGACCTTGTAACGGGCTTCACCGAAAGCAACGGCGCTTTCTACTACGACGTCTTCGTCCGCGATATGACCAACAACAACACCTACCTGGTCAGCTCGGCCAACGGCAGCACCACCACCGGCTCCAATGGCAGCTCCGATGAGCCAGTGATCGCCGGTAGCCCCGGCGACGCTTCGGAAGTGACCGTTGCCTTTTCGTCAAGCTCAACCGACCTCGCCCCGCCCGGCACCGACACCGACATCGCTTCTTCCGTTTACACCCGCAGCCTCGCAACCAATACGTCGACCCTGGTCAGCCTGAACAGCGGCGGCGAAAACGCCAACAGCCGCGCCCACACGCCATCGATCAGCAATGACGGCAAGCGACTCATATTCACCAGCGACGCCACGAACCTGGGTGGTCCGGACACTTACTACGGGGTCTATCTGAGAAACCTGGTGACCAATAAGACGACCATGGTCTCGGCACGCAACCAGTACGCGGTGTTCGGGGCGATCAGTGGTGACGGCAAGCTCGCGGCCTGGGCCGAGTCCGGGGCCAGCAAGGATTCGGACCCCTATATGGAGGGGATCTTTACCCGAACCTTGCCCAAGGGCAAGATCACCATGGCTTCGAGTCCAGCCGGTGGCAAGCGTTTCCTGCTTCCGGGAGCCGCGGTAAACGACAACGGCATCGACGGTCCGCAGATCAGCCAGAACGGCCGCTACGAAGTGCTCACCGTCTACTCGAGCAGGCTGCCCGGCTACCGCAAGGATTCGCCTTACGCCCAGACTTACGTGAGGGACCTGAAGACCGGGCAGTGGACCCTGGTCAGCCGGTCCACCGGCAAGAACGGCGCGCCGGCCAGGTTCGGCGCCGAAGGGGCCTCGATCAGCAACGACGGAACGAAGGTGCTCTTCAGGACCGCCTCCTCGATGGTTTCGATCGACACCGACAATGAGGTGTCCGCCTACATCCGGGACCTCAAGAAGTCGATCACCACGCTCGTTTCGAGGGCCGACGGGAAGAACGGAGCCAACCTCGACGACTGGGTGGATTCAGCGGTGATCAGTGGCGACGGAAAGCACGCCGCTTTCTCGACCCCGTCGACCAACCTCGGGGTGCCGGGCGGCAAGGAGCAGATCTATGTCAGGAATCTCGTCACGAACAGGACGGTGCTGGCTTCGCGCGCGGACGGCGAGGCCGGTGCCGCCGGCAACGGCGACTCGGACAACCCCGAGCTCAGCGACAACGGACTTGTGGTCGCTTTCGACAGTCAGTCCACGAATCTCAACCCGAGTGACGCAGACGGCAACCGGAGCATTTATGTCCGCGCACTTCCTGTCGATTCGACCCTGCTGGTTTCGCGCCACCCGGGCGAGCTTGGAGCCAACGCCACCGACAGCCAGTCGAGCCCCGACATCAGCGGCAATGCCCGGTTTGTCGCGTGGAGGTCCAGCGACCCCGATACCGCCCCGGAAGCCGGTGCCTGGCCAGTTGGCACAAGCCAGATCGTGCGGCGGAACATCCAGACCGGTGACAACGCCCTGATCAGCCGTGGGGCGGGAAGCGGGGCACCTGCAGATTTCGGGGCTTCGTCGCCGAGTCTCAACCGGGACGGTTCCATGGTCGCCTTCGCCACCAACTCCACGAACCTGATCAGCGGCCTCGGCGGTTCAGATCGTCCGGCAGTCATGGTCAGAAATGTGAAAACCGCGAAGCTCAGCGGCCCGCCGGCCTTCGGCGAGGTCGGCAGCCTTGCCTCTACCGGTTCGCTTGCCCCTTCGATCAGTTCGAACGGAAGCTGCCTCGCCTTCGTTGCTAAGGGTTACAACAAGGTCAGCGGCTACTTCAACGACCTGCAGAGCGGTTACCTGTTCGTTGTCAGGGGAAGTTGCGCCAGACCGCCATCTGGCGGCGGCGGGCCGACAGTCTCGGCGGCGAAGATCACCCCGGCGGTCTTTCCCTTCCGTTCGAGAAAGGGTGCCCGGATCCGTTTCCGGCTTGATCGCAAGGCGACGGTGACCTTCCTCATCGAGCGCAAGGCGCCCGGGCGAAAGGTCGGCGACAAGTGTCGCCTGCCCCGCCCCTGGAATTCGGGCAAGCCGAAGTGCACCAAGCTGATCTACATCGGGCGGTTCACCCGCAAAAACCTTCCGGCCGGCACAAACGTGGTCCGCTTCAAGGGGCAGGTCGGCAAGAAGAAGCTCGGACCCGGCAGTTACCGGCTGAGACTTCGGGCGGCAGACCAGATCGGCAATTCAAGGTTCGTGCCGCTCTCCTTCCGCCTGACCCGACGCTGATCGAACCGGGCCGTTCGGTCCGGAGATCAAGCCGCGACCACCGCAAAGGCTAAGGTCAAAGCATGTTCGGGGAATCCGAAGGCACGGTAAGGCTGCTTGACGCCGAACCTTCCCTGGCCCGCGGCATCGAGCGGCGGGTGCTCGACGACGCCCGGGAGAAACTGATCGTCGAGGTGCGGCGGGTCGAGGCCGGACCCTGGGAGGAAGCCCGAAACGCTCCCTCCAGCCCCCTGTTTCTCGGATACATGATCCTCGAGGGAGCCTTCATCCGCGAGATCGACGTGTCCGGGCGCCCTTCGATCGAGCTGCTCGGGCCCGGAGACCTGATCCGTCCCTGGGTAGTCCCCCAGGCGCTGAGGGCAATGCATGTGCACGACGACTGGTCGCTGCTTTCCACTGGTCACGTCGCGATCATCGACGAGAACTTCCACGATCAGGCGCAAGGGTTCCCGAGCATCCTGACCGTGCTGATGGACCGGGTCGTGGCACGGGCCCGCTGGCTGGGTTTCCAGGTCGCGCTCAGCCAGTTGACCCGGATCGACCAGCGGTTGCTGCTGACTTTCAGATATGTGGCCGAACGCTGGGGAGTCGGCGGAGCGGGCGGCGTACGGATCCCGATCCGGCTCAGCCACCGCAACCTCGCCGCGTTGATCGGTGCCCGCCGCCCGAAGGTGAGTTCGGCTCTGACCACGCTCGCCGAGAGCGGACTGATCGAACAATCGCCCGACGGCACCTGGACCTTCTTCGCCGCGGACATCGACCCGATGGCGGTCCTGGCCGGCATCGACGACCCCCCGAAGCGGGTCGGCGCCTGAATCGGTTTCGGGAGATGGAAGGCGGATACCTTTCTTTCATGATCACCGGACTCGATTTCATCGGCATTCCGACCACCGACGCAGACCGCTCCCGTGCCTTTTATGTGGACACCCTCGGTCTCAGGCCCGACCAGGGCAGCGATTACGAGTTCTGGGTCGGCGAAACCTGCTTCGGCATCTGGGAACCGGACAAGCAGGGAATGGAATTCTCGCCCGAGAAGTGTTCCCATCTCGCGCTGCATGTCGAGGACGTCGAAGCGGCCCGGGCGGAGCTCGAGGCGAAGGGCGTCACCTTCCTTGGCGAGACCTTCGATACCGGGGTCTGTCACATGGCCCTGTTCGAGGATCCGGATGGTAATTCGCTGATGCTTCACCACCGCCACACCCCTCGCTGAGGGTCCTCCGCGGTTCGCCGACAGCCCGGATTCGCTCGGTCGGGACGCTTTTTCGAGCCGATTTGAGGCTCGCGTGCAACATCTGCGTACTTTGTCGTTCTTTTTGTGAAACAAGCTGTTTTCCGGCTGTTGCGCCAAAAAACCGCCCTCTAAACCTAGTTTTGAAGCCACTTTTCGAACGCCGGTCGGAAACTTAAGACTTTCTTTAGGTTTCGGATACTGGACAGTTCACCGGTCTCTGCTTACGGTTTCCCCGAACGATCAGGCACCACTGCACGGCTCTCACATACGAGGGTTCCAGGGCAGCAACTCAGGAGGGGCACTCCTCCGGAAAGAGAGGCTGAGCGATGGAAAGCAAGGTTCTAAACAGGGTGGATTCCAAGAGCAACATCATCGGACTGACCGACGAGGCTGAATTGTGGGCCCGACGCGAATGCGATCCGCGGGCAACCGAGGAACTGGTAAATCGTTACCTCGCCTTCGCCAAGAGCGTGGCGATCCGGTACCGCAGTCAGTCGGAGTCCCTGGACGACCTCATGCAGGTCGCCAGCCTCGGCCTGGTCAACGCCATAAGCCGGTTCGATCCGGAACGAGGCGTCCCGTTCATCGCATTTGCCTCGCCGACCATCACCGGAGAGCTCAAGCGCCACTTCCGGGACCGGACTTCCGCGATGCGTCTGCCCCGCAGTCTCTACGACCGGATCGGGCAGATCGAGGTAATCGTTGCCAACCTGACCTGTGAACTGAATCGCGAACCCACGCCCGCTGAAATCGCGAGCGAGATGGGTTGCCCCGAAGAGGAAGTCATCGAGGCATTCGAAGCCGGGCACAACCGCCATCCGGTATCTCTCGATCAGACTCCCGGCTCGTCGGAAGACGACCTGAACTCGCCAGCCGAGTGGCTCGGCCGCGAAGATTCCCGCTTTGAGACCGCAGAACAGCGAATCATGCTTCGCTCAGCCATGGACGGGCTCAGTGGCGAAGAGCAGATGGTGGTCCAGCTCCGGTTCCGGGATGAACTGACCCAGTCCGAGATCGCCGAAAAGATCGGACACTCCCAGATGCATGTTTCCCGGATGCTGAGGCGCATCCTCGACCGGATGGGCGAACGCCTTCCGGCCGCAGCCTGACACTTACGAACTCCCCCAAAAGGACACAGACCGACCGGCCCGCCCCCTGGCCGGTCGGTTTGGTTAACAGCGCGGCAGCCGTTCCGGAGGCGAAGCTGCTCAGCGGGCTTCGAGCATTGCTTCGCCGAGGCGGTCTTCCGGTCTGAAATACCGCCCCACCTCGCCTTCCTCCACGCAATCCGCGAGGGCATTTCCCAGCGCCGGTGCCAGCTTGAAGAGGTTGTGACCGGCAATGAAGAATGCTTCTCCCCTTTGCCAGATCGCCAGGCCGTCGGCAGCCCATGGCAATTCGGTGACCCAGCGCTGGAACGAGACTGCTCCGCCCCGGTCCAGGCCGGGCATGGCCCGTCCCACGTAATCCGCCGTGCGGTCGGCCAGGCCGGAGAGCGGGTCGCCATCTCCCGATGGGTCTACCGTCGTGCTCAGGGCAAGCCCCACGGCATACTCGCGGTTACCCTGAACGGGTGACCCGTATGCAGCCGCCTCGCCGAAAGTTCCGGAGGAATCCTGAAGGCAGGCAAGGCGCGGTGCCCAGATTCCGGACTTGATCGGCAGTGTAAGACGCATGTGGGCCTGAGGCGTAGAAGGGATCTCTATCCCCGAGGTGAGTGCCAGGGAGGCAGTCCCGGCCCCGGCGGCCACTACTACGGCGTCGAAAACGCGCTCACCGGTGTTGCTTATAACCGTGACTCCACCGCCTTCCCGGGGACGAACCGATTCGATCCGCTCCGGGACCAGATTCAGACCGACCGAGGTAACCAGATTGGCGATCGTCAGCTGGGTGCGGATCGCTCCGGCCGACTCGTCGATCAGGGCCGGCCCCTCGTAGTCGGCAAGGATCGGCAGGGCCTCGCGAATCCGGTCGCGGTCGAGCTCGCGGATCCTGACCCCGCTCTCTCCTTCGTATTGGCCGAGCCGGGCCACCGCCTCGTCGCCGATAACCATGGCGCCATCGGAGGAAATCAGCTCGAGACCGAACTCCCTCTCCCATTCCCGCCATCCCTGCCTCGCCGATACCGCAAGCTCGAACTGCCGGCGATCGCTGTGGCCGTGCCGGAAGATCCGGGATTCGCCGCCTGACTGCGCGCCACCCGGTGCGCCCTGCTCGAAGACCAGGCAGGCGATCCCGCGGCGCTCCAGCGCCCAGGCAGCAGCCAGGCCCACTATCCCGGCACCGATTACCGCGACCCGCTTGGACATGTCGGAGATTCTGCCCTTCCGATTCAGGCCAGCCAGAGCACCAGCGAAACCGCAAGCCCGACTGCGGTGAAACCGATCGAAACCCGGGCGAAGAACTTCTGCCAGATCCCGGTGTAGCGGACGCTTTCGAAGAAGAGCAGCCCGATGATGTTGGCGACGTTGATCAGGAATGCCCCCATCGCGATCATCAGGACGATCGCGGCGGACCCGGAGAGTTCGCCACCGTCATCGGTACCGATCGCGACCGCGATCATTCCGAGGGCAACCGTCCCGATGAAACCGACCAGGATTCCTGCCACATCCAGCCTTCTGAGTGGCGGGAAGTTGCGGGTCTCGTTGATCAGTTCGTCTTCTGTCTTCGCATGTGCTGGCGAATGTTCAATCGCCTCGACCGAAGCCGCGGCGCCATCCGCGTCCGGGTGGGCCACTTTGAGCTGGGTCACGGGTGGGTGGAAGTCATTGCTGATTCGCTCCCAGAGACCCTTCTCGGCATGCTCCCGCTCGCTGTCGACATGGCTGACCAAGACGATCTCATCGGCATCGAAATCAACCAGTCCGTCGCCGATCGCGACTTTCGGATCCGGGTCGCCGACCACTCCGCTGGCGGCGAATCCCTGGTTCCCGAGTTCTTCGAGAATCCTGTCCAGTCGCTCGCCCGCTTCGACCTTGGGGCCGTCGATGTCGCCAAGCTCCTGGTCGATTGCCGAATGGGAAGTGGCAGTGGAAATCACATGGATCTCCAGCCCCTCCGTCGACTGAAGGTGTGATCTGAGCTCATCGGCCAGATCGCTTCCGCGGAAGACCTCATCGGCAACCAGCAATACCCGGTGAGAGTCCTCCTGGGTTTCGAACGCCGAAACGTTCGCGGATGATTCACCACTAACGGTCTCAGGCATGCTTTCAACCTACCCGGCTTCGGGCACCCGGAACCGCTTTTTCGGGAAATTCCCAGAGTCGCCGGTTTCCCGAATCTCTGGTTCGCCTCAGGAGAGCAGCGGCGAGGGCGGAATCAGGGTTTCTCCTTCGATCCCGTCGATCACCATCGCGAGATCGTCGACGTAGCACCAGGACCAGTCTTCACCCGGTTCAATCGAGCGGATCAGAGCATGGCTCGTTTCTTCGAAGTGACGGGTCGCGTGACGCTCCGGCGAATTGTCGCAACAGCCGACATGACCGCAGACCAGGCAGATCCTGAGATGAACCCAGCCCGTTCCTTCGCGAAGACAGTCTTCGCAACCGTCGACCGACTCCGGAAGGCGGGTCAGCTTGACCTCACCGAGATGGCTGCATTGATCGCTCATGCCTCGATCCTTTCACGGCTCGATGATCGGGAACCACAGGTCGAACTCGTCAAGATGCTCGCCGAATTTCCGGAACACCTCCAGTCCGGGACCCGCTTCGACTTCCCCCGCCGCGACCGCGTCCTCCAGGGTCACTTCGTTTCCGACCAGGCGGTTGAGCAGGTCCCGGGTCATTGCCAGAGCCGGAGCGTCCTGGTCCCGGTCGACCATCGAGTGGCTCAGCACTCCGTTCGAGAGCCTCAGCACCGCCGACTCGCCGGTGTCGGTGATGTCCAGATTCAGGTCCAGTTCCAGATCGGCGGCATTGACTCCGTGAATCTTGATCGCGAAGAAGTTGAAGATCATCGGCAGGGTCATCGCCCTGATCGAGTCCTCACTGGCGGTGCTTCCGATCGGGTAGCTCGGCGTGCCATGCCGGAGTTCCTGGGCACCCATCAGGTAGGCATTTCGCCAGGTCGACGATTCGGTCTGGTAACCGAGCTGCTCGAAGGCGTCGGCCTGGAGTTCGCGCGCCTCTGTGTTCGAGGGATCGGCGAAGACCACATGGCCGAGCACCTCGGCAACCCAGCGGTACTCGCCCTTCTCGAAGGATTCCCGAGCCTTGCTGATCACGTTTTCAGCCCCGCCCATGAACTCCACATAGCGCTTGCCGGACTCGACCGGGACCATCGGCTCGAGGTTGGCCGGGTTGCCGTCATACCAGCCCAGATAGCGGGTGTAGGTCGACTTGACGTTGTGGCTGATCGTGCCGTAGTAGCTGCGTACCGACCAGTGTTTGGCCAGCGAATCCGGGAACTCGACCTGTTCCGCGATCTCGCGCGGGGTCAGTCCGTGATTGGCGAGACGCAGGGTCTCGTCGTGGATGTAGCGGTAGGCGTCGCGGCCCTTCTCCAGCATCTCGCGAACCCGTTCGGGGCCCCAGACCGGCCAATGGTGCATCGCGTACATCACATCCGACTTGTCGGCCCAGCGGTCGATCGTGTCGTTCAGGTACATCGACCAGGCCTGCGGGTCGCGGACGATCGCGCCGCGGATCGGATAGGTGTTGTGAAGGGTGTGAGTGCAGTTCTCGGCCGCGGTCAGGGCCCTGAGCTCCGGGATGTACCAATGCATCTCGGCCGGTGCCTCGGTATCCGGGGTGAGCATGAACTCGAAGGTCAGGCCGTCGATGTTGCGGGTCTCACCGGTTTCGGTGATCAGATCGGTCGGCGGGATCAGGGTGATCGTGCCGAGCGAGGTGCCGATCCCGAGGCCACTGCCGACCGTACCCTGGGCATCCGGCGGGAGCAGAATGCCGAACTGGTACATCGCCCGCCGGGTCATCACATTGCCGGCCGCCACGTTTTCGGAGACCGCCGCCTCGAGAAAGCCTTCCGGAGCGATGATCGGCACCTTGCCTGAATCCACATCGGCCTGATCGACCACCCCGCGCACGCCACCGAAGTGATCGACGTGGCTGTGCGAGTGGATCACCGCGACAACCTGCTTCTCGCCACGATGCTCGAAGTAGAGGTCAAGTGCGGCCTTCGCCACCTCGGCCGAGACCAGCGGGTCGACCACGATCACGCCGGTATCACCCTCGATGAAGGTGATGTTGGAAATATCGAGGTTGCGCACCTGGTAGATCCGGTCGCAGACCTCGAACAGACCTCCATCGGCATAGAGCCGGGCCTGCCGCCAGAGGCTGGGGTTGACCGTGTCCGGCTGTTCCGGCTCCCCCGAGGCGAAGGCGAGCCGGTGCGGGTCAAAGACGAAGTCTCCGTCCTCCTTCAGAACCTGACCCTCGGGTACCGGGGCGATGAAACCGCGTCTCGCTTCCTCGAATGAGGCGTTGTCCTCGAAGTCGAGACAGCGGACGTCGTGAACGTGGGCCTCCCGGGTGAAATCCGATGCGCCCTTGCGATCGATGCTCATTGCCTCTCCTCGCTGCTCGTTGTGGTGATCGTTACCGCCGCGGTCACGTCGGTTTCCGGCTCGAGTCCCTCGACTAGTTGATCCATGTCAACTTTGCTGATTCTACCTGCACTCGGACCCATTTTTACCAGATTGCGCACCTGATCCGGGTCGAGTTTCATGGTCCATTCAAGCTCGCGCGTTTCCGCCCGTTCCGAAAGCGAACCGAGCGAGCGTTCAAGCCGCTCCTCCTTGTCGGGGTCGACCGAGATCATCTGGAAGCGTTCGATCAGCTCGACCAGATGCCCGGCCTGCGGAGTGACCACGACCAGCCGCCCGCCCGGGGCGAGGATTCGCTCGATCTCCTCTCCGTTGCGGGGCGAGAACACGTTGATGATCAGGCCTGCCGCCCCGTCTTCGATCGGCAGCCCGTCCCAGATGTCGGCAACGACGGCGCTGGCCCGTTCGTGAGCCTTCGCGGCCCGGCGGGCAGCGAACTTCGAATTGTCCACCCCGATCCCGATCGCGTCGGGCAGGGCGCCGAGAACCACAGCCAGGTAGAAGCCGGTACCGCAGCCGAGATCCACCACCGCTCCTTCCGCATCGGCCTGACCGGCCTCCTCGACCAACGCGTCGACGATCGGCTGGAAATGACCGGCAGCGAGAAACCTTTCCCTTGCCGCGACCATCTCTGCCGAGTCGGCCGTGTGGGTGCCGGCGTCCCGGCCCAGCAGGCTCACATAGCCCTGCCGGGCGATGTTCATCGTGTGCCCGCGCGAGCAGATCAACGAACCGCCGTTCTCACGAAGTTCACCCCCGCAATGCGGGCAGATCAGCAGGTCGACAGCAGCCTTCTCCACCCCGCGCACTCTATTTGCCCCGGCCCTCATGCGAGAACCGGCTTTTGCGTCGTTATGACGAAAAAGTCACTTCTCACTGAATCCGAGGTCCAATACTTCATTTTGTATAGTAAAGGGGATGCCCACCTTCAGGCGACTGCTTGGATTCCTGAGGCCCCATCGCCGTTCGCTCTGGGGTTCGATGGTCTTTGCCTGGATGGCGATGGGCATGACCGTGCTGATCCCTCTGTTGGTCGGCGCAGCCACCGACGCCGCCGACGATGGCAACGAAGAGAAGCTCTTCTGGATGGTCGGGGCGATCATGGTGGCCGCGGTGCTGCGGCTCGGCCTGACCGTGATCCGGCGTATCGTCGCCGGCCGGGTTTCGCTCGCGGTCGAATACGACCTCCGCCAGGAGGTCTACGCGCATCTGATGAGTCTCGAGCTCGGTTTCTTCGATCGAAACCAGACCGGACAACTGATGAGCCGGGCCACGGTTGACCTCCAGTCGATCCGCTTCTTCCTTGGCTATGGCCTGATTTTCTTCAGCCAGAGTGTGCTGACCGTTCTGCTGGCCGGAGTCGTCATGTTCGTGCTCAATCCCTGGCTGGCCCTGGTCGCTCTCGCTCCGGCGCCGCTGATCGTGTTCACGGCGCTGCGCTATACCCGCCAGTCCCGACCTGCAATGCAGGAGGTGGCCCAACGAGTCGCCGAGCTCACCGCTCAGGCGGAAGAGAGTGTTTCCGGAATCCGCGTGGTCAAGGCATTCGCGCGCGAGGACCATCAATTCGAACGATTCCAGGGGGCGGTTGACCGGCTCTTTGACCAGTCGATCCAGTCGACCCGGATCCAGGCGTTCTTCACCCCGCTGATCGGCGCCCTGCCCCAGATCGGCACCGCACTGGTCCTCCTGATCGGCGGCCACGAGGTGCTGAACGGCAATCTCAACCTCGGCCAATTCACCGCCTTTTACGCCTTCATGCTGATGCTGTCCGGGCCGCTGCGCACGGTCGGCATGGCCCTCGGGATGGGACAAAGGGCGATCGCCTCCGGGAACCGGCTCTTCGAAGTGCTCGACCGGGAGCCGCGTCTGACCTCCGCGCCGGACGCGAAGCCGCTGCCTGCCGGGGGCGGCGAGGTCCGCTTCGATTCGGTCTCGCTCAGTTACGGGCCGGAAGCGCCGGAGGCACTCCACGGGATCGACCTCGAAGTTCCGGCCGGGGCCCGGATCGCCTTGGTCGGACCTTCCGGATCCGGCAAGACCAGCCTCGCCGCACTGCTCGCCCGCCTCTACGACCCGACCGAAGGAAGTGTTTCGATCGACGGGGCCAACCTGCGGCAGGTCTCGATCCCTTCGCTTCGCCACCAGATCGCCTATGTCTCGGATGAGAACTTCCTCTTCAGCGACACGATCGCCAACAACATTTCCTATGCCCGGTCCGATGCCACCCCCGCAGAGATCGAAACTGCAGCGCGGCTCGCCCAGGCTTCCGAGTTCATCGATGCCCTGCCCGACCGGTACGACACGGTGGTCGGTGAGCGGGGGCTGACCCTTTCCGGAGGCCAGCGCCAGCGGGTGGCGATCGCAAGGGCGCTGCTGGCCGATCCGCGGATCCTGATCCTCGATGACGCTACTTCCTCCCTGGATGCGACCACCGAGCGCCAGATCAGGGAGGGGCTGGCTGAAGCCATGGCCGACCGGACCACCTTCGTAGTCGGCCATCGCCTCTCGACCGTTTCCCTGGCCGACGAGGTCCTGCTAATGGACGAGGGCCGAATCGTCGACCGCGGAACGGTTGAAGACCTGACCGCCCGCTCGCCACTGTTCAGGGAACTGACCGGCGGTTCCGGCGAAGAGCCGCTGTTCGTCCCCGAGGACGAGGAGGTGCTGGCATGAGCGCCAACCAATCCGGCACCTCCCGGTCTGAACACCGGGAAATCGTGGCCGGCCGCGGTCGCAAGATCCGCTGGACCCTCGGTCTGCTGAGGCCGTACCGCACCCGCATCATCTTCATGGTCCTGGCCGTGGTCACGTCGACCGCGGCTGCGCTTGCCCCGCCCTATCTGGCCGGACGCGCAATCGATGCCGGAATTCAGACCGGTGACATCACCGCGCTCAACGTGACCATCGCCCTCTTTGTCATTGCCGTGGTCGTCAATGCCGTCACTTCCTGGCTTCAGACCTGGCTGGTCGGCTGGGTCGGCATCCGGGTTCTGCAGGACCTCCGCGAACAGGTCTTCAAGCACATCCAGCGCATGTCGATCGGTTTCTTCAACCGCAACAGCCCCGGGGCGCTGATTTCCCGCATGACCAATGACATCGAGGCGCTCAATCAGTTGATCAGCGACGGCATCGTGACGCTGTTCGCAAATCTGCTGACCCTGTTCGGGGTGGTCGCGATCATGCTGCTACTCGATTGGCGACTGGCCCTGGTTACCTTCGCCGTGTTGCCGTTGCTGCTGATCACCAGCCTGGTCTTCCGCAAGTTCTCGGCCGGCGCCTTCAAGGAAACCCGCGAGCGGATCGCGATGGTGACCTCACACCTTCAGGAAACCCTGAGCGGGGTCAGAGTGGTTAGAGCCTTCGGCCAGGAAGATCGCCACGTGGCCCGCATGACCGAGCTGAACGAGGCCAACCGCCAGGCAAACATGGCGACCGTCTACCTGAATGCCAGCTACTTCCCGGCGACCGAGCTCCTGACCGCGATCGGCACCTCCGCGATCCTCCTGTTTGGCGGCTGGCAGGTGATCGAAGGCAACATCATGATCGGTGTTGTGGTCTCCTTCGTCGGTTACCTGCAGCTCTTCTTCGATCCGATCCAGCAGCTCTCCCAGCTCTATGCCACCTACCAGCAGGGCATGGCCGCCCTCGACAAGATATTCACCCTGCTCGACACCGAGGTCGAGATCGTCGATTCACCGGATGCGATCGATCCGCCTCCGCTGGAAGGAAGGATTACTTTCGATCATGTCTCCTTCAGCTACGCCGACGACGGAAACCTGGCGACCAGGGATGTCGATTTCCAGATCGAGCCCGGCGAAACGGTAGCTCTGGTTGGCAGTACCGGGGCCGGCAAATCCACCCTCGCCAAACTGATCACCAGGTTCCATGACCCGCAGCAGGGCCGGATCCTGATCGATGACCGTCCCCTCTCCGATTACAGGCAGCGGCCGCTCCGGCGGCAGATGGGAATCGTGCCGCAGGAGGGATTCCTCTTCTCCGGCTCGATCGCCGAGAACATCGCCTTCGGCCGGCCCGATGCCTCGATTGAGGAGATCGCCGAAGCAGCCGACGCGGTCGGTGCCACCCCGTTCGTCGAGCGGCTCAGCGACGGCCTCGAAACCGAGGTCGGTGAACGCGGGGTCCAGCTTTCATCCGGCCAGCGCCAGCTGGTCGCCTTCGCCCGGGTGATCCTGGCCGAACCGAGAATCCTGATCCTCGATGAAGCAACTTCAGCGGTCGACACCCGCACCGAGAAGGTGATCGAGCGAGCGCTCGACGAGGTGCTCCATGGCCGCACCGCGGTGGTTATCGCCCACCGCCTCTCCACCATCCGCCGGGCCGATCGGATCATCGTCCTGGAACACGGCCAGATCGTGGAATCAGGCAGTCACGACGAGTTGATCAAAGCCGGTGGTCGTTACGCCGGCCTGTATTCGAGCTGGACTGCCTAGCTGGTTCTAACCGGGGCCGATACCGCCCGACGAACCGCCGGTGCTGCTGCCGCCGGTACTCGGGGTACTCGGTGTGGCCGGGGCGACGCCGCCGCCGGTCCCGGTTGCCGGAGGCGCGGTTGTGGTCGGCGGGGTGTAAGTCTCATCCGGAGTTGTCGCCGGAGGCGTGTAGGTCCCGGTCGAATCGGTGCCGGTCGAGGTGCTGTCCGTGCCGCTAGAGCTGGACGGGTATGAAGTCGCCTCCGGAGCCTGCGAACACTCGGTGAAGCCGTATTCGTCGGCGGCCGTGGTGAAGGCTGTCGTGTCACCGGAACCGTCGGCCAGATCCTGCGCGGCGGCAATCACGTCGGTTGGCGGTTCACCGTCGCTGGGGGTTCCGAAGTCACCGAGCTGCTGGGCAATGCCGTCATAGATGTCGGCAACCTGGGACGACTTGGTCGTCTCATCGGCGGTCGACGATTCGATTGCCCCGAGGGCCGAGTTGGCCTCCGCGCAGACCGCGTCACCCTCTGAAATCAGCTGATCCTGGGTAATCGCGACCGCTTCGGTGGTCCCGGTCGTCGCCGTCACAGGGGTCGTCGTTTCGTCGTCGTCGCCACCGCCGCAACCGGCAGCTCCGATACCCAGAGCCAGTGAGAGCAGGGCGACGCCGAAGACCCGGCGAGAGTCAAATCCTTTGGTGGGCACGCCATTGACCGTAACAGACCGCCCGGTCAGGCGAAAATCGCCGGATTGCGGGGCAAAAGGGCCTGCCGGCGCCTTTCAGACTGCACCTGCGGGGCCGCGTCGTTATCCTTGAGGACCACCGCTGCGGGATAGAATAATGGTAATTCGTGCGGTTCTGGTCCGTGAAATCGGGGTTCGAGTCCCTGTCCCGCAGCCTTTCAGCCCGGCCTTCGAGCCGGGCTTTTTCATGCGTCGGTGAAGATCCTCTTCAGCTCTTCTTCGCGTTCCGGGTCGAGCACGGCGAGGATGTCATCGCCTTCCTGGAAGACCGTGTCCGCGTTCGGCACCAATCCACGTCCGTCGCGGATGATCGCGATGACCAGTGTGTTGTCCGGTGTGTTCAACTCGCCGACCGTGCGACCCACCACCGGTGACTTACTGCCAAGGCGGATCTCGATGATCTCGATTTCTTCTTCTTCGAGGTCGAGCAGATGAACCAGATTGTGGTGCGGTACCTCGTGCTCGAGAAGCCGCAGGATCAGTTCCGTGGCCGAAACCACCGGCTTGATGCCAAGCAGGTCGAAATGGGCCCGGTTGCTGGGATTGTTGACCCTGGCGATGATCCGGCCGATCCCGTACTTCTCCTTGGCCACCTGGCAGATCAGGATGTTGTCCTCATCGTCTCCGGTAACCGCGATCACCATGTCCGCCCGCTCGATCCCCGCCCGTTCCAGCACCCATAGCTCGGAAGCGTCGCCGTAGAGGACATTGTGTTCGAGCAGCTGCTCGACCCCGAGATAGCGCTGGCGGCGATTCTCGATCAGGGTGACTTCGTGACCCTGTCCGAGCAGCTCCCTGGTCAGATTCACGCCGACTTTGCCGGCTCCGGCGACAATGATGTACATCTAGCCTTCCTCCCCGGACTCGGGCGGAGCCGCCGGCGAGTCGGCGAACTCGGCCGTCCCGGCGTCAAGCGAGGTCGGATCGGCGTAACGGCGAAGCTTGTCCTCAAGCATCTCGACCGCCACCTTGGTCGGGCAGATCGTTCGCAGACCCTGCTCGCGGTACCACTCGGCCCGGAGCGGATCGAGGATGCGGGCGATCACGGTGTCGACCTCGTAGCGGCGCTGGGCGATCTGGGCAATCACGATGTTCGTGTTGTCGCCGTTGGTGGCGGCGACGAAAGCGTCGGCTTCGATGATCCCCGCCTCCTCCAGAGCCTGGGTTTCGAGCGCGGTGCCGACCGTGAACTGACCGCCCGCTTCCTCCCAGGAAGTGTCGAGTCCGACCTCTAGCCGTGCATGGGACTCGGGATCCTGATCGAGGCAGGAAACGGTATGGCCTTCAGCCAGCATTGAGCGGGCAAGATTCGAACCCACCCGGCCACATCCGACGATCAGCAAGAACATGGTTCCCATAATAGGTCGGGCGGGGTCCGACCCGCCCTCCCGTCAAAACCCGCCCCGCCCACGAGCAAGAAATGGATGGGTGGGGCTCTGCCTTCGATTGCTCCGGTCAGGCGGATCTGGGGGCGGTCAGGAGGACGCGGCAGGGCGCTCGCTTGAGAACGTAGGCGGTGATCGGGCCGATTTCTTCGGGGCGGTAGTCGCCGATCCCGCCGAACTGGGCCCCGCCCTTGATCGGACTCGGCGGCTCGGCACCCATCACGATCGCGTCGACCCCGAGACGGCGGGCGTTGAAGATGATGCCGGTTCCTTTCTTCCTGACCCGCACGATCTCCACCTTGACTTCAACGTCCTCGTATTCGTCGGCCACGTCCTTGGCCCGTTTGGTTGCCCGCTGCGCCTCGTCGGCCACTTCCTCCGGCAGGGGATCGTTGATCGCCCGGGTAAGCGGAATTTCGATCAGGTAAAGGATGGTCATCACCGAGTGGGTGCCCTGCTCGCCCTTTTCGCCCGGTTCACCCTCGGCGGCCATTCGACCCGCCGTCGAGACGATGTCATCGTCGATCCTGGTCCCGAAAATCGGCACGAGGATGTTGTTGAACTCAATCGAGACCCGCGGTCTGGTCAGAGCCCTCGGTTCGACCGCGACCTGTTTGGTCAGGCTGATCTGCTCGATCACCCGTCGATAAATCACATAGCCGACCAGCCCGATCGCCAGCCAGCCCAGCCCGACCCAGCGGGCCGAATCGTGGAAGAGCAGGACCGAGATCAGTGCGAGGCTGCTGAGCACAGCTCCGATCACCGCGCTGAGCGGACGTTCCGCCCCGGCGATCTTCATGTTGAAAGGCGCCCTGAAAGGTCGCTCGGCATCAGGCATCGTCCGCCGAAGCCGCAGCACTGACAGGTTTGCAATGGTGATCGCCAGGGTCGCTCCGAAGGCGTAAATCCCGGCCAGCGCCTCCACATCGCCGATCACAGCCAGAGCGAATACGGCCAGCGCGCAGAGGATGATGGCCTTGTATGGCACCTCATAGCGGCGTCCGAGCTGCCCCAGCCAGCTGGGGATCTGCCGGTTAACGGCAAGCGTGTGGGTGTGACGTGAAACCCCCAGCATTGCTGTGTTGGCAGCCCAGACCAGCGTCGCGGCGGCGACGATGGCGACCAGCCACTGCAACGCCGTCGAAAGCCATTCGGGATGGAAAGCCTCGACCACCCCCAGGACCGGTGCCTCGATGTAGATCGAACCCAGTTGGGTAACCGGTCCGTCGGGACCGATGTAGACCGGAACCGCCATCAGGGCCACCGCCGCCATCAGGGCATAGAGCAACGGCACGATCCAGACCGCCCTGGTCACCACCCGGGTGAACTGGCGCGGATTCAGATCCAGATCCGGCGCGAGGTTCGAGACCGCTTCGATACCGGCGTAGGCGAGCATCGCCAGAACCGCGGCGTAGACCACATCGCGAATGCCGGGACTGGTGAACAGGTCGACATGCCTGGTCAGGCTTTCCGGGTCCATGACCACGAATAGTCCGACCACGATCACCAGCACCTGGGTGAAGAGATCAACTGCAGCCAGGAAGAGCAGGAAACGCGGGCGCCTCCGGGCCGGAATGTCGAGCAGGTTGAGCACCGTGATGTACCCGACCACGGCGGCAATGATGATCGGCACCCAGATCGTGTGGTGGATGTCGCCGGTGATCGGACGCAGATAATGCGGCACCGAAAGGACCGCAATCGCGATCACGATCAGGTAATCGAGCAGGATGACCCAGCCCGCCACGAAGGCGATCAATTCGTTGAAGGCATGCCTCGCGAACGAAGATGAACCACCCCGCTCGCGCAACATGGCGCTGCCTTCGAAGTAGACGAAGATCGTAAGTACGAAGAGGATCCCGGTGGCGACGAAAATCAGCGGGGTGAGGCCGAGACCCTTCTTGGCAACCACTCCGAGCGCGAAATAGATCGAGAAACCGACCGAGGCGTAGGTGACGATCAACAGCCAGAGGGCCCCGGACTGCGGCGCCTTCTCGGGAATTTTCACGTCCCGCATCTTCATTCGGATCCCTCTCCGGTGATCCGCCTCTGGATCACGTACCGGCCGACGCCGACTCCGATGAAGGCGAGCCCGATCAGGAATCCGATTGAAAGTGGCCCGCCGCCACGGACCAGGGTCATGGCGAGGATGATCACGCCGATCACCGTGTAGACGATCGAGAACGCCCGAATCGAGCGGTCGTAGACCCCGCCCTGCTTCATGCCTTCACCGGTTCACGGGAAACCCCGGGATCGCTCACGCCGGGATCTTCGGAGACCACGATCACCCGGCAGGGACGCTCCCGAAGCACCGTCTCGAGGATCTTGCCGTACTGCGGCACCCCGCCCCTTGATCCCAGACCGATCACGACTGCCGCCGCCTTTGAGGTGCGGGCCTGGCGCGCGAGAAAATAGCCCTCCTGTCCGGGGCGGACCCGTTCAACCCGGCCCGAAACCCGCAGGCCTGCGATCAGCTTCGCTCGCTCGATCTTGCTCTGGGCCTCCTTCTCCTCTTTCGCCATCGAACTCTCGAGCGGCAGGTGGGTGGGCACCGTGAGCAGGGCGGTGATGTGGATCCCCCTCCGGCGATCCGAGGTCAGCTTTGCCGCCGTCGCCATCACCTCTTCGGAGAAGGGTTGATCGGCCGGAAAGGCGACGATCACCGACTTGTACTCGATCTCCTCCACCCCGAGCGGTTCGGGCAAGAGCACCTTCACGGTCTCGGTCAGGGGCAGTTCCTGATGGCGGCGGAAGACCATGTACCCGACCAGCCCGATCGCCAGCCAGACGGTCCCGACGGCCAGGGTCACCGGGTTGAGTGCCATGACCACCATCCAGGCGGCGAAGGTGCCGAAGCCACCGAACACCGCGGTGAGCGGGATCAGGGCACCGCGGAATCGGATGTTCCCCCGTGGCTCCCAGGCGCGTTCCGCATCCGGCTGTTTCTGCCTTAATCGGATCACCGCGGCATGAGCGATCGTGAATGACAGCATCGCGCCGAAGGAGTACATGGTCGCGAGGAAGGAAGCCTGACCCGGGATCAAGGTGATGATCGCGAGGATCGCGAAGAAAATAATCGCGATGTAGGGCGTTCGGTAGGTCGGGTGGATCTGGCGGATGACCTCAGGCAACTGCCGGTACTGGCCCATCGAATAACTGAGCCGGGATACCCCGATCAGTCCGGCGTTGGTCGCGATCACCAGGATGACTGCCGCGAGGACACCCACATAGACCCTGAGGATGTCGGTCCAGCCGCTGGATAACCCGAGGTTCTCCACGATTCCGAGGATCGGATCGTCGGCGAAGGTCGTGCCCAGCTCGGTCACGTAGTTTCCGGACGGATCCAGGTGAACCGGCATGGCCGAAAGGGCCACGATCGGAATGAACAGATAGAGCGCGAGCACTGCAACGACGACCAGTGCCACTCCCTGCGGGACCGATCTGGCCGCGTCTTTGGCCTCCTCCGACATGTTCGAGATCGTCTCGATGCCGGTGTAGGCGATCATGCCGACCGCAATTCCCAGCGCGAAATCAGGCCAGGTCGGGGCGACCCCGAGGTGGATGTTTTCAATCAGGACATTCGTGTTGAAGACCAGGAACATGCCGATTCCGACCAGAACCACCTGGGTGGCCAGGTCGGCCACGGCGAGGATGATGTTCAGCCGCGCCGACTCCTGCCCGCCCCGGATGTTGAGCCAGGCGAGGAAGACGATCACGATCGCCCCGCCGACGATGTCGCCCGGTGCATGCCCGAGCGCCGGCCAGAAGACGGCCAGGTAATGCGGCACGAAGTAGGCCGAGATCGCGACCGTGATCGTGTAGTTCAGCATCTGCGCCCAGGCCGCGATGAAGCTGACCAGCTCGTTGAAGGCGTGCCGGCCGAAGGAAGACGAACCACCGGCCTCCGGGTACATCACGGTCGCCTCGGCGTAAGTGGCCGCGGTACAGATGAAGATCAGCCCGGCGATCATGAAGGCGACCGGGGTAAGGCCCAGCGCGAAGGCGGCGGTGACGCCGAGCGCGTAATAGATCGACGAGCCGACATTGCCGTAGGCGGCAGCGAAGAGGGCTCCTGAACCGTAGATGCGGCTCAGGCTCTGGTCACGCGGAATCCGTTCAGCCAAGACTCATCAACTCAGCCTGCGCTTGCGGCAGACCTTCCCCAGGCCCATTCCAGAACCACTTTCAACGATCCGTCGGGGGCTTTATCGACGGTGATCGGCACCGGCATGGCCCGGCGCATCTCGGTGATCAAATCGCCTTCCGTTTCGACCTCGAGCACGAACGTCGCCTGATCATTCGATCGTTCCACGGACGCAACTTTGCGAACAGCACCGAGTCCGCGAAGCGCCGTCTCGGCGACCGCGGCCATTGCCAGTTCCGGCAAGGGGGAAACGCTGACTACTACCTCGCCTTGTGCCGGGGCAGCCGAAGCGACGGGATGCTCTGCTGCCGGAGGGCGAGGGGCAAGAGATTCAACCGCGGCCACGAGTTCCTGAACCCGATCGGCCAACGCCTGAACTTCAAGGCTGACTCGACCTACCGAAGCACGGAGGTCATCGACGGCGGCGGCGTCCGCATGTCGGGATTCTGAACTCACGGTCCCATCCTATCTCCACCAGAGCCCGCCCATCAATCAGTTGCCGCTGTGGGCGGGCGGGCTTCCGTTGGTGCCCGGCGAAGACCGGGCGCCGTTAAGGTGAATAGACCTGGGCGGAAACCACGCACCAGTTGTTGGAGGCAACCGGGTCGTTGACCTTCCACCTCGAAGAGACCAGGATCCGGTCTCCGTTGTCCATCTGAATGAAGAGCATGCCGTTGTTGGGCAGGCGCATGATCAACGGACCGACGCCCTGGTTGACTTTGTAGTCGTCGGAACCTTCCCGGGTGTAGACGCTGCCGCCGATCGCCGAATCCACGATCAGGCGACGGTAACCGTTCGGACCGGCCTGGCAGATCGCCTGCACGTTCCCGAGTCCGGGGAAGTCGACGACGCTCGAAGTGTTCTTTGCGGTCGCGTTGGCCTCACCCCGCCAGACGATCTGGACCGAACGGGCCATCGGATCGGTGATCTGATCGGTCTGGGTGCGGAAGGTCGCCTTCACGTGGCAGTAGGAGCTGCCTTCCTTGTTGAAATCCCAGACCCAGTCAAGATCGAAGGTGGTCGGTGATGCCAGGGCCACGCCGCCCGGTCCGTCGATCGGACCGCGGTCGGAGATGATCCCCTGGAAGGTGCCGGTCGAATGCTTCTCGGTCGGACCGAACTTGTTCATGCCCTCGCGGAAGTCGGGCCCGGTTCCTTCGGTGTACTTGGCTTCACGCACGGCCTTTTCGTAGCCCTTGCCGAAGTCCCAGTTCTTGTAGGTCCAGGTCATCATCGCGCTCTCGCGGCTGGTATCAGAGGGGTAGAAGCGCACCCACTGCTGGTACGGGCTGCAGACGACTTCGCCGTATCCGATGCCGGGCGCGATGAAACCACCGACCTGCCGGCCGTCCCACTTGCCGTTGGTCCAGTCGACGGCGACCTTCTGGGTCAGCTGGCCTGTGGTCGGCACCGGCTTCGCGCCACCGCCGCCCTTGCCGAAGCGCCAGGTCTGACTCGAGGCGCGGAAGATGCCGGAAGCCAGATCCTGCCCGGTCAGGCGGACCCGGTACTTGGCCGGCTTCAGCTTGCCTTTGATCGGCAGCTCGGCCAGGATCTGCTTGCTGCCGATCGACTTGATCACCTGCTGGCTGACAACGCCACCGCCGGGACCGATCAGCGAAACCCTGGTCCAGCCGACCTTGGTTCGGCGGACCGGTCGCAGGGCGAAGCGGACGACGCCGACGTTGTCACCGATCCGGGTACTGACCGGAATCGCCTTCAGCCCGAGGGTAGGCCGGTGAAATTTCCAGACGCGGGTCTTGGTGATTCGCTTGCTGCAGCGCCCCGGCTTGCTGGCGGTCACCCTGATCCGATACTTGCCCTGCTGCATGCGACGGCCAACATGCATTTTGACCAGCGTGGTGCGACCCGGTACGAGACTGCCGACGATCCGGCCTCTGGCAAACACGCGGCCATGCCGTACAACCTTGACGTTCGGCGAGCGGACGGTGCCCTTGGGGTTCAGGTACAGCCAGGCATAACCGTCCTCCAGTAGCCCGGTCGGGTCATGGGTACTCAGCTTGGTGTTGATCGGCAAGGTCGAGCAGGGACCGACCCGCTTCTTTTTCGCGGCCGCGCCGGAAGCAGCAGGCATCGCGGCCAAGGTAAAACCCAGACCGATGAGCAAGAGGATTGTCGCTATACGCCGAAACACGTTAATCATGATCTCACCCCGCCTTAAACCCGCGTTCAAGGCCGAGTAGCGGAAAATCCGCGTGGATCTGTGAGGAATTGCGGCTACTCGCCACTGGCCGAATCGGCCTCTTGCTGCGTTCCGACCGAGGTTCCTGCGCCAGATTCGTAGAAAATTATGTCCGGCTCGGAGGTGCCGTTCAGCCAGGCAAGCTCGGTCGCCTGAGTCTCATCCGGCAGCGGCACGAGGGCTGCGTCTTCAGCAAGCTGCTGGGAACGAGAGAGACTCTGGACCAGGAAGGCGTTGATGTCCTGGTCAGTCATGTTCTTGTAATTGATGGTCAGGAGCAGTTGCCGGGCCAGCGGGTAGGTCGCGTTGGTAACCGTAGCCTGCGAGGGGAAGATGCATTCCGGCTGGGCGAAATCGTTCGATGCGCTGACTTCCATCGGCCGCAGCTGCTCTTCGAATGCCTCGTAGTAGGAGAAGCGGAAGAGCCCGAGCGTTCCGCGGACTTCCGCCAGGCGACGGAGGGCGGCGCGATTCTGCCTCGCATAGCGGCGGGCTGCAGGCAGGGACTTCTCGAGGTTCTCGAGATTTGCCTGGGCCTTGGCCAGCTTGCGGCGATCGCGGGCCTGATCCTCTGGCGGGCGTTCGTCGGCGATTCCCTTGGCGACTTCGGCCCGGGCGTCACGCACCGCGCGGCGGTTCTCGGCCAGCGAATCGAGGATCCCCTGGTAGACCTGCCGCGAGCGCTGGAACTGGGCGGCCGCCCGGAAGTCCCGGTTGCTGCCTACGACCGCACGCCGCACCCCGGCGTCGGTCGGGAAGGCCTGGTAGTCGCTGCGGAAATCGAGCATGGTCGGTTCTGGAGCCCCGAGCACGTACTGGCCGAAGAAGCCGAAGACGTTTGAATCCTCGTCCGGTCCGGCGACCTTCATCCTCGGTTCGTTCGTGTCGCCGCCGAGATCGTGGCCGTAACCGACCTGGCTCCAGCTGTTGATGTCGGAACCGGCCCGGAAGATGTTCCGGACTTCATCGAAGCTGAGGCAGTCGGTGCCGACATCGGTCTCGTTCTTGATCGCAAGGACGACCGCGTCCGAGGCGACCTGGAACTGGACCGGCTGAATGCCGTTGGCGATGCATTTGCGGTATTCGGCTTCGGAGATTGGCCGGGCCGAATCGACGACATCGGCCTTGCCGGCGCAGAACTGCTGGAAGGCCTGGTTCTCGCCTTCTTCGTCGACGGTCACGTTTGCGGTGCCACCAGCCGCGTTGTAGGTCCTGACCAGATCGGGGGTCAGGGAACCCTGGGCCTTGCCGGCTATCCGGATGGTCCCGACCTCACGCGGGGTGGGTTTGGCTTCCTTGGTCTTGCTGTTGCCGGTCTGGGCCGGCACGAAGTTCGCGTCGGAGCCGTCGTGACCCGCCGACTCAGGTGCTTCATCCGGATTCACGCCACAGCCGGCGACAAGCAGCATCAGCACGGCTGATGCGCAGGCGATACCGGCCCTCTTGTTTTTCAGCACCCGACTCACAGTCCACCTCCGACTTCGTTGCCAGACGCGGCGCTGCCGGACTGAACCTGCGAATTGTCACCGCCGGTCTCGGGACCTTCGAGGCCGACCTGGCTTAGTGGCGGATCCTTGTAGATCTGAGGCAGCGAAATCACTTCAAAATCGTCCAGCTTCAGCCAGTCGAGTTCATCACCCCGAAGCAGTTTCGGCGAGGTACCGAGCGGTGCGTAGAGACTGGGCACCGCGGCCCGGTCGACCACGATCGCCCCGTAGGTCCTCAGTGCGGTAAGAATCGCATCGGCCGAGCGTCGACGCTGCCCCTTCAGGGTGCGGAGCTTCTTCTCGTTGATCGACACGTCTGCGCGCAAACGGATCCGGGCCCCGGCCGGCAGCGACTTGCGATCGCCGTTGCCGTCAGTAACCGAAGCGGGCTGAACAAAATTGCGACGGGCGAGGCCGGGAACTGAAATCGCCAGGGCATGGCTGATCTCGCCCCGCTCCAGTTCCTGGGGGCCGATAACACCGGCGAAGAGCGGCAGCCCGGATCCACGCGCACCAACCGCCCGGTCCGGGTCGATGCTGACCGGCTTGCTGAAGCCGGGGCCATCCAGGGTCCAGGCCTTTCCGAACTGGTAGGAAATGGTGCCGTCGCCTTCACGGCGGGCACGCCAGAAGTCATATCCCATACCGTTTTCCCGGTCGATCACGCTGAGCCAGCCGTCGTAGCGCGGGTCGGGAGTGGTGTTCGCGGGGATGTTCAGCGTGCTCGGAACCTTGGGATCAGCCGAGCTGCACTTCGACTGACGGCAGACGAACTTGGTGTTGACCGAATCCTGGGTGTTGGCTGCGACGATCAGGGGAGCCCAGACCTGCGAGTTGACGAAGATGCCGTCGTCGACGATCTTTCGAGTGAAGGTCTGAACGCCTTCCTGGCCGGGAACCTCCTTCGCAGCCCTTCGGAATTGGGCTAGTTCCAGCATCCGGTCGGAGGCATCATCAATCGGCAGACCCTCGGCCGTCGTGTTCCAGGGACTGTCGGCCGAGAAAAGGCGGCCCTCGGCGACCGGATCGGTGCCAGCGGTCACCGCGGAACCGGTGCCGGGCTCGGTTGCACCAGTCGTTTCGTTCGCGGTCGCAGCGGTATCGCCAGTTGCTCCGGTGCCGCCGGTAGTCGACTTGGCCGAGTTGTCGCCGGAATCACCATTGTCCGAATCATTCGAACCGCAGGCAGTGACCAGCAGGCCGAGCAGGGCCGTCAACGCGATCACGAGGATCCAGCGCTGCATGCTGCGATTCGGCACTACTCACCCTCCAGGCTCGGGGCGGAGGACGTACCGTTGTTCGGTTCAACCGTGCTGCCGTTATTGGACGGCGATGGCGAAACCGGAGTCACATCCGTTTCAGACTGGGACGGTGTGGTCAGATCCGGACCGTTCGGATTCAGGGGCGAAGTCGGAGTGACCGGATTCGGAGTCGTTCGCGGCTCATTCGACTGCTGATCGCTCTCATCCGAAGGCGGCTTGGTCTCGGAGACTTCCACCAGCACGTAGCGGTCAGTTCGGAATATCGGGGTGAACCCCGCTTCTCCGCCCTGGACGGCGGTAGGCCACTTCTTGGCGATCTGATCGCCTTCGCGGCTGGTGGTGATCAGCATGTAACTGACGTCCCGCTCGCCGTCCTTGCCCCAGGGGTTGTCAATCGTCGCCTGCCAGTCATCTTCACCCGCGTCGACCCGGTCGAGGAAGTTCTGGGGACGCCCGGAGGTGATCATCACGCCGTAGCTGAAGTTCTGATCAACGAGGATCGATCGTTTCTCCTGGGGAATCTTGTTGTTGATGAATCTGGCCATGGAGAGTTCCGGATCGATGCCGACCGTGTAGTCGCCCAGAGACTTGGTGCCCTCCTGGCTGTCGCGATGCTCGACCCAGCGGGTAAATGCCTCCGCCTGGTTCTGGAACCGGTAATCCCGCATCGTGTTCCAGCTCAGCGGTATCGCCGCGATCAGCCCGACCCCGAGGATTACTGCAGCGACGACCCCCCAGCCATCCTTGCCGAACCAGGCCACCGCACCAACCGCGAACACCGCCAGCGGCAGACCGTAGGAAATGGTGAGCAGATCCGCCTGGTCGGCGGCGACGGCCCGGATCACCGGCGCGGCAGCGATGCAGAGCCCGACTACCAGCAGGCCCCAGCCGGTCGCGTCCTTCTTCAGGAACGAGCCGATTATCAGCAGGAATCCCGCTACCAGAGCCAAAGGGGCCACCCCAAGGGTAACTTCAAACAGGTCTCCGAGACTGCCCCCTACATCGGTGGTGATCGCCTGCAGGGCCCCCGTGGTGTTGACCTGGATGACCCCGTTCTGGGCGGTCACCCACTGGAACGGGTCACCCAGGAGCACCCAGTTCATCAGGCACCAGAAGAGCAACGCGTAGGCGACCGGGGTCAGGAAGAGCAGCAGGCTGGAGCGGGTCTTCAGTCCGTCATCGTTCTTGCTGGCGCTGATGATCATGATCGCCACCATGAAGCCCAGTCCGACGAGGATGTACCCGTAATCGACCATTACGGCCAGCCCCATGGCCAGACCGGCACCTGCGATGTGACGGGTCTGGTCAGTGACCGACCAGGCGATCGTCGATGAGAGTGCGATGGCGAGCAGGCACAGACCGAGGGTCTCCGGGTCGCCGTTGGCGGCGAAGAACGCGAACATCGGATTCAGGCCGAACAGGATCAGCAGAACGATGCGGAAGATCAGGTTGATCTCGCAAATCCGCATCAGCGAGTTCAAAGATGCCATCAGCAAACCGGCCGTAATTGCCCCCAGAACCGGCATCGCGACCAGCGAGGTCGCCAGCGGCTTGACCAGACTGAGCGGCATGTAGGCGATCGAACTGAAGGTCGCGGCATCCAGGCCGATAGCCGCCAGGCGCGGAGGGTCGTTCCAGAAGACCATGTAGGCCTCGTTGAGGTGCGCCAGCGAAATGAAATCGACGATGCGCCCGTCGGTAAGCATGAAGTAGCCGAGGACGCCGTAGATGATCGCGAAGACCGCGAAGACGATGCCGCTCTCCCAGTTGGCCCTGGGCGCGTCCGGGCTGAAAGGCCGCGGTTCGGGCGGGACTTCACCGATGCTTGACGCGACCTCAGGGTCGACATAGGTGCGACGGACCCTTCTGGTCCTGACTTCTTCCTGAACCGCGGCGGTACCCCCGTCGTCAATTACGGGATTAATGTCGATCCGCTCGTCGGCCATCAGACGGTGCCCGCTTTCCGCGGAGTCGTCGTGTGGGCATGTTCGGCACCGCCGCCGAGGTCGAGTCCGTGTTCAGTCTTCTCCCAGTAGAACGGGTTGGTTACGAGCTGACCGAAGCCCTTCCAGGCCGCGACAGACATCAGGCCCCAGTAGAACGGCAGGAAGAGCGCGTAGGGCGCGAGGCTGTAATCACCACGCCGGACCGAAGCCGCGAGCCCCAGGTAAACGAAGACGAAGTTGCCAAAGAAGAGCTGTGACGCGGCGAGGAAGTACACCCAGCCGGGGAAGAAGTCCTCGATGATGCCGAGCTGGGTCAGCGCGAAGATGGTGGTCAGGAACCAGAAGATCGGGTTGATCAGGAACATGAAAGTTCCGCCGATCAGCAGTTGGAATGAAAGGAATCCCTTGAGGCCGACGTTGGAGAGGAAGCGGAACGGATTCCGCATGTAGACGAGCCAGGTCTGCAGGTAGCCCTTGATCCAGCGGGAGCGCTGGCGGATCCAGTTCGGGATGCTGGT
>WBZM01000312.1_pt1 | contig 73025 bp, 65 predicted proteins | sample 5204271 | NCBI WGS metagenome assembly WBZM01 (sample SAMN12344346, study PRJNA552823) | activated sludge metagenome | biome: Activated sludge suspended growth; feature: Nitrification reactor; material: Wastewater; isolation source: activated sludge from nitrification reactor of wastewater... | reverse complement strand
CGCGGCCAGGGTCGGTTCGAGACCCGCCGCGCCGACGATGGCCGCCATCACGGCATCGACCTCGCCATGGGAAGCCATGGCGACCAGCGCCGCGACCCCGTGCAGCACTTCGGTCGGCAAACCGGCCTTCCGGCACAAAAACGACAGTTCTTCGGCCAGCGGCGCATCGCGCACGACGGCGAACGCCGGCGTAAATTCCCGGCACTGCTCAAACAGCTTCTCGATCTGGCTGTGTGCGCACAGTGCAAAGGCACGGTAGCGGTCGGGGTGACGGCGAATGACGTCGAGGGTGTTGACGCCGATCGAACCGGTGGCGCCGAGAATCGTCACGTTCTGGCGCTTCACCCCTGCCCCCGCGACAAGAGCAGCCACAGCAACGCCACTACCGGCAGCGTCGAAGTCAGGCTGTCGATCCGGTCGAGCACCCCGCCGTGACCAGGCAGGACGTTGCTGCTGTCCTTGATCCCGGCCTGCCGCTTGAGCATCGATTCATAAAGGTCACCGACGATGCTGATCGCCGTCACCGCCAGCAGGCAGACAATCCACAACGGCAAGCCGACTGGCGCGAATGAAAACCCGAGGCGCAGGGCCAGTCCGTAAAGCACGACGCCGAGCCCGGCGCCGATCGCGCCCTCCCAGGTCTTGCCGGGACTGATCGCTGGCGCCAGCTTGTGCCTGCCGAACGCCTTGCCGGAAAAATAGGCCGCGATATCGGCCATCCAGACCACCGCGAGGATCGCCAGCAGGATGCCCGGTCCGGAAACCCTCAGCTGGACGAGGGCCAGCCAGGTCGGGAAAAGCACGACGGCCCCGACCACGATGCCCGGCAGGCCATGCGGCAACGCCCATTTGGCCCGCAGCCACAGCGGAACCACCGCGCACCAGAACACGGCCGCCACGCCATACGCCGCCAGCACCCAAGGGGCCGCCAGGCCGGCGCCGGCGCCGATACCCATCGCCGCCGGCTCCAGCAGCGAAACCGCGGCACAAATGATGGCCAGCACCGCGCCGAGCAGGCGCCGTCCAGCCTCGGTCATCTTCAGCAAGCCCCCCCACTCCCAGGCACCGATGCCGATGAAGATGGCGACGAGCATCGCCCAGTAAGCCTGGGGCAAAAGGAAAAGGCTGGGCAGGACCAGCGCCAGCAGGGCCAGCGCGGTAATGACGCGGGTCCTAAGCATTGGCTTCGCCGGCCAGCTGCTCGCCGGTCCGTCCGAATCGCCGCTCCCGTTTCTGGTACGAGGCGATGGCCAGGTCGAACTTGCTGCGGTCGAATTCCGGCCACAAGGTGCTGGTGAAATAGAGTTCGGTATAGGCGAGCTGCCAGAGCAGGAAGTTGCTGATCCGCTCCTCGCCGCCGGTACGAATGAAGAGGTCCGGCTCCGGCGCGAAATGCATGGAAAGGTAAGGCTCCAGATCCGCCTCCGCCCACCCGGTGCGTTTTTCAGGCTGCGCCTGCAGCATGGCATTGACTGCCTGCATGATGTCCCAGCGGCCGCCATAGTTCGCGGCGATCGTCAGTTGCAGCCGCTCGTTCGCGGCAGTGCGCGCCTCGGCAGCACGGATCAGTTCCTGCAGGCGGGAATCGAAACGCGTGATGTCGCCGATGATGCGCAGACGGACACCGTTCTCGTCCAGTTTGTCGACCTGCTGCTCCAGCGCCTTGATGAAGAGTTGCATCAGCAGGCTGACCTCTTCCTCCGGCCGCCGCCAGTTTTCTGAACTGAAGGCGAACAGGGTCAGATATTCAATGCCGCGCTCGAGACAGGCACGCACCATCTTGCGCACCATCTCCACACCTTTCGCATGCCCGGAAAAGCGCGGCATGAAGCGCTTCTTCGCCCAGCGGCCATTGCCGTCCATGATGACGGCCACGTGCTGCGGCACGGCCGCCGCCTCGGGAACCTGTCGGGTGGAACTGGTGAAGAGCGCCATTCAGCTGGAAATTTCAGCCGGAATGCGCACTAAACCTGCATCAGCTCGGCCTCTTTCTGGGCGAGCATCTTGTCGACATCGGCGACGTATCGGTCGGTCAGCTTCTGGACATCGTCCTGCGCCTTGCGCTCGTCATCCTCGGGAATGTCGCCCTTCTTCAAGGCGTCCTTGAGGTGGGCGATGGCATCGCGGCGTAGATTGCGGATCGCCACCTTGGCGCCCTCGCCTTCGTGCCTGACGACCTTGATCATTTCCTTGCGCCGCTCTTCCGTCAGTGCCGGCATCGGCACGCGGATCAGGTCGCCCTGCGAAGCCGGATTGAGGCCGAGGTCGGAGTCGCGAATGGCCTTCTCGACCTTCTGCGCCATTCCCTTTTCCCAGGGCTGCACGCCGATCGTTCGGGCATCGATCAGGGTGATGTTGGCGACCTGATTGACCGGCACCAGGGAACCGTAATAGTCCACCTGGACGTGATCGAGCAGACCGGTATGAGCGCGACCGGTACGGATCTTCTGGAGGTCGTTCTTCAGCGCCTCGAGCGACTTCTGCATCTTGCCTTCGGCTGTCTTCTTGAGTTCCGGAATCATTTTGTCTCCCTCAGCAATAGACCAGCGTACCCTCATCCTCGCCGCAGACCACGCGCTTCAGCGCGCCGGGCTTGAAGATGGAGAACACGTTGATCGGCAATTTCTGGTCGCGGCACAACGCGAAGGCCGTGGCATCCATGACGGCGAGATTCCTGGCGATGGCGTCGTTGAAGCTGATCCTGTCGAAGCGGGTTGCCGCAGGATCCTTCTTTGGATCGGCGGAATAGATACCGTCCACCTTGGTGGCCTTGAGAACGATTTCGGCACCGATTTCCGACCCGCGCAAGGCTGCTGCGGTATCGGTGGTAAAGAACGGGTTGCCCGTCCCGGCACCGAAGATGACGATCTTGCCTTCCTCGAGGTAGCGTATGGCCTTGCCGCGGATATACGGCTCGACCACCTGCTCGATGTTCAGCGCCGACTGCACGCGGGCATTGAGTCCCGCCTGGCGGAACGCATCCGAGAGCGCCATGGCGTTCATCACCGTCGCCAGCATGCCCATGTAATCCGCGGTAGCGCGATCCATCCCGGTGGCCGTACCGGCCATGCCGCGAAAGATGTTACCGCCGCCGATCACGACGCCAATTTCGACGCCCAGATCGGCAACCGCCTTGATCTCCCCGACGATCCCCGCGATGGTCTGGGGATTGATGCCGTAGGCGTCGTTGCCCATCAGGGCCTCGCCGGAGAGCTTGAGGAGGATGCGCTTGTATCTGGGCGTGGTCATGGCTTTTCCCTGCAGATTACTTCTTGGCGGCGGCAGCAGCAGCCTGGGCAGCGACTTCGGCGGCGAAGTCGTCGACCTTCTTCTCGATGCCTTCACCCACCACGAACAGCGTGAAGGCGGCGACCGAAGCGCCCTTCTCCTTCAGCAGCTGCTCGATAGTCTGCTTGCCATCGGCTGCCTTGACGAAGACCTGACCGAGCAGCGTGACGTCCTTGAGGTACTTCTGAACCGTACCTTCGGCGATCTTTTCCAGCATCGCTTCCGGCTTGCCGGCCTCGCGCGCCTTTTCGACGGCGATGCGGCGCTCCATGTCGAGCAGCTCGGCGGGAACCCCGGAGGCATCCAGCGACTTCGGTTTGGAGGCGGCGATGTGCATCGCCAGATCCTTGCCCAGTTGCTCGTCGCCACCGATCACATCGACCACGACGCCAACCTTGGCGCCACCGTGGATGTAGGAGACCAGCCGGCCCTTGGCTTCGAAACGGACGAAGCGGCGGATCGTCATGTTTTCGCCGATCTTGCCGACCAGGGCGGAACGGGTCGATTCGACGGTCCCCTCGCCCATCGGCAGCGCGGACAGCGCAGCGACGTCGGCCGGATTTTTTTCAGCGACCAGCGCGGCGGAGCCATTGGCCAGCGCGATGAACTCGTCGTTCTTGGCGACGAAATCGGTTTCGCTGTTCACTTCGATAATGGCACCGGTCTTGCCGTCAGCGGCGATGCTGACGGCGACGATGCCTTCGGCCGCAACGCGGGTCGCGGCCTTGGAGGCCTTGTTGCCGAGCTTGACGCGAAGGATTTCCTCGGCCTTGGCCATGTCGCCGTCGGCTTCGGTCAAGGCCTTCTTGCATTCCATCATCGGTGCGTCGGTCTTGCCGCGCAGTTCGGACACCATGCTTGCGGTAATTGCCGCCATATTATTCTCCTGAGCTTTACAGACGGGCGGAGCACTGGGCCCCGCCCTTGCAACCTTATTGCGCTGCTTCTTCCTGAACTTCGACGAACTCGTCATCGCCGCCGGCGGCAACGATTTCCTGGACGACCTGGCTGCGGCCCTCGAGGATGGCATCGGCCACGCCGCGGGCATACAACTGGATGGCGCGGGACGAGTCGTCGTTACCCGGGATCACGTAGGCCACGCCATCCGGGGAATGGTTGGTATCGACGACGCCGATGACCGGGATGCCGAGCTTTTCGGCCTCGGTGATGGCGATCTTGTGATAGCCGACGTCGATGACGAAGATGGCGTCCGGCAGGCCGGCCATGTCCTTGATACCGCCGATGGACTTCTGCAGCTTTTCCAGTTCGCGGCGGAAGGTCAGCGCCTCCTTCTTGGGCATGCGATCGAGTTCGCCGGCCTCGACGGCCAGTTCCATGTCCTTCAGGCGCTTGATCGAGGTCTTGACCGTCTTGAAGTTGGTCAGCATGCCGCCCAACCACCGCTGGTCGACATACGGGGCGCCGGCGCGCAGCGCTTCTTCGCCGATGATCTCGCGGGCTTGGCGCTTGGTGCCGACGAACAGGATGTTGCCACGGTTGGCGGCCAGCTTCTTCACGAAAGCCATGGCTTCGTTGTACTTGGCCAGGGTCTTTTCAAGGTTGACGATGTGAATCTTGTTACGCGCACCGAAGATATACGGTGCCATCTTGGGGGACCAGAAACGGGTCTGGTGGCCGAAGTGCACGCCGGCCTCCAGCATTTGACGCATGGTCACGGACATAGTGAAACTCCTTTAAGGGTTGAACCGCCACCCGCCGGAAACGCCCGCCACGCTTGAAAATGGCGGACACCCTTAATCGGCGGATGTGTGGATTGATTGCACACACCACGTGCACAACCGTTTTTTTCGAGACTTTCATCTCGGAAAAACTTTTGAATTATAGCATCGCTAAATTATGCAAATAAAGCTCAATAGCCGTTTTGCTTGAGCGAAAGCAATTGCAGCATGCGCACCAGATAAGGCTCCCAGTCGGGCATCTGGAGGCCGAAATCGCGTTCCAGGCGCGTGCAGTCGAGGCGGGAATTGGCGGGCCGCACGGCGGCCGTCGGATATTCGCTGCTCGCGATGGCGCGGATCGCCTCGGATGTCAGCCGCAAGTCGAAGCCCGGCACGGCGCCGGCACGGTCGACGATGGTGCAGGCAAATTCGTGCCAGCTGACCGGTCGACCGGAGCAAAGGTGGTAAAGCCGCTGCTTCTCGCGGTTCATCGCCCGCCCCTTGCGCAACATGGCGAGCACGACGCCGGTGACGGTTGCGATCATTGCCGCCGGCGTCGGCGAGCCGACCTGGTCGGCGACCACGTTCAAGCTCTCCTTCTCGCGCGCCAGGCGCAGGATGGTCTTGACGAAATTCCCACCTCGCGCACCGAAAACCCAACTCGTCCTGAAGATGACGGATTTCCCGCCCGCCGCGCGGATCGCCTCCTCGCCCGCCAGCTTGCTGCGGCCATAGACGCTTTGCGGATTGGTCGGGTCGCTCTCCAGATAGGGCGACGTCTTGCGACCGTCGTAGACATAATCCGTCGAATAGTGGATCAACAGCGCCCCGAGCCGCGCCGTCTCCTCGGCCAACAGGCCCGGGGCCTCGCCATTGACGCGCATGGCCAGCTCAGCTTCGGATTCGGCGCGATCCACCGCGGTATAGGCCGACGCATTGACGACGACCGCCGGTTTCAGCTGTCGGACCATGGAACGCAGACGATCGAGATCGGTCAGATCGCAATCCGAACGCCCACAGGCGATCACCGGACCATGCGGCGCCAGCGAGCGTTGCAGCTGCCAGCCGACCTGACCGTCCTTGCCGAGAAGGAGAATGCCCATTGCCTTGCCGAAGAAATGCAGATCGTCTAATTATGCCATCCGTCGCCGCCCCCGGCTTTGAGAAACAGGTGGCATCCTTTATCCTTCGCCCCTTTCCAACCGCACGGTCCACCGTCCATCCATGAGCATCTCCATCAAGACACCGGAAGAAATCGAGAAAATGCGCGTCGCCGGGCGCCTTGCTGGCGAGGTCCTCGACTATGTCGCACCTTTCGTGAAGGCCGGCGTGACGACCGACGAGCTCGACCGTCTCTGCCACGACTACACGGTGAATGTGCAGGGCGGCATTCCGGCGCCGCTGAACTATGCGCCGTCCGGCTACAACCCCTACCCCAAGTCCATCTGCACCTCGGTCAACCACCAGGTCTGTCACGGCGTGCCCGGCGACCGCGTGCTGAAGAACGGCGACATCATCAACCTCGACGTCACCCCGATCAAGGACGGTTACCACGGCGACACCAGCCGCATGTACCTGATCGGTGAACCTTCCATCCAGGCGAAACGCCTGTGCGAAATCACCTTCGAGTGCATGTGGCTGGGCATTTCCGTGGTCCGTCCCGGCGGCCATATCGGTGACATCGGCGCCATCATCCAGAAGCACGCCGAGAAGAATGGCTATTCGGTGGTCCGTGAATTCTGCGGCCACGGCATCGGCGCCAAGTTCCACGAGGATCCCCAGGTGACGCACTACGGCAAAGCGGGCACCGGACCGAAAATGGAACCCGGCATGATCTTCACCATCGAGCCGATGATCAATGCCGGCAAGGCCGCCATTCGCGAACTGGCCGACGGCTGGACGATCGTCACCAAGGATCATAGCCTGTCCGCCCAGTGGGAACATACCGTCCTCGTCACCGCTACCGGCTACGAAGTCCTCACCCTCTCCGCCGGGTGCCGGCCGAAGCCTGACTGGATCGCATGATGAGCATCGACCTTGCTGCGCTGCGCAACGAAATTCGGAGCGGGCAGCAAAACCTGCGCGAAGCCTATGCGCTGAACAACGACGCGCAGGCGCTGCTCAGAAATCGCTGCCAGCAGGTCGACAGCGTCCTCAACCGCCTCTGGGCGAGCCTGGACTTTCCGGCCTCGCTGGCCCTCGCGGCGGTCGGCGGTTACGGGCGGGGCGAACTGTACCCGGCGTCCGACATCGACCTGCTGATCCTGCTGCCGCAGGAACCCGGGCCGGCGCTGCAGGAGCGCCTGGAAAAGCTGATCGGTCATTTCTGGGACATCGGTCTGGAAATCGGACATAGCGTCCGCACCGTCCAGGAATGCCTGAACGAAGCCGCCGACGACATCACGGTGCAGACGGCGCTGCTTGAAGCCCGCCTGCTGACCGGCAACAAGAAGCTGTTCACCACCTTCGAAAAGCGGCTGCGCGGCAATCTCGACCCGCTGGTGTTCTTCGAGTGCAAGCGGCTCGAACAGCAGGAGCGCCACCTGCGCTTCAACGAAACCCCCTACAGCGTGGAACCGAACTTCAAGGAGGCACCGGGCGGCCTGCGCGACCTGCAGGTGATCTTCTGGGTGGCGAAGGCCGCCGGCTACGGCACGACCTGGGACGAACTGGAAAGGAACGGCATCCTTTCCAGTGAAGGACTGGAACAGGCCCGACGCAGCGAGGAATACTTGCAGCACCTGCGCATCCGCCTGCACCTGATGCTCGGCCGGCGCGAGGATCGCCTGCTGTTCGACTACCAGAACACGCTCGCCGCCCAGTACGGCTTCGAGTCGACGCTGGCAAAGCGCGCGTCCGAGCAGTTGATGCAGGGCTATTATCGCAACGCCAAGGCGATCACCCTGATCAACACGATCCTGATGCAGAACATCGGCGCCGCCCTGGCGCCGGAAAGCGAACAGTTGCCGCAACCGATCGACGAACATTTCCAGTCGGTCGGCGGCCTGCTCGACGTTCGCGACGAAGGCATCTTCGCCAGCAAGCCGGCGCTCATCCTGGACAGTTTCCTGGTCATGCAGGAAAACCCCGATCTGCATGGCATGACCGCGCGCACCCTGCGCGCCCTGTGGCATGCGCGCGACCTCATCACCCCGGAGTTTCGCGCCCGGCCCGAGAATCGCGCCGCCTTCATCAAGCTGCTGCAAAGCGAGCGTGGCGTCGTACACGAGTTCCGCCGCATGAACCAGCTCGACATCCTGGGCGCCTACCTGCCCTGCTTCGGGCGCATCGTCGGCCAGATGCAGCACGACCTGTTCCACGTCTATACGGTCGACCAGCACATCCTGCAGGTCCTGCGCAATATCCGGCGCTTCACCATGAGCGAGTTCGCCCATGAATACCCGCTGTGTGCGCGCGCCATCGCTGAATTCGACCGCCCCTGGCTGCTCTATGTGGCGGCGCTCTTCCACGACATCGCCAAGGGCCGTGGCGGCGATCATTCGGAGCTCGGCACGGTCGATGCGCAGACCTTCTGCGAAGACCACGGCTTCTCGGCGGAAGACACCGAACTGGTCGTCTGGCTGGTCCGCCACCACCTGATCATGTCCCAGGTCGCGCAGAAGGAAGACCTCTCCGATCCCATCGTGATCACCTCCTTCAGCCGCCTAGTCGGCGACTACCGGCACCTGACCGCCCTCTACCTGTTGACCCATGCCGACATCCGCGGCACCAGCCCGAAGGTGTGGAACCAGTGGAAGGGCAAGCTGATGGCCGACCTCTACCACCTGACCCAGGAACATCTCGGCCAGGAAAGCCCGCAGGCGCCGCAGGGCATCATCGCCGAACGGCAGGCCGGGGCGATGCGCCTGTTGCGCTACTTCGCGCTTTCCGACACCGTCCATGAGCGGCTGTGGAAGCAGCTGGATACCGTCTATTTCCTGCGCCATTCGGCCGAAGAGATTGCCTGGCACACGCGCTCACTGCACTATCGCATCTTCAACGACCAGCCGGTCGTGCGCGCCCGCCCGCACCAGGATGGCGACGGCCTGCAGGTGATGGTCTACACCCAGGACCAGCCCGATCTGTTCGCCCGCATCGTCGGCTTTTTCGCCCGCGCCGGCTACAGCATCGTCGACGCCAAGATCCATACCACGGCGCACGGCTACGCGCTGGACAGCTTCGTCGTCCTCGATGTCGCGCAACGCCACAACGACCGCGAAATGGTGGCCTACATCGAGCATGAACTGGAAGATCGCCTGATCCGGCAGACGCCGCCGGAAGCGCCCTCCTCCGGCCGCCTGTCGCGGCAGGTCAAGCATTTCCCGATCAAGGCGGAAGCAGAAATCCGCCCCGACGACAAGGGCGCCCACTTCGTGCTGACGCTGGTGGCCGCCGACCGCCCCGGCCTGCTCTACACCGTGGCCACCACCATCGCGGAGCACGGGGCCAACCTGCACACCGCCAAGATCACCACGCTCGGCGAGCGGGCGGAAGACGTCTTCCTGATCAGCGGCGGCGACCTGCGCCAGAGCTCCCGGCGCATCCAGCTCGAATCCGAGCTGATGGAGCGGCTGAAGGTCAGCGCTTAGGGCGTGTTCACAGCAAGCAGCGGGCTGCCGGTTACTGTGAACACGCCCTAGTCAGACCGACATGCCCATCGGCGGCGTGCCGTTCTGGCAGCCGACGAGCCGCTCGATGACGCTCCGCACGCGCCCCATGGCTTCGTGCAGGACATGCTCGAGGCTGGAGAACTGGATGCCGTTGGCACTGTCGCCACGCCCCGCGGCATGGTTGGCGACCACGCTGATGGCCGCGTAGGGCAGGCCCAGTTCGCGCGCCAGAACCGCTTCCGGCATCCCGGTCATGCCGACCAGGTCGGCGCCGTCGCGTTCAAGGCGGTTGATCTCGGCCGCCGTTTCGAGGCGTGGCCCCTGCGTCGCGGCATAGACGCCGCCGACCTTCATTTCGATCCCGAGCGCCGCGCCGGCCTCCTGTATCCGGGTGCGCAATTCGCGGTCGTACGGCTCGGTGAAGTCGACATGCGTCACCGGCGAACCGTTGCCCTCGAAGAAGGTCGCCTTGCGCCCCCAGGTGTAGTCGATGATCTGGTCGGGAATGACGATGTCGCCCGGCTGCAGGTCGGCGCGGATGCCGCCGACCGAAGCGACGGAAATCACCCCGGTCGCCCGGTGATGATGCAGCGCCCAGAGGTTCGCCCGATAGTTAACCATGTGCGGCGGGATGGTGTGGCCGTAGCCGTGGCGCGGCAGGAACATCGCCGGCCGGCCGCAGATCTGCCCGAAGACCAGTGCGCCTGAGGGCTCGCCATAGGGTGTGCGCACCACTTCGCGGCGCGAAACGTCGAGATTCGACAGCGTGGTAAGGCCGCTGCCGCCGATGATTGCCAGCATTCAGTTGTTCCTTTCGGCCATCAGCGAGGCCAGTGTCGGGACGACGCCCTTGAGCGACGGATGGGCGCGCCGCAAATGCGCCAGTTCCGGCGCGCTGCTCGCGAGCTTGCGGTAGAGCGCGTTGCCGCGTTCGGCGGAGAACGGCAGGTCGCGCAGGGTCTTGCCCAGATGATAGCGGACCAGCGTGTCGCGCCCGATATCCTTGGCCTGCCAGGGAATCGCCGTCCGGTCGACAAGATGCAGGTGACGCACCGACGGCAGCGCCGCCGCCAGTTCGGCCACCTTGCGATGCATGGCTTCGCGATAGGCGACCACCGCCTGTCCGCCGTCGCCGGCCGCCGCCCCGGTCGTCGTTGCGGGTGCGCCCATCAGCCAGCAGACCACGGTATCCGGTGCGAAGGCGGTAATCGCCGCCAGCGCGTCGCTGTCGAGGTTCGCGACATCGGCCTGCCGCAACACGACGCCGGCGCCAACATCCGGCCGTCCGCCGGTCGCCGCCAGGCATTCCGGCAGCGTGTCGATGGCCAGCACCGCCAGTCCGCGCGCCACCAGGGCCGCGGTGCCGAAACCGAGCCCGCAGCCGATCTCGAGGACCCGGCTACCCGTGACCAGCGACGCCATCCATTCGTAATCGCCGTGCCGGGCATAGGCATCGCCTTCGCTCCGCCAGTAGCCGAGAAACTCGCCGACCGTGGCGCCGCTCATTCGGCCTGTTCCTTGAGCGCGTAGATCGCCGGCAGGTTGCGCCAGGCGCCGCCGACATCCATGCCGTAGCCGAAAACGAAGCGGTCAGGCACGGTCAACCCGACAAAATCGGCAGAAACCGGTTTGCGCTTGCCGTTCAGCTTGTCGGCGAAAACCGCCAACAGGACCCGGGCGGCACCGAGGCGCGTCAGGCTTTCCTTGACCGCGGCGAGGGTCACGCCTTCGTCGAGAATGTCGTCGACCACGAGGACGGTGCGGTTCTTGACCGTAATCCACGGCGCGCTGCGCCACGAGATCTTGCCGCCCTGCGTTTCGGCGCCATAGCGCGTCGCGTGCAGGTAGTCGAAGTCGAGCGGAAAATCGAGCTTCGGCAGCAGTTGACCGCAGAAGATCACGCCGCCGGTCATCACGCACAGCACCAGCGGGTTGCTCTCCGCCAGCTGCGCGCGAATTCGCGCCGCAACGTCGTCCAGGGCGGCCTGGACGGCCGTGGCGGAATGAATCTCCTCGGCCCCGGCCAGCAGCGTGCGTGCTTCCTGTCGTTCCACTCAGGCCCCCAGGGATTTCAGATAGGCATCGAAGGCGGGCCCGACTTCCGGGTGGCGCTGGCCGAAGACGACCGTCGCCTGCAGGTAGCCGAGCTTGGAGCCGCAGTCGTAGCGGGTGCCGGCGTAGCGGTAGGCCAGCACCTGCTCCTCGCTGAGCAGCGAGGCGATGCCGTCGGTGAGCTGGATTTCGCCCCCAGCCCCCGGCCTGACGTTCTCCAGGTGGTGGAAGATGCGCGGCGTCAGGATGTAGCGTCCGACGACCGCCAGCGTCGACGGCGCCTCTTCCGGCTTCGGCTTCTCGACGATGGCGCCGACCTGCTCCACCCGGTCGGCGACCTTGCGCGCATCAACAATGCCATAGCTCCGGGTGTCTGCGCGTGGCACATCCTGCACGCCGAGCACGGAGCAGCGGTAATAGTCGTAGGTATCGGTCATCTGCTTCATCACCGGCGGCTGGCCGTCGAGCAGGTCATCGGCCAGCAGCACGGCGAACGGCTCGTCGCCGATCACCGGCTTGGCGCACAGCACGGCGTGGCCGAGGCCGAGCGCTTCGGCCTGGCGGATGTAGATACAGTTGATGTTCTTCGGAATCATGTTACGCACGAACTCCAGCATCTCGTCCTTGCCGCGCGCCGCCAGTTCCGATTCCAACTCGTAGGCCTTGTCGAAATGGTCCTCGATGGAACGCTTGGAGCGGCCGGTGACGAACACCATGTCGGTAATCCCGGCCGCCACCGCTTCCTCGACCGCGAACTGGATCAGCGGCTTATCGACGATGGGCAGCATTTCCTTCGGGCTGGCCTTGGTCGCCGGCAGGAAACGGGTCCCCATGCCGGCTACCGGAAAGACCGCTTTTCTGACTTTTTTCATTCTTTCTCTCCCTCTTCGAGCAATTCCAGCAATTCTGCCTCATCGATCACCGGCACGCCCAGTTCCCGCGCCTTTTCCAGCTTGGAACCAGCCTCCTCGCCGGCCACCACGAAATCCGTCTTCTTCGATACCGAACCGGCCACCTTGCCGCCCGCCGCCTCGATCATGTCCCTGGCCGCGTCGCGCTTCAGCGTCGGCAGCGTGCCGGTCAGCACGAAGGTCTTGCCGGCCAGCGCCGAAATTGGCCCTTTTTCACCGTCGACCGCAGCAGGCAGCATCGCCACCAATTCTTCCCGGCGCATCGCGACGGCAGCGAGCAGGCCGCGCTTGCCCGGCGTCTGCAGCCAGTGGGCCAGCGCGTCGATCACTTCGCCCGGCAAGCCGCCGCTCGACAGCGCCGCGCCATTGACACCCTCGGCCGCCAGCCTCGAACCATCGACCAGCGCGGCCAGTTGTTGCGCCCGCAGGGGCGTCAGCTTCGGCACGCCGAGCGCGCCGTAGAGTTCGCTCCAGGCCAGCCGTTCGGCCAGCCCGGGATGCGGCGCATGCTCGTCGGCCGGCGCCACGCCTTCGGCGAGCAGTGCATCGACCGCGGCGACGTTGCGTTCCTCGGCGAAGAAATCGGCGATCGCCGCCGCCACCGTCGCCCCGATGTCCGGCAGCACGGCGAGCAGCGGCGCCGGCGCCCGGCGCACGCGCTCGAAGCTGCCCAACCAGTCGGCCAGCGTTTTCGCGGTCGACTCGCCGACGTGGCGGATACCCAGTGCAAAGAGCAGCCGCGCCAGGCTCGGCCGGCAGCTGGCGGCAATCCCGGCGAGCAGGTTCTCGGCCCAGCGCGTCGGCACCTGCCCAGCCTTGACCGTTTCCGGCACCGTGCCGTCGCGCTCGTCGGCGCGCCGCTTCATGTCGAGCAGGTCGTCGAGTTTCAGGCGATAGAGGTCGGCGACGCCATGCACGTAGTCGAACTCGACCAGGCGCTCGACGTAACGCTCGCCCAGACCTTCGATGTCCATCATGCGCCGCCCGGCGAAATGCAGGATGGCCTGGATGCGCTGTGCGCGGCACGAAAAACCGCCGGAGCAGCGCGTCACCGCCTCGCCCGGCTCGCGCACGACGTGCGCGCCGCAGACCGGGCAGGCGTCGGGCATCACGAAAGGCTTCGCGTCGACGGGCCGGCGTTCGGCGACGACGCCCAGCACTTCCGGGATGACGTCGCCGGCGCGGCGGACGATCACGGTGTCGCCAACACAGATGCCGCCCTTGCGCTCGACCTCGTCGGCGTTGTGCAGGGTCGCGTTGGTCACCGTGACGCCGCCGACGAAGACCGGCTGCAGGCGCGCCACCGGGGTCAGCGCGCCGGTGCGGCCGACCTGGATGTCGATCGCCTCGACGACGGTCAACGCCTCCTGCGGCGGGTATTTGTGGGCGACCGCCCAGCGCGGCTCGCGCGAACGGAAACCGAGGCGGCATTGCAGCTCCAGGCTGTTAACCTTGTACACCACGCCGTCGATGTCGAACGGCAGGCTGTCGCGCAGCCCGGCGATGCGCCGGTGGAAGCCGGCCAGTGCCTCGCCGCCGGCCAGCACGGCGCGGTGTTCGCAGACCGGCAGGCCGAAGGCGGCCAGCGCGTCGAGCACGCCGGCATGCGTTTTCGGCATTTCCCAGCCGTCGACCGCACCCAGGCCGTAGGCGAAGAAACACAGCGGCCGGCTCGCCGCCACTGCCGGGTCGAGTTGGCGGATGCTACCGGCCGCCGCGTTGCGCGGATTGACCAGCGTCTTCTCGCCGCGCGCCGCGGCCGCCGCGTTGTAGCGTTCGAGATCGTCGCGCCGCATGTAAACCTCGCCGCGCACTTCCAGCAGCGGCGGCGCCGCACCCCAAAGGCGCAGCGGAATCTGCCGCACGGTACGCAGGTTCTGCGTGACGTCCTCGCCGGTGGCGCCGTCGCCGCGCGTCGCGCCGCGCACGAGGACGCCGTTTTCGTAGCGCAGGCTGATCGCCAGACCGTCGAATTTCAGTTCGGCGGCGTAATCGACAGGCGGCGCGTCGTCCGCCAGCAGCAATTCGCGCCGGATGCGCGCGTCGAAATTCAGCGCGCCGCTCGGTCCGGTGTCGGTTTCGGTCTGGATCGACAGCATCGGCACGTCGTGGCGTACCGGCGCGAACTGGGCGAGCGCCGGCGCGCCGACGCGCAGGGTGGGCGAATCGGCGGTGCGCAGCCCGGGATGTTCCGCCTCCAGCGCCTGCAGTTCGCGGAACAGCCGGTCGTACTCGGCATCCGGAACGGTCGGCGCATCGAGGACGTAATAGGCGTGGTTGTGGCTTTCGATTTCGCCGCGCAGCCAGGCGGCGCGCTCGGCGGCCGGCACCGGCACCGCCATCAGGAGAAGAGCCGCAGCGCCTGCGCCGAGCCGGCGGGAATTCCGTAGCTGGCCATCGTCGCTTGCGGCTTGCCGATGAATTCGCGCCGGATGTGGTCGAGCTGCATGTCGTTGAGCGGTTGCCGGTTGTCGTCCACCAGCGTGCCCTGCAGGGTTTCCGCGAAACGCCTGGCGAGGTCGACCATCTGCAGGAAAACCCGCTCGCCGTGGGCGACGCGCGGCACGTCGAGAACGAAGGTCAGGCCATGCGTCGTCAGGTTGCGCATCGCCTCCCCGGAAAAGCGGGTCGTCTCGAAGTTCTGCAGCGTGAACTGGGTGCGGCCGTCGTCATCGTAGCGCGTGAAGGCGCCGTCATCGCCGAGCACCATGCCGGCCGCCTCGGCGAGGGCACGAATCTTGGTGCCGGAAAACGGCGCCGCACGGCTGACCAGATTGACCCCGATTTCCAGGTCGACCGCAGCGCAGAAACGGTCGATCTCGGCCGCCTGGTCACCCAGGCGGCTGGCCGGCATGTCGGCCACCGCCAGCAACTGGTCAGCGAGGTCGTGCATGGCTTCGGTAAAGGTCGCCAGATCGGCATCCGACACCGGGCCGGTGCGATCGACCAGCTGCAGGCCGACCCGCAGGCGGCGCACCGGCACCTCGCTGTCCGGCGCGATGCGTTCCCACTCGCGCGTGCGCTCGTTGAAGGCGACCCAATGCACCGGCTTGCCCAGGTGCTGCAGCGTGGCGTGCTGGGCATGGACGATCTGCGCCCCGGGCACCGCATCGACCAGCTCCATGGCGGCGATGAATTCCAGGCGCGGGTCGAGCAGCGTGCCCGGCACCAGTCCGGCCGGCAGGTCGGGAATTTCGATCTCGGGTTCCGGCACGGGTGCAGCCGCGGCCGGCGAGGCCATCTGCACTTCGGTATCGGCATCTGCCAGGCTCGGCGGCAAATCCCGCGCGGCGCCCTCGTCTTCCGGCGCGGCGTCGGCCAGCACCGGTTCGCGGCGCTCCGCGGCGACTACCGGGCTGGCGGCATGGAATTCCGGTTCGTTGCGCACCACCGGTGCCGCCTTCGGGCCTTCGCCGAGCAGCACGTCCTCGTGCTGCGGTTTCAGCAGCGCCTCGGCGAGCTTGCGCTGGCGGTATTCCTGCCACTTGTTGTAGGCGAACACGCCGACCACCGCCGTCGCGCCCAGGCCAATCAATCCCATCTGGAGTTCGGTCATTTAAGCCGCATCCCTCATCTTCAAAGCTTCTTCGATATCCACTTCCACGACGCGCGATACGCCGGATTCCTGCATCGTCACGCCGACCAGCTGCTCGGCCATTTCCATGGCGATTTTATTATGGGAAATGAATAGAAACTGCGTGTTGGCGGACATTTTCTGCACCATGCCGCAAAAGCGCTCGGTATTGGTATCGTCGAGCGGCGCGTCGACCTCGTCGAGCAGGCAGAACGGCGCCGGGTTGAGCTGGAACATAGAGAAGACCAGCGCGATCGCCGTCAGCGCCTTCTCGCCGCCGGACAGCAGGTGGATGGTCGAGTTCTTCTTGCCCGGCGGCTGGGCGATGACCTGGACGCCGGCATCGAGGATCTCGTCGCCGGTCATCACCAGCTCGGCGCGGCCGCCGCCGAAGAGTTCCGGGAAAAGCTGGCCGAAATGGCCGTTGACCGTATCGAAGGTGCTTTGCAGCAGGTCGCGCGTCTCGCGGTCGATGCGGCGGATGGCGTTTTCCAGCGTTTCCATCGCCTCGGTCAGGTCAGCCGCCTGCATGTCGAGGTAGCCCTTGCGCTCGGTCGCCGTCTCCAGTTCCTGCAGCGCCGCCAGGTTGACCGCGCCGAGTTCGCCGATCGCGTTGCCGAGGCGGGTGATCTCGCCCTGCAGGGCCGCCGGCCGGACGGCGCCGCCCTGGCTGTCGAGCTCCTGCGTCAGCGCCGCCTCGTCGGCACCGGCTTCCAGCAGTTGCTGCGCGAACTGCTCGGTGTTGAGCGCCGCCGCCTGCTCCTTCAGCTTGAGGTCACCGATGCGCACGCGCAGCGGTTCCAGCCCCTGCTCGATACGCAGCCGCTGCTCTTCCAGCCCGCGCAGCGCATTGGTCGCCGCCTCCAGCGCTTCGCGGCATTGGGCCAGCGCCTTTTCCCTTTCCTGCCGCGTTTCCAGCGCCGCCTGCAGGTTGTCTTCCATGACGTCGGCCGGCGCCGCCGCCACCTGTTCGGCGCACTGGGCACGATCCGCCTCGATGCGGTTCAGTTCGCGCTGCGCCACCGCCTGCTGGGCGAACACGTCCTGCAGCTTGCCTTCGCTTTCGCGCTGCGAGAACTGCACCTCACGCAGGGCGCGGTCGAGGTCGGCGTTGCGCTCGCGCTCGGCGCGCACGGCGCGTTCGGCCTCGTCCAGCCGCGACTGGGCGCCGGCGACCAGCACGCGGATGCGCGCCAGGCCGTCGCGCACCTCGGCGATCTTGTCGTCGGCCGCCATGTCGCGTTCGCGCTCGGCCTCCTCTTCCTCGGCCAGTTCGGCCAGCTGCTCCTGCAGGCGCTCCTTCTGTTCGCGATGGCGCTCGATCGCCTGACCGAGCTTGAGCACCTCGAGCTGCACCGCATGCACACGCTGCTGGCGATCGGCCACGTACTGGCGGATTTCGCCGATTTCTTCCTGCTTGTCGGCGTACTGCTCGTCGAGCATCGCCAGTTGCTCGCGCACCGCCGCGGCCTGCTCCTCGCCGGCGGTGATGTCTGCGGCCAGGGTCTCGATCTCGCGCTGGCGTTCGAGCAGGCCATGCTCGCCCTGGTCAGGCGCGAAGAAGGTGAGACTGGCGTGCGTCACCAGGTCGCCGCCGGCCGTCACCAGCACCGCCCCCGGCGCCAGTTCGGCGCGCCGGGCCAGGGCGGCGTCGAGCGATTCGGCCGTGTGCACCATGCCGAGCCAGTCGGCAAGCGCGGCGGCGATCGCCGGATTGTCGCAGCGCACCCGCTCGCTCAGCCGCCCGGCCCGCTCGCCGTCGCCGGCTGCGGCGGCCAGCATCACGCTCAGGTGCGCGTCGGGCCGGTCGTGCAGCCATTCGTCGAGCTTGGCCGGATCGTCGCAGGCGATGGCGTTCAGGCGTTCGCGCAGGACCGCCTCGACCGCCGACTCCCAGCCGGCCTCGACATGAATCTGCTGCCATAGCGGCGTTGCATTTTCCAGCCCGTGGCGGCGCAGCCATTCCGGCAACCTGCCCGATTCGCGGGCGCGCGCCTGCATCTGCTCCAGCGCGGCGCGCCTTGCCTGGCCGGCGGCCAGTTCGCGCTCGCTGCGCTGCAGTTCGCCCTGCACCTGCTTGCGGGAAGCTTCGAGCTGCGGCAATTCCTGCTGCAACTGCTGCAAATGGTCCTGGTCGCCGGCCAGTTCCTCGCGCAGCAGCGCCAGTTCCTCTTCCTTCTCGGCAAGGTCCAGCGCATCCGGCGCGTCCTGTCCGCCGCCCTCGTCGCGCAACCGCTCGCGGCGCTGGACGATGGCCTGCAGCGCACGCTGGGCATGCGCCTTGTTGGTCAGCTCGACCTCCAGGCGCTGCTCGCCGTTGGCGGTGCGCGCCTTCAGGCGCTGCAGTTCCTCCTGGGCCTGGGCGTGGCTTTCCTCGACCTGCGGCGCGATGTTCATCTGCTGGTGCAGGCGCTCTGCCGCCTCCTCGACGCGCAGGCGGGTGATTTCCTGCAATTCCTCCCATTTTTGCCGGTCGACCGCAAGCCTTTCCGCCGTCTGCCCCCAGTGGGCCAGTTCGCCCTCCAGCTGGGCGAGGCGCGTCTCCAGCTGATGGCGCGATTCGCGGCGGTGGCGGATTTCGGCCTCCAGCCGCGCCACCTCGGCATTGGCGGCATACATGTCGCTCTGCGCCTGGTGCAGCGCATCGCCGGCGGCGAAATGCGCTTCCCGCGTTTCCTCGGCGCGCGCTTCGGTTTCGCGCAGGGCGGCGCTCTGCGCTTCCAGTTCGGTGACGGCGCGCTCGACGTCGAGCGACAGGCGCTGGCGCTCGCCCTCGGCTTCGCGCTTCCGCAGCAGCCAGAGCAGTTGCTGGCGGCGGACCAGCTGTTCGTTCAGCGCATGATAGCGGCGGGCGACCTCGGCCTGCGCTTCCAGTTTCTCCATCTGGTTGCCGAGTTCGAGGCGGATGTCCTCGACGCGCAACAGGTTCTCCCGCGTGTCCTCCAGGCGGCCGTTGGTTTCCTTGCGCCGCTCCTTGTAGCGGGTGACGCCGGCCGCTTCCTCGAGGAAGATGCGCAGGTCGTCCGGCTTGGCCTCGATGATGCGCGAGATCATGCCCTGGCCGATGATGGCGTAGGCGCGCGGCCCGAGGCCGGTGCCGAGGAAGAGGTCGGTGATGTCCTTGCGCCGGACCTTCAGATTGTTGATGAAGTAGTCCGACTGCCCCTGCCGCGTCAGCGTCCGCTTGACCGACAGTTCGGCGTACTGCGACCACTGGCCGAGCGCCCGCCCGAGGGCGTTGTCGAAGATCAGCTCGACCGAGGCGCGCGACACCGGCTTGCGCCCGGTCGTCCCGTTGAAGATGACGTCCATCATCGACTCGCCGCGCAGCTCCGAGGCCTTCGACTCGCCCAGCACCCAGCGCACGGCATCCATGATGTTGGACTTGCCGCAGCCGTTGGGGCCGACGACGCCGACCAGCTGCCCGGGCACGGCCACGGCGGTCGGATCGACGAAGGACTTGAAGCCGGCGAGTTTGAGTTTGGTCAGGCGCATGCGGATGGCGGCAGCGGCGAGAAAGCCCTGCCTTGACGGGGGTCGTATAATAACATCGACCTACTTTTGAAAACGCCCAGCATGTCCAGCCAACCGACCAAGACCCTCGAAACCTTCCCGAACCCCGCCGCCGGCCGTGATTTTCACATCCATATGCAGATTCCGGAATTCACCTGCCTGTGCCCGAAGACCGGGCAGCCGGATTTCGCCACGCTGATCCTCGACTACATCCCCGACCAGCTGTGCGTCGAGCTGAAAAGCCTCAAGCTTTACATCTGGTCCTACCGCAACGAGGGCGCCTTCCACGAAGCCGTCACCAACCGCATCCTCGACGACCTGGTCGCCGCCACCCAGCCGCGCTTCATGCGCCTGACCGCCAAGTTCTACGTGCGTGGTGGCGTGTTCACCAATGTCGTCGCCGAACACCGCAAGCCGGACTGGCAGCCGGCACCGCGCGTCGACCTGAGCAGTTTCGACAGCGACTCCAACACCCGGGGCTGATGAACCAGGACGATCTCTTCCTCGCCCGCGCCATCGAACTGGCGCGCATGGGCAGCGAACGCGGCGAGGGCGGCCCCTTCGGCGCCGTCATCGTGTGCGATGGAAGGATCGTCGCGGAGGGCTGGAACCGCGTGGTGGCCAGCCGCGACCCGACGGCGCACGCGGAAATCGGCGCCATCCGCGCCGCCTGTGCCGCGGTCGACAGCTTCCACCTGCCCGCCGCCACGCTCTACGCCTCCAGCGAACCCTGCCCGATGTGCCTTTCCGCCGCCTACTGGGCGCGCATCACCCGCATCGTCTTCGCCAACAGCCGCGCCGAGGCGGCCGCCATCGGCTTTTGCGACGACGAACTCTACTGCGAGTTGGGCCGCCATTTCTCGGCGCGCAGCATCGTCATGGAACACCACCCGCTGCCGGGCTCGCTGCTGCCGCTGCAAAACTGGGCCAGCAACCCGGCGCGCGTGGCCTACTGAACTACCGGTTGCGGTCGACGCGAAAAATCAGCCGATTTCCACGCTGATCCTCGCCACTGCCGTGGAACGAACGGCAGGTGATCGCCTCCCAGCGCACCGGAATTTCCCGGCCGTCGGAGCAATGCACCACGCCGTCGCCGGCCTCGCCGGCGCAACTGTCCGGCGTCGGCGACACCCTGGGCGGCAAGGCCAGGCCATCGCAGCTCAGGCGCCCCTCCCGGTCGACCAGTACGAAGCGCCCGCCGCCGCGGTTGCCCGGATAACCCTTGCCGCTCAACTCGCCCGGCACGTCGCTCAGGCTGCCGCGCGCCTGGTAGCCGAAGGCGCAGGCCGCCACGACGGCCGAAGCAATGACAGCAACAATCAACGCGGGTTTGTTCACGAGGCAGCGCGGGATTTTTCAGGGATAATCGGCATTTTGACACCCATTCGACGTCCGACGTGAATCCGCACCTCGCCCAACTCCAGCCCTACCCATTCGAAAAGCTGCGCGCCCTGTTCGCCGGCGTCACCCCGAATCCGCAATACCGGGAGATCAAGCTCTCGATCGGCGAACCGCAGCACCCGACCCCGGCCTTCATCATCGAAGCGCTAGCCAACGGCCTGAAAGGACTGGCCAACTACCCGACGACGCAGGGCATCCCGGCCTTGCGCCAGGCGATCGCCGCCTGGTGCCAGCGCCGCTACGCTCTGGCGCTGAACCCGGAAACCGAGATCCTGCCGGTCAACGGCTCGCGCGAGGCGCTTTTCTCCTTCGCCCAGACAGTCATCGACCCGAGCCGCGGTCGCGTGCCCTTGGTCGTCAGCCCGAACCCCTTCTACCAGATCTACGAAGGCGCTGCCTACCTGGCCGGCGCCGAGCCGCGTTTCCTGAACAACCTTCCGGACAACGATTTCGCCTTCGATTACGACCAGTTGTCGCCCGAGGAATGGGCGCGCGTCCAACTTTTCTACGTCTGCTCGCCGGGCAATCCGACCGGCAAGGTGCTGTCGCTCGACGACTGGAAGACGCTGTTCGACCTCTCCGACAAGTACGGCTTCATCATCGCCTCCGACGAATGCTATTCGGAAATCTATTTCGACGAGGCCAACCCGCCGATCGGCGGCCTCCAGGCGGCCAAGCTGCTCGGCCGCACGAACGAACGGCTGGTCATGTTCTCCAGCCTGTCCAAGCGCTCGAACGTGCCGGGCATGCGCTCCGGCTTCGTCGCCGGCGACGAGAAGATCCTTAAGAAATTCCTGCTTTACCGCACCTACCACGGCTGCGCGATGGCGCCCCCGGTGCAGACGGCCTCGGTCGCCGCCTGGAACGACGAGGCGCACGTCCTCGACAACCGCAACCAGTACCGCGAGAAATTCGCCATCTGCACGCCGCTGGTCGGCGAAGTGCTCGGCACCGGCATGCCGGACGCCAGCTTCTACCTGTGGGCCAGGACGCCGATCGCCGACACCGACTTCGCCCGCGGCCTGCTCGAACACTATAATGTCGTGGTCCTGCCCGGCAGCTTCCTCGCCCGCGAGGTCGGCGGCGTCAATCCGGGCGCCAATTTCGTTCGTATCGCGCTGGTGGCTTCGCTCGACGAATGTCTCGAAGCGACCGCGCGCCTCCGTCAATTCGCACAACAACTGTAACCTGAGAGAGAACACGCCATGACCCATCCCCTGCAAGCCACCATCGAAGAACTGTGGGAACGCCGCACCGAACTGTCGCCGCAGTCCGCACCGACGACCATCGCCGCCATCGAGTCGGTGATCGGCGACCTCGATTCGGGCAAGTTGCGCGTCGCCGAGAAGATCGCCGGCGAATGGTTTACCCACCAGTGGATCAAGAAGGCCGTGCTGCTCTCCTTCCGCGTGCGCGACAACCGCGTTCAGGAAAGCGGCGACGTTCGCTTCTACGACAAGGTCGACACCAAGTTCCAGGGCTGGACCGAGGAACAGTTCCGCCAGGGCGGCTTCCGCGTCGTGCCGGGCACCATCGTCCGCAAGGGTTCCTTCGTCGCGAAGAACGCCGTGCTGATGCCGTCCTTCGTCAATATCGGCGCCTACGTCGATGAAGGCACGATGGTCGACACCTGGGTCACCGTCGGCTCCTGCGCGCAGATCGGCAAGAACGTGCACCTTTCCGGCGGCGTCGGCATCGGCGGTGTGCTCGAACCGCTGCAGGCCAACCCGACGGTCATCGAGGACAACTGCTTCATCGGCGCCCGCTCGGAAGTCGTCGAGGGCGTCGTCGTCGGCGAAAACTCCGTGCTGTCGATGGGCGTCTATATCGGCCAGAGCACCCCGATCTACGACCGCGAGACTGGTGAAGTCACCTACGGCCGCGTCCCGCCGGGCTCCGTCGTAATCAGCGGCACCCTGCCCAAGGCCGATGGCAAGTACAGCCTCTACGCCGCCATCATCGTCAAGAAGGTGGACGCGCAGACCCGCTCGAAGACCAGCATCAACGAACTGCTGCGCGCCTAAGCGACGCATAACCAACCCGGAGATCGCGCATGATCCTCGACAAACTGTTCCAGCTGATGGCGGAAAAACAGGCCTCGGACATCTTCATCTCCGCCGGCACGCCGATCCACATCAAGATCCAGGGCAACACCATGCCGGTCAACCAGCAGACGATGCTGCCGGACATGATCGAGAAGATCGCCTACGAGCTGATGTCGCCGGACCAGGTCAAGACCTTCGAGGCGACGATGGAAATGAACCTCTCCTTCGGCGTGCCGAACATCGGCAACTTCCGGGTCAATATCTTCCGCCAGCGCGGCTCGATCAGCATCGTCGTCCGCTTCATCCTCGGCAACATCCCGCAACTGGGCGCCCTCCAGCTGCCACCGGTGCTCGGCGACCTGATCATGGAGAAACGCGGCCTAATCCTCATCGTCGGCGCCACCGGCTCCGGCAAGTCGACGACCATCGCGTCGATGCTCGATCACCGCAACAGCAATCGCGCCGGCCATATCCTGACCGTCGAAGACCCGATCGAATTCCTGTTCAAGCACAAGAAATCGATCGTCAACCAGCGCGAAATCGGCATGGACACGCTGGACTGGGCCGCCGCGCTGAAGAACGCCATGCGCCAGGCGCCGGACTGCATCCTGATCGGCGAAATCCGCGACAAGGAAACCATGCAGGCCGCCATCGCCTACGCGCAGACCGGCCACCTGTGCCTGGCGACGCTGCACGCAAACAACAGCTACCACGCGCTCAACCGCATCATCAGCTTCTTCCCGCTGGAAAACCGGCCTGCCCTCTTCCTCGACCTTTCCGTCGCCCTGCGCGCCATCATCTCGCAGCGCCTGGTCAAAACGCCGGAAGGCAAGCGGACGCCGGCCTGCGAGGTAATGCTCAACACGCGCCATATCAGCGAGCTGATCGAGCGCGGCGAAGTCCAGGGCATCAAGGACGCCATGGAACAGACCCTGGCCCCGGGATCGCAGACCTTCGAGCAGGATCTCTTCCGCCTCTATCGCGAGGGCCTGATCTCCCTCGAGGAAGCCCTGGGCAACGCCGATTCGCCGACCAACCTCTCGTGGCTGATCAACAACGCCGAGATCAACCCCACCGGCAGCAGGGACGAACGCAAACCCGACGCCGCGCTCGAATTCGACAGCACCAACGCCGGCGGCGCCTCGTTCAAGGAATTCACGCTCAGCCTGGGCGACCACGACGCCTCGCAGAACTGATGTCCGATCCCACCCTCGACCTGGTCCGCCAGATCATCGCCCGTCCTTCGGTCACGCCGGACGATGCCGGCTGCATGGAAATCATCGCCGCCCGTCTAGAGCCGCTCGGCTTTGCCTGCGAATTCATCAACCGCAACGGCGTCACCAACCTGTGGGCGCGGCGCGGGACGGCCAAGCCCCTGTTCGTCTTCGCCGGCCACACCGACGTCGTGCCGACCGGTCCGCTCGACAAATGGACCTCGCCGCCGTTCGCCCCGGAAATCCGCGACGGCATGTTCTACGGGCGCGGCGCCGCCGACATGAAATCCTCCCTCGCGGCGATGTTGACCGCAACCGAGGCCTTCATCGCCACCCATCCGCAACATCCGGGCTCGATCGCCTTCCTGCTCACCTCCGACGAGGAAGGCGACGCCGTCGATGGAACGACCATCGTCGTCGAAGCCCTCAAGGCGCGCGGCGAAACCCTCGACTTCTGCATCATCGGCGAGCCGACCTCGGTCGACACACTCGGCGACATGATCAAGAACGGCCGCCGCGGCTCGCTGTCCGGCCGGCTGACGGTCAAGGGCATCCAGTGCCACATCGCCTACCCGCACCTCGGGCGCAACCCGATCCACGAAGCCGCTCCGGCCCTCGCCGAACTGGGCGACACCGAATGGGACCAGGGCAACGAGTATTTTCCGCCGACCACCTGGCAAATCTCCAACATCCACGGCGGCACCGGCGCCACCAACGTCGTGCCGGGCAGCGTCGAGATCAAGTTCAACTTCCGCTTTTCCACCGCCAGCACGCCGGAAAGCCTGCAGCAGCGCCTGACCGCCATTCTCGACAAGCACGAACTGGATTACGAGATCGACTGGACGCTCGGCGCCCGTCCCTTCCTGACCGGCCGCGGGCCGCTGGCCGCGGCTGCCAGCAGCGCGATCCGCGAGGTCTGCGGCATCGACACCGAACTATCGACAACCGGCGGCACCTCCGACGGCCGTTTCATCGCCGAGATCTGCGACCAGCTGCTCGAAATCGGCCCGGTCAACGCGACCAGCCACAAGATCGATGAATGCGTCGACATCGCTGCCCTGCCGCAGCTTTCCGCCATCTACACCCGCATCCTCGAGCAACTGCTAAGCGCATGACCGATAACGCCGCCCAAGGCGAACTGGCGACGGTTCGCGACTATCTCCGCTATGCCGTCAGCCGCTTCAACGCCGCCGGCCTGTTCTTCGGCCACGGCAGCGACAACGCCTGGGACGAAGCCGTCTATCTGACCCTGCATACCCTCAACCTGCCGCTCGACCGCCTCGAGCCCTTTCTCGACGCGCGTCTGCTGGCGCACGAGCGCGCCGCACTGCTCGACATCTATCGCCGGCGCTGCGAAGACCGCCTGCCCGCCGCCTACCTGACCAACGAGGCCTGGCTCGGCGAGCATCGCTTCTATGTCGACGAGCGCGTCATCGTGCCGCGCTCCTTCATCGCCGAACTGCTGCACGAGCAATTGACGCCGTGGGTCGAGGACCCGTGGGCCGTCGGCTCGGTGCTCGACCTGTGCACCGGTTCCGGCTGCCTGGCCATCCTCGCCGCACTCGCTTTCCCGCAGGCGCAGGTTGCTGCGGTCGACCTCTCAAAAGAGGCAATTTCCGTCGCCGAGCGCAATGTCGAGGAATACGGCCTCGGCGAACGCATCGAGATCATCCAGTCCGACGCCTTCGCCAAGCTGCAAGGCTGCCGCTACGACCTGATCATCTCCAATCCGCCCTACGTGAACGCCGAATCGGTCGCCGCGCTGCCGCCGGAATATCTCCACGAACCGGTCATGGCCCTCGGCTCCGGCAAGGACGGCCTCGACTTCACCCGCATCATCCTGCGCGAAGCCCGCCGTCACCTGACCCCGGACGGCCTCCTCGTCGTCGAGATCGGCCACAACCGCGCCGAACTGGAAGCCGCCTATCCGACGCTACCCTTCACCTGGCTCGATACCGCCGCCGGCGACGAATTCGTCTTCCTGCTGCACGCCGCCGACCTCCCTGCTTGATCCAGCCCTACGAATTACCCAGCCCGTTCGAAGTCGAAAAGGGCATCGTCCTGCTGCTCGAACCGCCCTGGGCCAGGGCCGGCGAGCTGCGCGCCCGGTTGCTTGACGAGAGCTACCCGAAACCTTTCGTCATCGACGACGGCAAATCGCGCTTCCTCTATTTCAGCGTCCGCCTGATGCAGAGCGAAATGTCGCTCAAGGCGCCGAACGACCTGGCCTTGCGCTACACGCAGAAGATGATGGCCTTCCTGCTCTTCCATCCGCGCCCGAAACGCATCGTGCTGATCGGCCTCGGCGGCGGCTCGCTGGTCCGGTTCTGCCACCATCGTCTGCCCGGCGCCCACATGACCGCCGTCGAACTCGACCCCGACGTCATCGCCTGGCGCGACACCTTCATGCTGCCGCCCGACGGCCCGCGCCTGCAAATCCTGCAGGGCGATGGCGCCGAATACCTCGAACAGGCCGCAAAGGGCATCGACGTCCTGCTCGTCGATGCCTTCGACAAGACCGGCTTCGCGCCCGGCCTGGCCAACCGCGAATTCTTCGAAAACGCCTACGCCAGGCTGGCCGGCAACGGCGTCCTGGTCATCAACCTGGCCGGCGACCGGGAAAGCTACGCCGGCGTCATCGGCGAGGCCATGCACGCCTTCGACGACCAGGTCATCGTGATTTCGGTACCCGACGACGGCAACCACGTCCTCTACGCCTTCAAGGAACGCTGGTTCGAGCCGCGCTGGCGCTGGCTGCACAGCTTCGCGAAGGAACTGCGCGCCAACTACGGCCTCGATTTCGCGGCCTTCGCGCAAAAGATGGAGCGCGCGACCAAACTCGGACTCGCCCGCCGCGAAGCCCTGCGCGGTCGCTGAAGCCTACTTGTCGCCGCCGGCCTGCTCGGCCCGCTGCTGGACTTGCAGATTAGCCTGATCGATTTTCTGCTGCATCTGGTCCATCGTTTTCCGGCCCTGTTCCAGTTCCTGCTTCTTGAGCGCCGCCCCGGTCGCCGCCGTGCTTGCGGTTTCCACGCCGCAAGCGCTCAAGGCCGCTATGGCAATCCATCCCAGCCATGCTTTCATCGTCGGCATCTCCCGTTATCGTTCCGTTCAGCTTACCGCAGCCAGGATGGCCCGCAGAAGGTGCCAGCTGCGGTCGACCGACGAAATATCCACGGATTCCCCCGGCGCATGCGCCCCCCGGATGGTCGGGCCGAAGGAGACGATGTCCAGCCCCGGGTACTTGGCACCGATGATCCCGCACTCCAGGCCGGCGTGGATGACCTGTACCTTCGATTCGGCACCGAACTCCCGGCGATAGACCGACTGGCACAGGGCCAGCAGCGGGGAATCCGGATTCGGCGCCCAGCCCGGGTAATACCCCGCCAGCGTGGCCGACGTGCCGCTCAGCGCGAAAAGGCTGACGATCTCCTCGGCCAGCGCCAGGCTGCCGCTGTCGAGCAGTGAACGCACCATGAAGTTGCACGATCCCCCATTCGGGTGCAGATCGACCATGCCGAGATTGTTCGAGGTTTCGACGACGCCGGGCACCCGCCGGCTCATCCGCCGCACGCCATGCGGCGCCGCATGCAGTGACGCCAGCCAGGCCGCCTGGTCGGCCGGCGCCATCACCCGGGCCACGTCGCAACGCGTCACCTGCAGCGCCACGGCGTCGTCGACGCCGCCCAGTTCGTCGCGCAGCGCGGACTCCGCCCGATTCAGCAGATCCGGCACCCGGGCCAGCTCGGCGGCCGGCACGGCAATGGTCGCCTCCGCCTCCCGCGGCAGCGCGTTGCGCGCCGAGCCGCCGCGCAGCTCGGCGAGGCGCAGCGGCATCGCCCTTTCCAGCTCGCGCAGGACGCGGACCAGCAGCTTGATGGCATTGCCGCGTTGTTCGTGGATATCGACACCGGAATGTCCGCCGCGCAGGCCGCGCAAGCTGACACGACAGGTGGCGAAACCGTCGGGCACCGCTACGCCAGCGCCCGGACGTGCGACATTGACGTCCAGCCCGCCGGCGCAACCCAGGTAGAACTCCCCCCATTCCTCGGTATCGAGATTCAGCATCAGGCGCCCCTGCAGCCGATCCGCCGCCAAGCCGCGCGCGCCGCCCATGCCCGCCTCCTCATCGACCGTGAACAGCGCCTCGATCGGTCCGTGCTGCAACTGGTCATCCTCGAGCACGGCCAGCATCAGCGCCACGCCGATGCCGTTGTCGGCGCCCAGCGTCGTACCCTCGGCCGCCAGCCAGCCGTCGCGGCGCACCGGGCGAATCGGATCGCGCGAGAAATCGTGCGGCGTATCGGCGTTGTTCTGGCACACCATGTCCAGGTGCGCCTGCAGGACGACGCCCGGCAGATGTGCCCGCCCGGCGCTGGCCGCCTTGCGGACAAGCAGGTTGCCGGCGGCATCGACCGTCGCCGTCAGGCCGCGGGCGGCGGCCCAGTCCTGCAGATGCTGCCGCAACCGCCCTTCTTCCTTGGAGGCCCGTGGAATTTCACAGAGGGTCGCGAAGTGCTTCCAGACGATCGCCGGCGCGAGGCCGGAAAACACGGATTGCGGCGACAAATCGGACATGGCGTGGCTCCAAAGAGAAAACCCCCGCCAACCTTGCGGGTTGCGGGGGTTTGAATCTGGGGCGACTGATGGGGCTCGAACCCACGACAACCGGAATCACAATCCGGGACTCTACCAACTGAGCTACAGCCGCCGTCGAAGAAGGCGCGCATTGTAGCGAACATTTCCCGGCTCTGTCTATACATCCTTGAATCCGCCAAGGCATTGCCGCCGCCGGCACCGTGATAGAATTACCAGCTTTATTTTTCGCCCAGCGCCACAAGGAAATCTCATGGAAGCAACCACCGCTCAAGCCAACGAACTGGAACGCCGCATCGACCTGTCCATCGCCATCGCCGATGTCGAGAAAGAGATGGAACAGCGCCTGAAGCGGATGGGTAAAAACATCAAGATGGCCGGCTTCCGTCCGGGCAAGGTGCCGTTCAGCATCATCAAGCAGCAGCATGGCGACCAGGCGCGCCACGAAGTGCTGTCCGAAGCGCTCGACCGCGTCTTCGGCGAAACCGTCACCGAACAGAAAATGCGCGTCGCCGGCTATCCACGCATCGAGCCGAAGACCAGCGACAGCACCACCCACCTCGAGTTTCACGCGATCTTCGAGGTCTACCCGGATTTCACCCCCGCCGACATGTCGACCGCGGAAATCGAGCGCCCGGTGCTCGAAGTCACCGCTGCCGAAGTGGACAAGACCGTCGACATCCTGCGCCAGCAGCGTGTTTCCTATGAGGACGCCGACCGCGCTGCCGCCAAGGGCGACCGCGTCGTCATCGACTTCCTCGGCAAGAAGGATGGCGAGCCGTTCCAGGGCGGCCAGGCCAGCGATTACCCGTTCGTGCTCGGCCAGGGCCAGATGCTGCCCGACTTCGAAAACGCCGTCGAAGGCAGCAAGGCTGGCGAGGCCAAGACTTTCGACCTGACCTTCCCGGCTGACTATTTCGCCAAGGATCTTGCCGGCCAGACCGTCCAGTTCGACATCACCGTCAAGCAGGTCCAGGCACCGAAACTGCCCGAGGTCGACGCCGAATTCGCCCAGGGCATGGGCATCGCCGACGGCGACGTGGCCAAGATGCGCGCCGAGATCGAAGCCAACCTGAAACGCGAAGTGAAGCGCCGCATCGAAGGCAAGGTCAAGGACCAGGTCATGGAAGCCCTGATCAAGGCCAACCAGATCGCGATCCCGAACGCCCTGGTCGAGATGGAAATCCAGCGCCTGATGCAGGCTGCCCGCCAGGACATGGAGCAGCGCGGCATGAAGGTCAAGGACATGCCGATCCAGCCCGAGTGGTTCGCCGACCAAGCCAAGCGCCGCGTCACACTTGGTCTGATTCTTGCTGAACTGGTCAAGACCGAAAAGCTGCAGGCCAAGCCGGAACAGATTCGCGCGATGGTCGAGGAAACCGCGCAGAGCTACGAGCAGCCCGAGGAAGTCATCCGCTGGTACTACGCCCAACCGCAGCGCCTGGGCGAAGTCGAAGGGGTGGCGATCGAGAACAACGTGGTCGACTGGGTCCTGGGCAAGGCCAAGGTGACTGACAAGGCGGCAGTTTTTGATGAATTGATGGGCCAAAAGCAGTAATCTGGACCTTGTCGCAAAAACGACAAACGTCTCGAATGTAACGAAACCGCAACACACAAGGGCTGACATGAATATCGACAACGCAGGCAACTGGGACCCGCAGGCGCTGGGCCTCGTCCCGATGGTGGTTGAACAGAGCGGACGCGGCGAGCGCGCGTACGACATCTATTCGCGCCTGTTGAAGGAGCGGGTGATCTTTCTTGTCGGCCCGGTGAACGACGCCAGCGCCAACCTGGTGGTCGCCCAGTTGCTGTTCCTCGAAGCGGAAAATCCGGACAAGGACATCTACTTCTACATCAACTCCCCGGGCGGTTCGGTGACTGCCGGCATGTCGATCTACGACACCATGCAGTTCATCAAGCCGGACGTGTCGACGCTGTGCATCGGCCAGGCCGCCTCGATGGGCGCCTTCCTGCTCTGCGCCGGCGCCAAGGGCAAGCGCTTCGCCCTGCCCAACTCGCGCGTCATGATCCACCAGCCGCTGGGCGGCTTCCAGGGCCAAGCCTCGGACATCGCGATCCACGCCAAGGAAATCCTGTCGATCAAGGACAAGCTCAACCGGATCATGGCCGAGCATACCGGCCAGCCGTTGGACCGCATCGAAAAGGACACCGATCGCGACAACTTCCTGTCCGCGGCCGAAGCGACGGAATATGGTTTGATCGACAAGGTGTTGACCCGCCGCGATGCGGCTTAAGCAAGGAGATCCAGATGTCTAAAGGCGGCCAGGAAAAACTGCTCTACTGCTCCTTCTGCGGCAAGAGCCAGCACGAAGTCAAGAAGCTGATCGCCGGCCCGTCGGTGTTCATCTGCGACGAGTGCATCGCACTCTGCAACGACATCATCCGCGACGAGTTGCCGGAAGAAGCGGCCAAAGCCGGCCGTTCCGACCTGCCGACGCCGCGCGAGATCAGCGCCATCCTCGACCAGTACGTGATCGGCCAGGACGTCGCCAAGCGCATCCTTGCCGTGGCGGTCTACAACCACTACAAGCGCCTGCGCCACACCGCCAAGAACACCGGCGACGTCGAACTGGCAAAGAGCAACATCCTGCTCATCGGCCCCACCGGCTCGGGCAAGACCCTGCTCGCCCAGACGCTGGCCCGCCTGCTCAACGTCCCCTTCGTGATGGCCGACGCCACCACCCTGACCGAAGCCGGCTACGTCGGCGAGGACGTCGAGAACATCATCCAGAAGCTGCTGCAGAAGTGCGACTACGATGTCGAGAAGGCGCAGCAGGGTATCGTCTATATCGATGAAATCGACAAGATTTCCCGCAAGTCCGACAACCCGTCGATCACCCGCGACGTCTCGGGCGAAGGCGTGCAGCAGGCCCTGCTCAAGCTGATCGAGGGCACCACCGCCTCAATTCCGCCCCAGGGCGGCCGCAAGCATCCGAACCAGGACTTCGTCCAAGTCGATACCACCAACATCCTGTTCATCTGCGGCGGCGCCTTCGCCGGCCTGGAAAAGGTCATCCAGAACCGCTCCGAACGCGGCGGCATCGGCTTCGGCGCAGAGGTCAAGAGCAAGGACGACGGCAAGAACGTCGGCAAGATCCTGCTCGACGCCGAACCGGAAGACCTGATCAAGTTCGGCCTGATTCCGGAACTGATCGGCCGCCTGCCGGTCGTCGCCACCTTGCAGGAACTGGAAGAGTCGGCCCTCGTGCAGATTCTCACCGAGCCCAAGAACGCGCTGGTCAAGCAGTACCAGAAGCTGTTCGGCATGGAGGACGTCGAACTCGAAATCCGCTCCGGCGCGCTTTCCGCCATCGCCAAGAAGGCGCTGGAGCGCAAAACCGGCGCGCGCGGCCTGCGCTCGATCATGGAGCACGCCCTGCTCGACACGATGTACGAACTACCTGGCATGGAGAATGTCGAAAAGGTGGTTATCGACGAGAACATGATCACCGGCGACACCCCGCCCCTGCTCATCTACGCCGACCAGCCGAAGGTTTCCGGCTCCAACTGAGCCGGGGCTTGAATTGCGGTTTCCCGCCCCCACGTAGGGGGCACATACCTATTTCAAAGGCATCTAATGTCGAACCCCAACACGCTCCCGGAAACCGTTGAACTGCCGCTGCTGCCATTGCGCGATGTCGTCGTGTTCCCGCACATGGTCATCCCGCTCTTCGTCGGCCGTCCGAAATCGATCAAGGCCCTCGAAATGGCCATGGAGGCCGGCAAGAACATCCTGTTGCTGGCCCAGAAATCGGCTGCCAAGGACGAACCTGAGCCGGACGACCTCTACCGCATCGGCTGCATGGCCAACATCCTGCAGATGCTCAAGCTGCCCGACGGCACCGTCAAGGTGCTGGTCGAGGGCACGCAGCGCGCGCGCGTCGAAGCCATCGAGGTACAGTCCTCGGTGTTCATGGCGACCGCCGTTCCGTTGCCGCAGCCCGGAGTCGAGGATCACGAGATCGAGGCCATGCGGCGCGCCGTCGTCGCCCAGTTCGACCAGTTCGTCAAGCTGAACAAGAAGATTCCACCGGAAGTGCTCTCGTCCATCGCCGGGATCGAAGATGCCGGCCGCCTGGCCGACACCATTGCCGCCCACCTGCCGCTCAAATTGGAGCAGAAGCAGGAAGTGCTGGAAATGGAAAGCGTGCGCGACCGCATCGACCGCCTGTTGTCGCAACTCGAATCGGAAATCGACATCCTGCAGGTCGAAAAACGCATCCGCGGTCGCGTCAAGCGCCAGATGGAGAAGAGCCAGCGCGAGTACTACCTGAACGAGCAGGTCAAGGCGATCCAGAAGGAGCTCGGCGAAGGCGAGGAAGGCGCCGACCTCGAGGAGCTGGACAAGAAGATCAAGGCGGCCGGCATGAGCAAGGAAGGCCTGGCCAAGGCCCAGGGCGAGCTGAAGAAGCTGCGCCTGATGTCGCCGATGTCGGCCGAAGCCACCGTCGTCCGCAACTTCATCGAAACCCTGATCGGCCTGCCGTGGCGCAAGAAGACGCGGATCAGCAAGGATCTGCGTGAAGCCGAGAAAATTCTCGACGCCGACCACTTCGGCCTGGATAAGGTCAAGGAACGCATCGTCGAATATCTCGCCGTGCAGCAGCGCGTGGACAAGGTCAAGGCGCCGATCCTCTGTCTCGTCGGCCCCCCGGGCGTCGGCAAGACCTCGCTCGGCCAGTCGATCGCCAAGGCGACCAACCGCAAGTTCGTCCGCATGGCGCTCGGCGGCGTCCGCGATGAGGCGGAAATCCGCGGCCATCGCCGCACCTACATCGGCTCGATGCCGGGCAAGATCCTCTCCAGCCTGACCAAGGTCGGGGTACGCAACCCGCTGTTCCTGCTCGACGAAGTCGACAAGCTCGGCCAGGATTTCCGCGGCGACCCGTCTTCCGCCCTGCTCGAAGTGCTCGACCCGGAACAGAACCACACCTTCCAGGACCACTACGTCGAGGTCGATTTCGATCTCTCCGACGTGATGTTCGTGGCCACCGCCAACACCCTGAACATCCCTGCCCCGCTGCTCGACCGCATGGAAGTCATCCGTCTCTCCGGCTATACGGAAGACGAGAAGGTCAACATCGCGATGCGCTACCTGCTGCCCAAGCAGATGAAGAACAACGGCCTCAAGAAGACCGAGATCGCCGTTGCCGACAGCGCCATCCGCGATATCGTCCGCTACTACACCCGCGAGGCGGGCGTCCGGGCGCTGGAACGGGAAATCTCCAAGATCTGCCGCAAAGTGGTCAAAACCCTGGTGCTCAAGAAGCGTGACGGCAAGGTTGCGGTCAACGCCCGCAATCTCGACAAATTCCTCGGCGTGCGCCGCTACACCTTCGGCATGGCCGAGAAGGAAAACCAGGTCGGCCAGGTCACCGGCCTCGCCTGGACCGAGGTTGGCGGCGAACTGCTGACCATCGAATGCGCCAACATGCCGGGCAAGGGAAACATCATCCGCACCGGCTCGCTGGGCGACGTCATGAAGGAATCGGTCGAGGCGGCGCGCTCCGTCGTGCGCGCCCGCGCCCGCCGGCTGGGGATCAAGGACGAGGCGTTCGAGAAGACAGACATCCACATCCACGTGCCGGAAGGGGCGACGCCGAAGGATGGTCCGTCGGCCGGCATCGCCATGACGACCGCCCTGGTCTCGTCCTACACGGGCATCCCGGTCCGTTGCGACGTCTGCATGACCGGCGAAATCACGCTGCGCGGCGAAGTGCTGGCCATTGGTGGGCTCAAGGAAAAGCTGCTGGCGGCCGTTCGCGGCGGTCTGAAGACGGCCCTGATCCCGGAAGAAAACGTCAAGGATCTGACCGAAATCACCGACAACATCAAGAACCGGATCGAGATCGTACCGGTGAAGTGGATCGACCAAGTTCTCGAGCGCGCACTGGAGCGCAAACCGGAATCCCTGCCGGAGCAATCCGAGCAAAACGCAGGCGTCACGGCCAACGCCGAGAACGCACCTGCACAAGTCCTTCTTACCCATTGATTTAGAAGGAAAGCATGCCGACGTATTAGCGGCGGCATGCTTCGCCCCCTTGGCGAGCACGGGTAAACCTCCGAGAATCCGCTTGACACAAGGATTTCAGCAGAGATATAAATCCGTCCTCAACAAAATTTAGTCATCTTTTCTTTCCACCCAAGGGGGATCCAATGAACAAAACCGACCTGATCGAATCGATCGCCACTTCCGCCGAAATCTCCAAGGCAGCCGCCGCCCGTGCGCTCGATGCGACCGTCGAAGCCGTCAAGGCTGCCCTCAAGGCCGGCGACAGCGTGAGCCTGGTGGGCTTCGGTACTTTTGCCGTCGGCGAGCGTGCCGCCCGTACCGGCCGCAACCCCCGTACCGGCAAGACCCTGAACATCAAGGCCGCCAAGGTCCCGAAGTTCCGTCCGGGCAAGGCGCTCAAGGATGCCGTCAATTAATTGACTGCGGGTGCTTAGCTCAGCTGGTAGAGCGTCGCCCTTACAAGGCGAATGTCGGGGGTTCGAGCCCCTCAGCACCCACCAGACGTAATACCGCAGAGCCCCGATTATCGGGGCTCTATTCTTTTGTGCGGACGGTGAACCGGCTTCGCATCAGCGCCCATGCCCTGTCCGCACCCGGGTCGCTGCCAGAATGCCGCGCAGGATATTGACCTCGTCCTTCTCCAGGCGTGCACGCCCGAACAGGCGGCGCAATTTCGGCATCAGGCGTCCCGGCTGCGCCGGATTGAGAAAGCCGGTTTCGGTCATCACCGATTCCAGGTGGCCGTACAAACCCTCGACTTCGTCATGCGTCGCCAGCGGCGACGAGAACGGCGTCACCAGCGGATCGTGCGCCGGCGGCAACCCGCTGTAGGCAGCGACGCGCAGCTCGTAACAGAGCACCTGCACCGCCGCCCCCAGATTGAGGGAACTGAAAACCGGATTGGCTGGAATCGTCACCGCGGCCTGGCAGCACTGAATCTCCTCGTTGCTCAGGCCGACTGTTTCATTGCCGAACACCAGGGCCACCTCGCCGTGCCTCGCGTGCGCCAGCAGTTCCGCCGCCATTTCCCGTGGCTGCCCGAGCGGCGGCCCGAGGTCACGATGCCTGGCCGACAGGGCGATCGCCATTACCGAACCGGCGAGCGCTTCGTGCAGCGTGTCGTGGATTTTTGCCCTTTCCAGCAGGTCGACCGCACCCGTCGCCCGCGCGTCGGCTTCCGGATCGGGAAAGGTCCGTGGCGCGACCAGGCACAGGTCCGACAACCCCATGGTCTTCATGGCGCGCGCGGCTGCCCCGATGTTGCCGGGATGGCTGGGCCGGCACAGCACGACGCGGATACGGGACAGCAGGAGTTCCGGGTTCATAGTAAAATGCGTTCTTTCCAAATAAATCGTGTGGCCCGCGCCACCCGTTAGTTCTTTAATCCATGCATCCAGCCCTGAACATTGCCATCAAGGCGGCGCGCCGCGCCGGCCAGATCATCAACCGCGCCTCGAACGATCTCGACCTGCTGAAGGTATCCGCCAAGCAACCGAACGACTTCGTGACCGAGGTGGACAAGGCAGCGGAGGCGGCGATCATCGAGATGCTGCAGGAAGCCTATCCGCATTACGGGATTCTAGCAGAGGAGTCCGGCGAGACTGCCGGTGCCGGAAGCCGCGACGCGGAATACCAATGGATCATCGACCCGCTCGACGGCACCACCAACTTCATTCACGGCATGCCGCAATATGCCGTTTCGATCGCCCTGGCCAAGGCCGGCGTGGTCGAACAGGCGGTCATCTTCGACCCCAACCGCAATGAGTTGTTCACGGCCAGCAAGGGCGGCGGCGCCTTCCTGAACGAACGCCGCATCCGCGTCTCGCGCCGCCTGAAGTTGCAGGATTCGCTGATCGGCACCGGCTTTCCCTATCGCGCCTTCGATCTGGTCGAAACCTATCTGGCGATCTTCAAGGAACTGACCCAGAAGACCGCCGGCCAGCGACGCCCCGGCGCCGCCTCGCTGGACCTGGCCTATGTCGCCTGCGGGCGCTACGACGGCTTCTGGGAATTCGGCCTCGCCCCGTGGGACATGGCGGCCGGCGCCCTGCTGATCTCCGAGGCCGGTGGCCTGGTCAGCGACCTGCGCGGCGAAGCAAGTTATCTGACGAGCGGCAACATCGTCGCCGGCACGCCGAAGGTCTTCGCCCCGCTGCTCAACATCATTCAGGAAAAACTGCCGGATTCTCTTCGCGGTTGACCGGGCTTCCGGAGCCCGGGGCGTGCCCCCGGGCAATCTGCCCTGCCGTGCAGGCAGGGCGTGCCGTGATTACTTCTCGGCCTTGTCGGACGAATCGTTGTTGTACTTGAAGCCGGTGAACATGTTGCGCGTCTGGCTTTGCAACTGGTCCTGCATCTGCTGGAACATCTTCTTCGACTGGTCCATGTAGGCCGTCATCATGCTCTGCATCGCCGGTTGCTGGAAATTCAGGAACTGCGCCCAGAAATCCGCCTGCAGATGGCTGTTGTCGCCGCCATACATGGAACGCGACTGCTCCTGCAGCTTTTGCTGGAAGTCGACGAAGGTCTTCATGTTGTTTTCCAGGTACTTGCCGAGCATGCCTTGCATGGCGCTGCCGTAGAAGCGGATGAAGCCCGACAGCAGTTCGCTGGAAAAGAGCGGCGCACCGCCGGTTTCCTCTTCGAGAATGATCTGCAGGAGGATGCTGCGCGTCAGGTCTTCGCTCGTCTTGGCATCGAGCACCTTGAAGGCTTCGAACTTGAGGACCAGATCCTTCACATCACCGAGCGTGATGTATGCACTCGTCTTGGTGTCGTAGAGACGGCGATTGGGATACTTCTTGATCAGGCGTACTTGTTCAGACATCCAGCGACCCTCGAACGAGTTTGTGTGCAGCGCACCATTATAGCTCAAAAAAACAGGCACCCTGAGGTGCCTGTTGTTGATGCAGCGCAAAAACCCTGCAAAATTACTGGTAGTAGAGGCCGCCGTTGATGTTCAGCGTGGCGCCAGTCATGAAACCGGCGTTTTCGGAGGCAAGGTAGACACAGGCGGCGCCCATTTCTTCCGGCTTGCCCAGACGCTTCATCGGCACGCCATCGACGATGGTTTGCAGCACTTCCGGCTTGATCGCCATAACCATCTTGGTGGCGATGTAGCCCGGAGCGATGACGTTCACCGTCACGCCCTTGGCGGCCAGCTCGGCGGCCAGCGCCTTGGAGAAGCCGATCACGCCCGCCTTGGCGGCCGAGTAGTTGGTCTGGCCGGCCTGGCCCTTGACGCCGTTGACGGAGGCGATGTTGATGATGCGACCCCAGCCGCGCTCGGCCATCTTGGCGGAAACCTGCTTGGTCATGTTGAACAGGCTGGACAGGTTGGTGGAGATGACGGCATCCCACTGATCCTTTTCCATCTTGGCGAACATGCGGTCGCGGGTGATGCCGGCGTTGTTGACCAGGATGTCGACCGGGCCGGCAGCGGCTTCGGCTTCGGCAACCATCTTCTGGCAGTCTTCCAGCGAGGAAACGTCGCCCGCCACGCAGACGAAATCGTTGAAGCCGGCGGCGGCCTGTTCCTTCAGCCACTCGTCCTTGTTGTCGAACTGCGGGTGATAGGCGGCGACCACCTTGTGGCCGGCCTTGGCCAGTTCCTGGCAAACCGCGGTTCCGATACCACCCATCGCGCCGGTAACGAGAGCAACACGTTGCGTCATAGTCTTTCCTTCCTTTGTTGATATATACAGCGGGTAAAAAAATACGCCGGTCAGTACATGTGCTGGCCGCCGTTGATGGAAATATTGGCCCCAGTGACGAACGCCGCTTCATCCGAAGCGAGGTAGGCGACGAGGCCGGCGATCTCTTCCGGCTTGCCCAGCCGATTGACCGGGATCTGCGGCAGGATCTTCGAATCGAGGATTTCCTGCGGGATGGCGGTCACCATCTTGGTGCCGATGTAGCCCGGGGAAATGGTATTGACCGTGACCCCCTGCTTCGCTACCTCGAGGGCCAGCGCCTTGGTGAAACCATGCATGCCGGCCTTGGCCGCCGAATAGTTGGTCTGGCCGAACGCCCCCTTCTGCCCGTTGACCGAGGATACATTGATGACGCGCCCCCACTTGCGCTCGGTCATGCCGTCGAGCACCTGCTTGGTCATGTTGAAGACCGAGTCGAGATTGGTGTGGATGACCGCGTCCCAGTCGGCCTTGGTCATGCGCTTGAAGGTCATGTCGCGCGTGATGCCGGCATTGTTGACCAGCACGTCGACCGGCCCGACCTCGCGGGTCACCGTCTCGACGCAGGCGCGCGCCGAATCGAAGTCGGTGACGTCGCAGGGATAGGCCTTGAAGCCGAAGCCCATGTTGTTCATGCTCTTCAGCCACCCCTCGGCCTTGTCGTTGCCGGGAGAATACGTCGTAACGACCTTGTAGCCGAGCGCCGCCAGCTTGATGCAGACCGCCTCGCCGAGGCCGCCCATGCCGCCGGTGACCAACGCAACTCTCGCCATCTTGCCCCCTCCTCCGGAGTTTTTCCGTTAAACCGCGCGTTCCTTGACGTAACGCCCGGGCGCCGGTTCGATCGGCTTGTATTTTGCATTGCCCGGTTTGCGCGGCGCCCGCGGTTCGCCGGCCAGCGGCTTGAGCCAGGCCGCCCAGTCCGGCCACCAGCTGCCCTTCCGCTCCTCTGCTGCGGTCAACCACCCGGCAGCATCGATTTTCACGTCATCGTTGACCCAGTAGCTGCGCTTGTTCTTTCCGGCCGGGTTGATGACCCCGGCGATATGCCCGGAAGCGCCGAGCACGAAGCGCACCTTGCCGCCGAGAATGCGCGTGCTCTGGTAGGCGGAATGCCAGGGAACGATATGATCCTCGCGGGTCGCCAGCAAATAGACCGGCATGTCGAGGCTGCCGAGGTCGACCTTGACGCCGCACATTTCCAGCTTGCCCGGCACGCGCAGATTGTTGTCGTGGTAGAGGTTGCGCATGTACCAGCAGGCGAACGGTCCCGGCAGGTTGGTCGAATCGGCGTTCCAGTAGAGCAGATCGAAGGCCTGCGGCTTCTGACCCTTCAGGTAGTTGCCGGTAACGTAGTTCCAGACCAGGTCGTTGGCGCGCAGGAAGGAAAACGTGTTCTGCAGATCGCGCGCCGGCAGCAGGCCGCCCTTGCCGATGGTCGACTCGCGCGCCATCAGGCCGTTTTCGTCGATGAAGAGGCCGATCTCGCCGGTATCGGTAAAGTCGAGGAGCGTCGTCAGCAGTGTCAGCGACGAGACGATATCCTCGCCACGCCCCTTGAGCACCGCCAGCGCCGAGGTCAGGATGGTGCCACCGACGCAGAAGCCGAGGGCGTTGACCTGCTTGACCTTACAGATATCCCGGACCACGTGCAGCGCGGCGATCGGGCCGTGCTCGAGGTAGTCGTCCCACTGCAGGTGCCCCTGGGCCTCGGTCGGATTGCGCCAGGAAACCAGAAAGACCGTGTTGCCTTGCTCGACCATGTAGCGGATCAGCGAATTGTCCGGCTGCAGGTCCATGATGTAGAACTTGTTGATGCACGGCGGCACGACCAGCAGGGGGCGGGTACCGACCTTGGGCGTCAGCGGCGCGTACTGGATCAGCTGCATCAGCTCATTTTCGTACACCACGGCGCCTTCGGTCGTCGCGATATTCCTGCCGACCTCGAACACCGATTCGTCGGTCATCGAGATGCGGCCCTTCTCGAAATCCTTGAGCAGGTTGTTGATGCCGTCGGTGATGCTCTGGCCCTTGGTGTCCAGCGCCAGCTTGATGAATTCCGGATTGGTCGCGGCGTAGTTCGAGGGCGCCATCGCATCGGCGATCTGGCGCGCCAGGAAGCGCATGCGATTGCGCGCCTTGTCGTCGGCCGCCGGGATCAGCTCGACCATTTCGTTGACGTATTTCGTGTTGAGAAGGTAGGCCTGATGCAGATAGTCGTAGATCGGGCTTTCGCGCCACTCAGGCGCCGCGAAGCGGCGGTCGCCCGACTCCGGACTGACCTTGAAGGCCGGCTCCTTGCCCTGCTGGCTGGCCAGCACCGACTGCCACAGCGACATCTGCTGATCCATGAACTGCTTCTGCAGGGCGGTCAGCGCCTGCGGATCGGGCGCCGGCGCGATCGCCGCCTGGGGATTGCCGGCCTTGCCGATGAATTCCATGAACTGCTGCGCCATGTTCTGGCCAGCCTGCATGAACTGCATGGCCGAACCCATGAAAGCGTCGTTATTGCCTGATCCCTGCTGCGTCATGGCCAGTCTCGTGTCTGTTTATGAATCGGGGGTTGAGCCTTTGGATTCTCCATACCCGTCCGAGGACTGTCAATGGATTTGCATGCATAATTACCGGAATGTACATCGTCGCCATCGGCTGGCTTTACGTGACCGTTCTCGTTGCATTCAACGAGCCCACCATCGCCGCCGGCCTCATCTCCTTCCTCTTCTACGGGCTGCTGCCCTGCGGGCTGCTACTGTGGCTGGCCGGCAGCAAGGCGCGCCGGCAACGCCGGCGGCACTTGGAATCACTCGCCGACCAGCGCACGCACGACGACGATCGACGCCACGCCGAGGCCGATCAGTAGCACCTGTTGCAGGGTGGCCTTGAGTTCGGTCCGCTTGTGCAGACCGGGAATCAGGTCGGCGACCGCGACATAGATCATGCTGGCCGCAGCCAGGCCGAGCAGGGTGGGAATCCATTCGGTGAGATGCGACAGCGCGAGGTAGGCGAGCATCGCGCCGACCAGCGTCGCCAGGCTCGACAGCAGGTTGAACGCCAGGGCCTTGACGCGGCTGTAGCCGGAATGGAGCAGAATCAGGTAATCGCCGACTTCCTGCGGAATTTCGTGGGCGATGATGGCAAGCGCCGTGACGATCCCGAGTTGGGTGCTTTCCAGGAACGCCGCGGCGATCAGGATGCCATCGACGAAATTGTGGAAGGTGTCGCCGACCAGGATCAGTAACCCCGAGCGCCCGTGATCGTGCGCGGGCGCCTGAGCGTCGTGCGCTTCGCAGTGGTCGTGATGGCAGTGCCGCCACAGCACCAGCTTCTCCAGCACGAAGAAGGCCAGGATGCCGAACAGCACGGTCGCCGCCATCCGGTGCGGCTCCCCGTGCTCCAGGGCATGCGGCAGTATTTCCAGGAAGGCCGCCCCGAGCAGCGCACCGATGGCATAGGAGATCAGCACATTGACGCGATGCGTGCCGACCGCGAAGGTCAGGGCGGCGGCTGCCGTCACGCTCAGGAGGCCGCCGGCCAGCGCAACGGCAATGATCCAGGAAAGGGTACTCACGGGAAACCAGGTTTGCGGGAAGGCGCGGATTATACGCCCGAAGCCGGGTGCGCCAGCCAGATCAGGCTCGCCATGCGCCCGGTGACGCCGTCGCGGCGATAGGAATAGTAACGGTCGGCCTCGGTCACGGTGCAGGATCCGCCGCCGCCGATCATCGTGACGCCCAGCCGCTGCAGGCGCTGGCGGGCCAGCAAATAAAGGTCGCACAGCCACTTACCCGGGCCCTGCGCAACGAAACCGGCACTCGCTGCCGGATCCCCGGTGACGAAGGCATCTCGCACCTCTTCGCCGACCTCGAAGCAGCGCGGGCCGATTGCCGGCCCTAGCCAGGCCAGCAAATCGCCAGGCGGCACCTTCATGGCGCCAACCGTGGTCTCCAGCACCCCGGCGTGCAGGCCGCGCCAGCCGGCGTGGGCGGCAGCGACGACCGTACCCCGGCGGTCGCACAGGAGTACCGGCAGGCAGTCGGCGGTCATCACCGCGCAGACGTTGCCCGTCTGCCGCGCGACGGCGGCGTCGGCCTCCCAGGATTTCGGCCCCTGATCGACGTCGACCGCAACCGTGCCGTGCACCTGGGTCAACCAGAACGGTTCGCCCGGCAGGCGGGCGGCCAGGGCGGCGCGGTTGGCGGTCACCGCCGCCGCGTCGTCGCCGACGTGGTCGCCGAGGTTGAAACCTGCCCACGGCCCGCGACTGACGCCGCCATGGCGCGTCGTCTGCAAGACCCGGACATTTGCCGGAACGGCCCAGTCCGGCACGTAGCACTCATTCATAGCGCAGGGTTTCCAGCAACTCCGCCATGTCGGCAGGCAACGGCACCTCCCACTGGCGCAACCGCTGCTCCAGAGGATGCACCAGTGCCAGGCGCGTGGCATGGAGCGCCTGGCGCGGGAACGCCGGTAGACGGGGATCGGGCCGGCCATAGACCTTGTCGCCGATCAGCGGGTGCTTGACCGAGGCCATGTGGACGCGAATCTGATGCGTGCGCCCGGTCTCCAGCGTGCACTCGATCAGCGCGCAGTGGGCGAACTGCTCCAGTCCGCGGTAGTGCGTGACGGCCGCCTTGCCGCCGCGGGTTTCCGGCACCACCGCCATCTTGACCCGCTGCGCCGGGTGGCGGCCGATCGGCGCATCGATCGTCGCCTGGTAGAAGACGACGCCGGCGACGAAGGCCAGATACTGGCGCTTGACGGTCCGCGCCTGCAGTTGCCGCACCAGGTCGGTCTGCACTTCCAGCGTCTTGGCGACGACCAGCAGACCGCTGGTGTCCTTGTCCAGCCGGTGGACGATGCCGGCCCGCGGCACTTCGGCGATGGCCGGCACGTGATGCAGCAAGGCATTCATCAGCGTGCCGCTCCAGTTGCCGCTGCCCGGGTGCACGACGAGGCCGGCCGGTTTGTTGATCACCAGCAGCGCTTCGTCCTCGAACACGATGTCGAGCGGGATGTCCTCCGGCTGTTCGGCGAGTTCCGCCGCTTCGCGCGGCTCGTTGAGACGCAGCCGCTCGCCACCCAGCAGCTTGCGCTTGGGTTCCTGCTCGACTTTTCCGTCGACTTCCACCAGCCCTTCGCGCACCCACCCCTGCAGGCGATTGCGCGAATGCTGCGGCCACAGTTCCGCCAGCACCTGGTCGAGCCGGCGTCCGGCGCAGCGATCGGGAACGGCGGCGGGATTGGCCGGAGTTCGGCTATAATTCGCGCGGTCTTCCAAAGGATTTTTCATGATGCGAAGTGTACCCGCATTCACTCCCTTCTTTCGCCTCCTGACGGCACTCCTGATCGCAGCGCTTGCCGCCGGTTGCAGCCTCTTTCCCGAGTCGAAGGACGAAACCGCCGGCTGGTCGGCCAACAAGCTGTACGCCGCCGCCAAGGAAGCGCAGTCCGACGGCGCCTGGGACAAGGCCGCCAAGTATTACGAAAAGCTGGAAGCCCGCTACCCCTATGGCCGCTTCGCCCAGCAGGCGCAGCTCGAACTGGGCTATGTTTACTGGAAGGCCGGCGAAACCGGCTCGGCGCTCGCCGCCACCGACCGCTTCATCAAGCTGCACCCGACCCATCCGGCGGTCGACTACGCCTACTACCTGAAGGGGCTGATCAACTTCAACGAGGACATGGGCTGGGCCGGCTACATCAGCACCCAGGACCCGACCGAGCGCGATCCCAAGGCCGCCCGCGAATCATTCGACGCCTTCCGCGAACTGGCGACCCGCTTTCCCGACAGCAAATACACGCCGGATGCCATCCAGCGCATGAACTACCTGGTCAACGCGATGGCCTCGCACGAAGTCCACGTGGCGCGCTACTACTACAATCGCGGTGCCTACGTCGCCGCCGCCAACCGTGCGCAATCCGCCATCAAGACCTATCCTTCGGCCCCCGCCATTGAGGAAGCGATGTACATCCTGGTCCTGTCCTACGACCGCCTCGGCATGACCGACCTGCGCGACGACGCCGACCGCGTGATGCGCAAGAACTTCCCGAACAGCGAATACTATGTCGTCGGGCTGGGCAGCAAGAAGAAGTGGTGGCATCTCTGGTAACGACCAGGTGATGCCGCGCGGCGGCCGGGGCTGCCTGGCCTAGGGGGTCGTCGCCGCACCGATCCAGACAAGTTCCGGCACGCCGTCGTCGCCACCGCAAACGATGGCGTTCTGCCCGTACTTCTCCCCCAGCGCCAGCGCCTCGGGCAGCGAAATGTCGGCGACGAAACAGCTTTCCTCGTCCATCCAGGTTTGGTCGTCGGCCACGTTCTCGCCGGCATAGGGCTCGTAGCCCGCTTCCAGCAGATCGCATTCCAGTTGCGCCTGGCGTGCCGCATTGTGCGCGGCGTCGACCGGCCGCGAGCCCGGATTGTGCGCCGTCAGGACCGCGAAGCGGCTCGCCCCGGCAGTCTCCAGCCAGCAGCGCAGGGTCTCCGACGCGACGCCGGGGCGCAGGTCGCAGACGGCGCCGGGCAGGAAGACGCGATAGGTCGTCGCGCAGTAGGCGGCTTCGAGTTCAGTCGTCTTCGCCATCGAATTCCGTCGTGCCGATCAGTTGTTCCGCCTCGCCGGCCGGCAAGGCCTCGACCTCGCGCAGCTTGCGCGACAACTGGCGGGTCCGCGTCTCGGCCTTGCTGATGCTGTTGCTCGCCTCGTCGAGTTTCTTCTTGGTGTGGGCCAGCGCCTCGCCGAACTTGCCGAATTCGGTCTTGACCGCCCCGAGCACCGCCCAGACCTCGGCCGAACGCTGCTCGATGGCCAGCGTGCGGAAGCCCATCTGCAGGCTGTTGAGCATGGCCGCCAGCGTCGTCGGCCCGGCCAGGCTGACCCGCCAGTCGCGCTGCAGCGTATCGGCCAGACCGGGGCGGCGCAGGGCCTCGGCATACAGCCCTTCGGTCGGCAGGTAGAGCAGCGCGAAATCGGTGGTGTGCGGCGGCGCGACGTACTTCTCGCGAATGCTGCGGGCCTCGTTCTTCAGCCGCAGTTCGATCGCCCGCCCCGCCTCCTCGACCAGCGCCGGCTCGCCCTTTTCCTGGGCATCCATCAGGCGCTGGTAATCCTCGATCGGGAACTTGGCGTCGATCGGCAACCAGACCACGGCGCCATCGCCCTTGCCCGGCAGGCGGATGGCGAAATCGACCCGCTCGCCGCTGCCCGGGCGCGTCGCCACGTTGGCGGAAAACTGGTCGGCCGTCAGCAGTTGTTCGAGCAGCGCCGACAACTGGACTTCGCCCCAGGTGCCGCGCGTTTTGACGTTACTCAGCACGCGCTTGAGGTCGCCGACGCCGGCGGCCAGCGACTGCATTTCGCCGAGCCCGCGATGCACCTGCTCCAGGCGCTCGCTGACCAGCTTGAAAGATTCGCCGAGACGCTGCTCCAGCGTCGCGTGCAGCTTTTCATCGACGGTCCGCCGCATCTCCTCGAGCTTGCCGGCATTGTCGGTCTGGATTGCGGTCAACCGCCCTTCGACGGTCATTTTCAGACGCTCGAAGCGTTCGTCGAGGCCGAGCGAAAAACGGTTCAGCTCGCGGGCGAAGGCTTCCAGCCGTTCCGCCTGCAGGGTGCCGAACTGGCCGACCTGCGTCGTCACCGCCTGCCCGAGAAGGGTCGCCGACTGCGCGCGCTCCTCGCGGTCGCGGAAAGCCTCCTCGGCATCCTCGCGCCGGCTACGCGCCAGTTCCTCGCGCAACTCGCGTTCCAGCCGTTCGAGCCCCTTTTCCTGCGCCTCCTGCAGGGCGCGCAGGCGCATCTCGTCGTCGCCGCGCCGCTGGCCGCGCAACAGGACGACCACCTGCAACACGATGACGAGGACGATCCCGGCCAGCAGGATCATGGTCAATGCCTCGCTCATCACCTACCTCAACGAGAAATCGACACGGCTGCCCTTGTCCTTGTCGCCGGCCTCGGCCTTCGGCTCGACCAGGAATACGCGCTCGGGCGGAACCTTGCCTTCGTCGATCAACCAGCTCTGGACATTTTCCGCACGGCGCAAGGCCAGTTGCTGGACATCCTCGTCGGTCGCCGGCAGGTTGGTCAGCATCAGCTTCTCCATTTCCTCGACCGGCAGATCCTTCTGCATGCCGATGAGGTTGCGCGGCTTGGGGAACTTCGCTTCCTTGTAGGCCCGCTGCAGATAGACCGGATATTCGGCGGAAGTGACTTCGATCGAGTCGACCGAGGCACCCTCGCCGCCCTTCTTCAGCTGGTCCTTGAGTTTTTCGGCCTTGACCGCGCGCTCGATCGCCACCCGCTTGATCCCCTCCTTGTCAGCTTCCGGATCGGCGCGGCCGGTGATTTCGAGCTTCAGCGATTCGCGTTCGTTGAGCGCCTTGGCCAGCGCTTCGAGACGTTTGCGCGCGGCGTCGTCGAAGGTCGCGCGCCCTGGTCCGAATTCGATGTTGGAAAGTTCCTCGCCTCCGCCGAACATCGAGCCAAGCAGCGCGAACGGCGACGTGACCGCCTTGACGAAGAGATTGACGATGACCTTGATGATCAGTCCGCCGACCGAGAAGTCCGGATCGTCGAGCGAACCGGAAATCGGCAGGTTGAGGTCGATCTCGCCGCGGTTGTTCTTGAGCAGCGCGATGGCGAGATTGACCGGCAGCGTCGTGGCGTCGGGGCTTTCCACCTTGTCGCCGAAGGTCAGCTGGTCGATGAACAGGCGGTTGTCGGCCGACAGCTGGTTGTTCTCCAGCTTGTAGGCGACGTTGAGCGAGAGCTTTCCCTTGTCGATGTTGTAGCCGGCGTACTTGCCGGAGTACGGCGAGAAGGCCACCAGATCGACTCCCTTCACGTCGGCCTTGATGTCGAGGAAGGACTTCGCGGCCAGCGGATTGAGCTTGCCCACCACCTGCACAGGTGCCGAATTGGCGTAGCTGCCGCGCAATTCGAGGTCGGCAACCGTATCGGCGGTGGACGACAGGCCGCTGACGCGCCCGGCCACCTTCGTCACATTCACCGTGTAGTTGGGCTTGACGAAGAAGTCCGAGAAATTGACCGTGCCGCCCTGCAGGGTGATCTTGCCGATCCGGATCGGCACCGCTGCCGGCTTCGCGGCGGGCGCTGGCTCGGTCGCCTTGGGCGGTGCGGCCGGCGGTACCGGCTCGGCGCCCTTGGCGGCGGCAGGTGCCGCCGCGGTCCGCACGATGTCCTGGAGGTTCAGGCGGCCCTCCTTGCTGAGAATCAGGCGCGAATAGAAGTCACTCAGCGCCACCTCGCCGACAGTGACCGCCATCGGTTGCAGGCGGACGTCGATGCCGCCGAGGAACAGCGATTTCCACTTCAGGAAATCGGCATTGTTTACCTTGTCGACCGCAATCAGGTCGCCCAGCGTCAGCGATCCCTTGTAACTGCCGGCCAGGCCATCCTTGCCGAATTCGATCGCCACCTCGCCGCTGTTGGAAACCTGGCCGCGCGTCAGTTCGATGTTCAGGAACTCGGTGAAATACGGCTGCAGCGGCAGGACCGGGATCGTCTGCGTATCCACCTTGAGCGAAGTCAAGAACGGCGCCAGCTGCACGCTGCCATCAACCTTGAGGCTGCCTTTCTGGTTGATCCGGCTCTTCAGCGAAATGCTCCCTTTCTTGCCAGGCTCGGTCGACAGGTTCTCCCCGACCAAGCTGACGGCATCGATGACCTGCACTGCCGCCGGCCGGGTCATCTGGTCCTCAAGGCGCAGGGTCAGGTCGTCGACCGTCGCCTTGCCGATGTTGGCAATCCACGGGCGCTCGTCGGACAGTTCTTCCTTGGCGGCGCGCAGGGTCTTCACGACCGGCGAGCTGATCCATTCGATCTTGCCTTCCTTGTTGCGCACCAGCAGGGCGCGAACCGCCTGCGCGCCAGCCTCGGTAACATCGACGCGGTGACTGTGAAGATCGAGCCGCACGCCTTTCACCGTCATGTGTCCGATCTGCCAGCGTTCCCCAAGATCGACCCGGTACGACGCCTCGCTGACCTCAATCGGCTCGGCAAGCTTTCCGTCCACCTTGCCAATTAGCGCATTGATGTCCAGCACATCGCCCACCGTCGGCCGCAGCGTGGACTCGTCCTGCCAGTGCATCTTGCCGTTGCTCAGGCGAATTTCCTCGATCACCCATTCGGGCGCCTTGGCCGGCGCTGCGGCCGGTGCCTTGTCGTCCGCCGGCACCGCGGCGATCTGCTCCAGCACGCGCACCCAGTTCATTTCGCCCTGCTTGCTGACCGCCACATAAGCGTCCATACCATTGAGCAGCACGTGCTGGATGGCAAACCGCCGGTTGATCAGATCGGCATTGGCGACATCGACATCCAGCCGCTTCCAGCCCAGCAGCGGCGCGCCGCTCGCCTCCGCGAGCGCGAAATCGGAGATATGCGCGCTACCGACGACAGTCAGCGAAAAAACCTTCTCCGACAATTCCTTGAACACCACCCGGAGTTCGGTATCGAGCAACCCGCCTTTCAGGCGCAGCGGCAAAGAACTGGGCACATAAGGCTGGAAGCCCGCCAGATCGAGGCGGTCGAGATCGATGTTGAGCTCGCTTTCCAGCTTTCCCTCGAAGATTTCCTTGCTTTTGCCCTTGAGCGCGAACGGTGCGCCATCCACGGTAGCCGAGAAGCTCGGCTCGACCAGCCGCTCGGCCTGGTACGACAGGCTGGAAATGAAGGGCAGCGACAGGTTGATGTCGCTGACGGTATGGACCTTGCCCAGCGGCTGGTCGTCGAAGACCGCCTTGCCGCCGGTGATCTGGATATTGTTGATCGAAAAGCGCGGAGTCGGCGACGGCTCGGAGGGCTTCAGCCATTTTTCGAGCAGGTCGGAGATGTCATATTGGCCCTCGCCGGTCCGCGCCACGGCGACGCGCGGCCCCTGCAGGCGAATCTCGTCGACCACGGCGCCGTACTGGAACAGCGAGAACGACGACAGGTTGACGAACAACTCGTCGAAACCGGCCACCTCCCGGCCGCCCTCCGCCTTGACCGAGACGCCGGCCACCCGGGCCGAGAGGGCGTACGGATTGATGTCGATCTTCTCGATGCTGACTTCGCGCTGGAGTTCGGTCGACAACTGCCTGACCAGCAACCATTTCATCAACGGCGGCCCGGCGAAGTAGCCGAGTACGCCGAAAGCCAGCAGCACGCCTACGAGCCAGAGACCTATGCGACGGGCGCGCGGCCCCTTGAACGCCGCGATGGCCTTGCTCGATTTGCTGGAAATGTTGTCGTCAGGCTGCGCTGTCATGATTTTTCTGCGGCTGGTTCTGTATCAGGCCGAATTTAGCATATCGCCGGAGCGGGATTGCCTTGCCGACGGCATGCGACGCTATCGGCTGCTGCTCAGAAGTCGTTGCGCCAACGGCGGATCGCCGCGAAAACGGCCACCGGCGAGGCGTCGACCGCAGCATGTTCGAGCGCGGCCGCGACCACGGCCGGCTCGCTGCAACGCAGGAAGGGATTGGTTGCCTTTTCTTCGCGCAGCGTCGAGGGAACGGAGGAATGCCCGGCGGCACGCAGCGCCGCCACCCGCTCGACCCGTTCGCGCACTGCCGCGTTGCGCGGCTCGACCGCCAGCGCGAAGCGCAGGTTGGCTTCGGTGTATTCGTGCGCGCAATAGATCAGGGTGTCGTCAGGCAAGGCGGCAAGGCGGCCGAGCGAGGCGCTCATCTGCGCCGGCGTGCCCTCGAAAAGACGACCGCAGCCGGCGCCGAACAGCGTGTCGCCGCAGAAAACCGCACCGGGAACGCAATAGGCGATATGCCCGCGGGTATGCCCGCCGACCGGCAACACCGTTACGCGCTGCCCCAGCACTTCGATCGTTTCACCCCCCGCCAGAGGGTCCGTGCAGCCTGTGATAGACTCCTCAGCCGGTCCGAAGACACGGGGCTGCCAGCGCGCTACGAGTTCGGCAACGCCGCCCTGATGGTCGGCGTGATGGTGGGTGATCAGGATGGTTTCGAGGTGCAGCCCCATACCTTCCAGGCGGGCGATAACCGGTCCGGCGTCGCCTGGATCGACCACCGCTGCCCGTCCGTCGCGGACCAGCAGCCAGATGTAATTGTCCTTGAATGCGGGAATGAGCAGGATTTCGAACATGCCGGAACTATCGGGCGAAGGGCAGCGGATGTCAATTCCGGGCCTCGAGGGCTGGCTGGAATCCGCCCAGGGGCGCTATGTGCTGGGCTGGGAGTCGTCCCGGGTCGACGCCGCCGTCGCCGACATTTTCGGTTTCAACGCCCTGCAGCTCGGCATGCCTTGCCACGACTTCCTCCGCGCCAACCGCATCCCGCTGCGCCAGAAGGCCGGCGACGCCGGCCCGGTCGACGCGCTGTGCGAACTCACCGCCCTGCCCTTTGCCGCCCACAGCACCGACCTGGTGGTGCTGCCGCACGTGCTCGAATTCAGCCAGGACGCCCACCAGATCCTGCGCGAAATCGAGCGCATCCTGATCCCCGAGGGCCAGCTGATCGTGCTCGGCTTCAACCCGGTTTCGCTGTGGGGCCTGCGCAATCGCCTGGATCGCAGCGGCAGCTTTCCGTGGCATGGCGCCTACATCTCGCTGCCGCGCCTCAAGGACTGGCTGAAGCTGCTCGGTTTCGAGGTCGACCGCGGCATCGCCGGTTGCCGGGTACCGCCCTGCGAGCGGCAGGCCTGGCTGCGCCGCTGGCGCTTCATGGAAACCGCCGACGAACACTGGTGGGGGTTTCCCGGCGGCGTCTACATGCTGCGGGCGATCAAGCGCACCCATGCCATGCGCCTGATCACCCCGGCCTGGCGCAAGAATGCGGTCGCCGGCAAGGCCTTGCGGCCGATCGCCCAGAAGGAAAATCATGGTCACTGAAGACAATGTGGAAATCTTTACCGACGGCGCCTGCCGCGGCAATCCCGGCCCCGGCGGCTGGGGCGCCATCCTGCGCCTGGGGCGCCACGAGAAGGAATTGTGGGGCGGCGAGCGCGAAACGACCAACAACCGCATGGAGCTGATCGCCGCCATTCGCGCCCTGGAAGCGCTGAAGCGGCCGGTCGCCGGGCGCGTCCATACCGATTCGCAATATGTGCTCAAGGGCATCAGCGAATGGATCCACGGCTGGAAGCGCAACGGCTGGAAGACCGCCGCGAAGCAGCCGGTGAAGAACGCCGACCTCTGGCAGCAGCTCGACGCCCTGCGCCAGCCGCACCGGCTGGAATGGATCTGGGTCAAGGGCCACGCCGGCCACCCGGAAAACGAACGCGCCGACGCCCTGGCCAACCGCGGCATCGACGAACTGAACAACAAGGACGCCGCATGAGACAGATCGTTCTCGATACCGAAACCACCGGCCTCGACCCCCGTCATGGCCACCGCATCATCGAGGTTGCCTGCATCGAGATGGAGAACCGCCGGCTGACCGGCCGCCACCTGCACAAGTACGTCAATCCGGAACGCGAAATCGACGAAGGCGCGCAGGCGGTGCATGGCATCAGCCTCGAATTCCTCGCCGACAAGCCCAAGTTCGCGGACATCGCCGATGAATTCCTCGAATTCATCAACGGTGCCGAGCTAGTCATCCACAACGCACCGTTCGACCTCGGCTTCCTCAACGCCGAGCTGTCCCGCCTCGACCGCGTGCCGGTCGAGACGATCTGCAACGGCGTCACCGACACCCTGCGCATGGCCAAGGATCTCCACCCCGGCAAGCGCAACAGCCTGGATGCCCTGTGCGAGCGCTACGAGATCGACAACTCGCAGCGCACCCTGCACGGCGCGCTGCTCGATACCGAACTGCTGGCCGAAGTCTTCCTGGCGATGACACGCGGCCAGAACACGTTGATGATCGAACCGGACGCCGCCCCCCGCGCCCAGGCAGGCGCCGGCGGCCGCCGCGGCGAACGCAAGCCGCTGCTCGTGCGCCGGCCAACGGATGACGAGCTGGCCGACCACCAGCGGGTACTGGCCGCCATCGACAAGGAAACCAAGGGCGCCTGCATCTGGCTGACCGGCGCACACCCGGGATCGGCTTCGTAGGCGAGCCGCCCTCCGGGAGGAATCCCGGCACCGGGCGGGAGCCGCAGTGAGCGACCGGCGAAAGGGTGCTGGCCGGATGCCCCCCTGGCAGCCCGGTGCGTTCAGCGCAGTATCAGCAGGCCGCCAAGGATCAGACCCGCCAGAAACACCGTGTCGACCGCCAGCATCAGTACCGGGCGCCAGCCGAGGCTGGCCAGTTGCTGCAGCGAGGTCTTGACCCCGAGCGCGGCGATCGCCACGACGAGGCACCAGCGCGACAGGTGGGACGCGGCATCGGTCACCGGCTTGGGAATGATGCCGAGGCTGTTGATCACGACCAGAACGGCGAAGCCGATCAGGAAGCCGGGCAGCAGCGGCGGGCGGGCACCGCCCTCGCCGCGCGTGCGGAAGACCAGCGAGAAGACGAGCACGACCGGCAGCAGCATGGCGACGCGCAGCAGCTTGACAAAGGTGGCGCCATCGCCGACTTCCGGCGAGATCATGTAGCCGGCGGCGACGACCTGGGCGACGTCGTGGATGGTTCCGCCGAGAAAGACCGACGCCGCGCCGGGATCGAGATCTAGGGCGCGAGCGATAGCCGGGTAGGCGATCATCGCCACCGTCGACAGGGTCGTGACGCCGACCACGGTGAACAGCGTGAAACGCTGGTTTTCCTCGGTCTTCGGCATCACCGCCGAGATCGCTAGCGCCGCCGAAGCGCCGCAGATGGCGACGGCGCCGCCGGTGAGCAGACCCTCTGTCTTCGGCCGGCCAAGCAGGCGGCCGACCAGCGCACCGAAGAGGATGGTCAGCACGACGCCGCCGATCACCATCATGATCGGCACGGCACCCAGCCCCGAGATCTGCTCGGCGGTGATGCGGGCGCCGAGCAACGCGACGCCGAAGCGCAGAATCTGGCGCGACGCGAATTCGATGCCGGCCTTGACCTTCTCGCCGTTGGCGGCAAAGTTGAAGGCCATCCCGAAGAACAGGGCATAGAGCAGCTGTGGCCCGCCCTGGTGTTCGGCGATGAAGGTCGCGGCAAGCGCAATGGTGATCGCAGTCAGCACGCCCGGCCAGATCACCGGCCAGGCGGGCAGCTGCAGGGTGTGGGCGAGTCTCATGCCAGCCTCTCAGCGGCCGAAGCCGCGGGCCTGCGCCGGCGTCTTCAGCAGGAAGTGGGAAAGCGCCGGGATCAGGATCAGCGCGCCGATCATGTTCCACAGGAACATGAAAGTCAGCAGGATGCCCATGTCGGCCTGGAACTTGATCGGCGACCAGGCCCAGGTGACAACGCCGGCCGCCAAGGTCACGCCGACTAGGGCAACGACCTTGCCGACGAACTGGATCGAACGCTTGTAGGCGACGGCGAGCGAGGCGCCGGCACGCTGCTGCGCCAACTGGATGCTGAGCAGGTAGAGGGCGTAATCGACACCGATGCCGACCCCCAGCGCGATGACCGGCAGGGTCGCCACCTTGACACCGATGCCAAGCATCACCATCAACGCTTCGCAGAGGATCGAGGTGAGAACCAGCGGCACGATGGCGACGACCACCGCGCGCCAGTTGCGGAAGGTGATGAAGCAGAGGGCGATGACCGCGAGATAGACATAGACCAGCATCTCGGTCCAAGCCTTCTTGACGACGATGTTGGTCGCCGCCTCGATCCCGGCGTTGCCGGCAGCAAGCAGGAACTGGCGCTCCGGCGTCGAGTGCTCCTCGGCGAAGCGGGCCGACTCGGCGACCACGCGGCTCAGCGTTTCCGCCCGGTGGTCGCTCAGGTAGGCGATCACCGGCATCACCGAACAGTCGTTGTTGAACAAGTCGGGGTTGTTCACCGACGCCTGCTGCGCACCGTAGTTCAGGATGTCCTGGTTGCGCGCCAGGGTCAGCCACTTCGGGCTGCCCTCGTTGGAGCCGGCGGTGATCTGGCGCACCGCGTTGCCGAGAAAAACCGTCGTCTGGACGCCAGGCAGCTGCTGCAGGCCCCAAGCCAGGCGATCGGCCTCGACCAGGGTCTGGTAGTTGAGGCAGCCCTCGGCCGCCGTCTTGACGATGACCGCGAACTGGTCGCTCGACAGCGAGTAGCTGCCGGAAATATAGGCGTTGTCGCGGTTGTAGCGCGAGTCGGCGCGCAGTTCCGGCGCCCCCTGTTCGAGATCGCCGATCTTGAGCTGCAGGCTGACGACGAAGCCGGCGACTGCCAGAACCAACGCCACGATGATGGCGCCCAACGCCCAGCGCCGCTCGGTAAAACGCTCGAGTCCGCGCCACAGGGCGGCGAAGCCGCCGCGGCCGTCATCCGATTCGGCGCGCAGGCTGCGCTCGGCCGCCGCCGTGCTGACGCCGGTATAGGAAAGGAGGACCGGCAGCAGGATCAGGTTGGTGAAGATCAGCACTGCGACGCCGAGGCTGGCGGTCAGCGCCAGATCCTTGATGACCGGAATGTCGATCACCATCAGCACTGCGAAACCGACGGCATCGGCAAGCAGCGCCGTCATGCCGGCAAGGAACAGGCGGCGAAAGGTGTAGCGGGCGGCGACCAGGCGGTGCGTGCCGCGGCCGATGTCCTGCATGATGCCGTTCATCTTCTGCGCCCCGTGCGAAACGCCGATTGCGAAGATCAGGAAGGGAACGAGGATCGAGAACGGATCGAGCTCGAAGCCGAACAGCGCGACCAGGCCGAGCTGCCAGACGACGGCGACCACCGAGCAGGCGACGACCAGCGCCGTGCTGCGCAGGCAGCGGGTGTAGAGATAGATGATGGCGATCGCGATCGCGGCGGCGATGGCGAAGAAGGTCATCACCTTGGCCAGACCGTCGATCAGGTCGCCGACCAGCTTGGCGAAGCCGATCATGTGGATGCGGACGCCCGGCGCACCGTCCTTGGCGGCACTTTCGAAGCGGTCGCGGATGTTTTCCTCGAGCACGCGGGACAGCGCGCGATAGTCGATTGCTTCACCGGTTGTCGGATCCTTGTCGAGCAGCGGCACGACGATCATGCTCGACTTGAAGTCATTGCCGACGAAACGGCCGACGATGCCCGAACGGGCGATGTTGAGTTTCAACTGCTCGGTGGCTTTCGGCGAACCATCGTAATTGTCGGGCATCACCGGGCCACCCTGGAAGCCTTCCTCGGTAATCTCGGTCCAGCGCACTGAGGGAGTCCACAACGACTTCAGCCAGGCGCGGTCGACCCCCGGGGTGAGGAACAATTCATCGTTGATCTTGCGCAACGTCTCCTGGTACTTCGGATCGAAGATGTCGCCGTCGGTGTTCTCGACGACGATGCGCAGCACGTTGCCGAGACCGCGCAACTCGGCGCGGTTGTCGAGGTAGTTCTTGATGTAGGGCTGGCCCTGCGGAATCATCTTCTCGAAGCTGGCGTTCAGCGTCAGCCGGGTGGCCGCCCCGAACAGGAGCACCAGGGTGACCAGTACGCAGACGATGACGACGGCCAGGCGGTTGTTGAAAATCGCCCGTTCGAGGGCAGTCCCCGAGTTGGGGTTGAAATCGGTCAGGGTTCGCACGATCGGCATGCGATCCATGAGGTCTGTGGCTACGGCCATCGCTGGGTTCTCCTGTCTCTGCTTTTTGGTATGGGTGTTCTGCTTGCTTACTGGATGGCCTGGGTGCGGACGCCGCGGGCGCCGACCATCACGCTGCCTTCGCGGCCCAGGCAGGCGACCGCCGAGGCCGGACTGGCCTGCTCGACCTTGACCGGGCGGAAGCTGGCACCGGCGTCGTCGCTGACCAGCACACGGCCGGCCTGGCTGACGAGGACGAGGCGCTTGTCGCCGCAACTGGCGGCACCGGTGATGCCGTCCTGCAGGCCGGTCTCGATCTTGCGCCAGGTCTTGCCGCCATCGCTGCTGCGGAAGGCGTGGCCGCGCAGGCCATGCACCAGGACCGCGCCATCGCCGCCGGCGATACCGAAGAAACTGCCCTTGTAGCCGGTGTCGAGCGCGACGAAACGGTTGCCGCCGGCATCGAGCTTCAGCACGGTGCCCTGCTCGCCGGCGATGTAGAGCGCGCCGCCAACCTGGCGGATGGCGTAGAGGTGCAGGCGGGACGGGTTCTCGGTGCGGTGGAACCACGGTTCCCAGGTCTTGCCTCCATCGGCGGTGCGAAAGATCTGGTTGAATGCGCCAACGATGAAGCCGTTGTTCTCATCGGCGAACCAGACGTCAAGAAAGGCGTTCTCGGCCCCCTGGGCGCCGATGCGCTTCGCTTCGTCGACCAGCGCCGCGGCGCTGTCGGCCGGGCCGAGGGCGCCCTTGGCGGTTTCGGCCGCGTAGTAGGCGGCCATCAGCTCACCGGCGCTGCGCCCGTCGAGCTGGCGTGTCCAGGTGGCGCCACTGTCGGCACTGTGCAGCACGATGCCGTCGTGGCCGACCGCCCAGCCCTTGGCCGGCGTCGGGAAGTAGACCGCCACGAGGTCGGAGCTGACCGGCACCTTCGCCTGCGTCCAGGTCTTGCCACCGTCGTCGGAAAGGACGATGTGGCCGCGCTGGCCGACGGCGACGATGCGCTGCCCGGCATTGGCGACGCCGTTGAGCAGCGACTTCGCCGCGAAGGCGCTGTCGCGCGCCGGGGTGTCGAGGACGTCGCGGTAGCTCGCGGCGGCGGAGGCTACCAGGGGCAGCGTCAGAACGAACGCAAGGAGCGGAGGAACGATCTTCCGGAAAGTCATGGCTTGCCTTGTCGAAAAAGGGGCCGGTTGCGGGGTCGACCGCAACCGGCCTGGTAGGGAGTAATTACCGGATGCCGGCGCCGGCCAGCGCGTCGGGCGACCAGTCACGTTCCGAGGCCGGCTTGCCCTGGCGGACGCCGCCGGTTTCGGCGGTGTAGCCGGACAGCGAGTAGGAACCGGCGATCAGGTCATACAGGCCGTGCATGTCGGCCCAGGGCGCCGACGCCTCGTAGCTCGGGGTCTGGTAGGCGAAGCCGGCACGGAACAACTGGCCGCGCGCGTCGTACTGGTCAGAGGCCAGGATGGTCCAGGAATCCTCGTCGATATAGAAGGTGCGCTTGCTGTAGATGTGGCGCTTGCCCTCGCGCAGCTTGGCCTCGACGACCCAGACGCGGTGCAGTTCCCAGCGGACCTGGTCCGGATTGATGAACTTCGGCTTCAGCAGGTCATCCTTGTTGGAGGCGAAGGCCATGCGGTAGGTGTTGTACGGCACGTACATTTCCTTCTTGCCGACCAGATTGAAGTCGAAGCGGTCCATCGAGCCGAGGAACAGGAAGACGTCGTCAAAGGTCGAGGTGCCGCCGGTGCCCGGGTTCGGGGTGTCGAAGGCGAAATCCGGGGCGATCTTGACGCGACGCTGACCGGGCAGGTACTGCCAGGCGCGGCGGTCGCTGGTTGCGTAGTCGAGCGGATCGATGATCATCATCGCCTCGCCGGCACGGCGGGCCGGACCGGTGTAGGTGATGCGCTGCTTGTAGGAGACGCCCGAGTCCGCCTTGCCGCTATCCCAGTACGGATATTCCTGGACGATCGAACCTTCGGTCGACACGGACGGACGGCCCGATGCGTCGATGTTCCAGTTGCGGTACTTGACGTTGTAGGCGACGCCCTGGAAACGGACGAGGTGGTTCCACATCACTTCGTAGCCGGTCTTGGGGATCGGGAACGGGATGCCGGCATGACAGCCTTCCATCGAGCGGCCGCCGTTCGTGGTCTTGGCCGACGTCGCGCACTTGGCCGTATTGTCGGCAACCCACTTGGGATAGGCGACGCTGCGCTGGGTCGGGTAGACGTCGATCCGGTAATCCGGATTCTTCTTCATCAGCGCCTTGGTGCCTTCGGTCAGCTTGTCAGCGTATTTGTCCATGTTCTTGGCGTCGACTGCGAACAACGGCTTGTCGGCGGCGAACGGGTCGGGACGCAGGCCGTCGCCGGCCTTGAATTCGGCCGGGGCCTTGGTCAGGCCGCCGGCGTAGGCCGGAATCGAGCCGTCCTTGTTACCGGCCTTCTCGGCGCCGGTGGCGGTCAGGGTGGTGCCGAGCTGCTTGGCTTCTTCGGCGCTGACGCCGGCCAGGGCGGCGCCCGAAACGGACGTCAGCGCAGCAATCAGAAGGGTTTTTTGAAATCGCATGAGTTGTCTCCTCAGAACGTGGTTTTAAGGGTCAGGCTGATGAAGTCACGATCCTTCAGCAGCGAGGTGAAGCCGTTTTGCGTGATGTTCTCGGCGCCCAGCGCACCGCTGGCACCGTAGTCGTTGATGCGGCCGAAGTAGCCGATGTACTTGAGATCGACGCGGTGCTTCTGGAAGATGTCGAAGCCGAGGCCGACGCTGAAGTTGCCGTTGCCCTGGTTGCCGCCAAAGGTCGTCGCCGCGTTGCCGCTCAGACCGATCGAAAAGGTCATCGGCGCCGACATGTCGACCCCGGGCATGACCTGGTACCAGGTCGGCGTGAAGCTGGCGCCCATGCCGACGTAGTTCTTCGTCGCGCAGCCGTCCCACTTGTCGCCGGCCTGGGCCGTCGGCTTGTTGAAGGTACAGCCCTTGTAGCCGACCGCCTGGAAGGTTTCGGCGCCGCTGGTGACGTCGAGCCACTGGCTCCAGACCAGTTCGAGCGCCCAGGTGGCGGCGTCGAAGACCGGCGTGTCGGGCAGGATGCCGACCGCGTTGACCAGACCGTGCATCGTATTGCCCCGCGGACCGGTCGTCTCGCCTTCGCTCGGCGCCGGCACGTTGAACGGGTTGGTGCCCGGCACGCCGAGGATCTTGGCCAGCAGCGGGGTGTTGTGGCGATACGAGAGTTCGCCGCCGAAGCTGATGCCGCCGATGTTCTTGGCAAGGCTGATGCCGTAGAGGTCGACGCCGTCCGCGTAGATCAGGTTGTACTGGCTGGCGCTGGCGACCGGCACGAACTGCCCGTTGGGCAGGCGCACCAGCCGCTGGCTGGTGACCAGGCCCTGCGGCAGCTTGTCGGCAAAACGGCGGTAGTAGACACCGACGGTGCCGTCGAGCGCGTCCGGCGACCAGCGGGCGTTGAGGCCGAATTCGCCGTTGCGCTGGGCCGGCTCGAACGCATTGCCGCGGGTATAGCCGACGCCGGGCGCCAGCAGGATGCGCTCGGGGCCGTTGAAGGCGAAGTCGACCGGACCGAGGTAGGTGCCGCCTTCCGGGAAGCGGTACGGTTCCCATTCCAGGAAATACTGGGCCGCCAGCGAGAGGTTGTCGGTCACCTGCACCTGGCCGGACACCTGATTCAGGGGACGGAACAGTTCCTTGGCCTCGACACCCGGCGTCGCGAAGCCCTTCTGCAGGTCGAGCGGCATCTGCGAATAGGAAATGCCGTGCAGGGCGCCGCCGAGGAACAGGGACTCGCCCCAGAACACGGTGTGGCGGCCGGCGCGCACCTTGGTCGGCACGTCGCCCACATCGAAGTTGGCGAAGACGAAGGCGTCGAGGATCTCGCCGGACGGGCCGCGATAATACTGTTCGACGTAGGGGCTGAACACCTGGTTCGGGTAGCTGGAAATGCCGGCCCGGGCGAACTTGGGATTGGCGCCGCTGGCCGTGCCGTAGGCGCCATCGCCCCAGGCCGCGCCGCTGACGCGGAAGCCGAGCATCTTCTTCCAGGCGAAGTCGAACTCCGAGAAGAGGTCGAGACGGTTGGTGACGAGATCGCCCTTGTCGAACAGGTAGGTGCCTTCGTCCGAAGCGATGTTGTTGCCGATCAGGTTGCTGCGGTTCTTGACGCGCACAGCTGCGTTGTAGCGGACGGTGGTGTCCAGGCGCATTTCGATGTCGTCGTTGCCGACGTCGATGTTGAATGCCAGGGCGTTGCCGCCGGCGCCGAACATGGTCGCCAGCGCGAATGCGATCGGGCGAATCTGCTTCCAGCCTTGGCCTTGTCTCTCCATGGTGGTCATTACTTTGTCTTCCTTCCTTATTTGATGAATTACTGAAAGAGATGCGTCTTCCGACTGCTTCGGGAATGGATTATCCGGAGGCTGTTCACCAGCACCCCCCCCAAAAAGCGGGGGATGGGGAGTTGCACGGGGGGGATGCGCGGTCGCGCAAATGGGGCCCTTGGGGGGCGCTGGAGGCCGGCCGGGAAACCGTCAGACGAGGAGGAGCGCCAGCCGCCGAACCCGCCTTTCAGCCGATCCGGGCCGCGCGCTCTCCGGCCGCCATGCGGCAGATCAGGGCATTTTTGCCCTGAAAAAGCGGTCGACCGCAGCGATCGGTGCGGAAACGAAAATGTGCTGAACCGGCGTGGGCTGCCGGCCTGTCGCCGCCGGACGGGCGCTACCGCCGACCCGCGCGGGCCGGCACCGGGACGTTCAGCGCGCGCGGATCAGGCGCCGGCGTCGGGCGCACTCAGTCGCTGCCTTCGAGGAGGCCGAGCAGTTGCGCGCGGCGCACAGCGTGCTTGCGCGTGCCGGCGTCGAGTTTGCCGAACAGGTTTTTCAGGTGCCATTTGATCGTCTCCTCGCCAACCGACATCGCCTGGGCGATTTCCTTGTTGGAAAGGTTACGGGCGAGGAACTCGAGCACCTCGCGCTCCTTGGGGGTCAGGACCATGCTCGGCACTGCCCGCGGGGCGCCGGCCTCGCGCGCCGGACGCGGCCGCACGGCGCGCGGCACCTGGACGGCACCCGGCGCCCCGCTGCCGCCCCCCTCCTCGTCGACCAGGCGACGCATCAGGTCGGCAATGATCGGGTGGGCATCGACGAAAGTCCGCGCCAGCCCGAAGGTCTGCGCCAGGTTCATCGCCTCCAGCATCAATGGGCGCCCGTTCTCGCCCTTGCGTTCGAGGGCGAAGGCGCGCAGGGCCATGACCTCAATGCGCAGGCGCCCGAGCTTCATCGTGTCGGCCAGCGCCACCGCCGGCGCCAGGCGGTCGAGGGCCGCCTGCCAGTCCTGGGCGGCGATCGCCACGTTGGCATGGGAGATGATCTGCAGCAGCGCCACCGAGCGATGCCACAGCGAACCTTCCGGATGGCCGCTCTGCGCGATGATCTCGTCGATGCGATCGGCCAGCACCCGGCAGGTTTCGCTGCGGAACTTGCCGGCATGGATGCGCACCTGGTCGGCCAGGCTGGCGACGATCAGCCGCGGCAGATGACGTTCGACACCGACGGCGCCGAGCGCTTCGAGCAGGTCGATGGCGCGATGCTCGATGCCCTGGGCGGCGGCGATGCGCGCCACCGTGCGGTAGGCGAACAGCGCCGTCTCGGGGGCACCGAAACGTTCGAGGACGTCCAGCCGGTTGGCCAGCAGCGCGGCCGCCTCGTCCAGCCGGTCGCGCTCGTAGACGGCGACGGCGAGCAGCGCCGCCAGCATGCAGGCCTGCGGGTGGCGGCGGCCGAGTTCGGACTCGGCACGCGTCAGCGCCGGCCGCAGCGTTTCCTCGCCGAGCAGCACCTGGCCTTCCCAGATGTAGCTGAGTCCGGTGACGAACTCCCCCCAGCGGCCCGCATAGACGTGGCTCTTGCCGAGATTTCCGCGCGGAACATGCTGCAGGCAGCGCCGCGCCTGCGCCGGGTCGCCCTTGAGGATGGAGAGGATCGCCTGGCGATTGGCGTGCATCTGGAGCAGGCGCGACTCGCGCGACGGTGGCGCGTCGGCCCACGGCTCGAAGAGGGTGGCGCAGCGGTCCGGCTCGTCGGCGAAGTAGGCGGCGCCGCTGAGGATCAGGGCGCACTCGTAGCGCAGGTGGCTGTCGACATCCGGATTTTCAAGAATGCGGGCGACCAGCCGCCCTGCTTCCTCCTGCCGCTCGCTGAGGGCCAGCGCCCAGGCCGCGGCTAGGCGCAATTGCGGGCGGCTGTCGAGATCGGCCTCGGGCAGATCGTCGAGCCATTCGAGCACGGTGCCGTGGTAACCCTGGGTCACCGCGTCGTACATGCAGCGCTCGGCCATGTCGTAAGCCTGCTGGCGCTGCCCGGCAGCATGCGCATGGCGCGCCGCCTCCTGGAGCATGCCGCGTCCGGACAGCCATTCCATGGCTCGCAGGTGCAGGTCGGCCAGCTCCGCTTCCGGCAAACCGGCGAGCCGCTGGCGCAGGGCATCGCGCGCCAGGGCGTGCAGGCGGAACCATTCGCCATCATCGCCGACCATGAAGATCGGCGTGTCGCCCGCCAGGCGGGCAAGTTGCTCCGGCGCATCGGCGCGCCCGAGCAGGGCGCAGCACAGGTCGGGATGCAGCATGTCGACCACCGAGACGCGGACGAGAAAGTCGACGTCCCCGGGGGCAAGATGGTCGAGCAGGCCGCCGACCAGCTGCTCGCTGCGCCCTTCGTTGCGCGCCAGCATGATGTTGATGGCGACCCCCGGATCGCCCCACCCCTCGACCGCGGCCAGCGCCAGCTGCAGGCCGAGCGGCCAGCCCTCGGTGATCTCGTGCAGCCGCGCGCAGGCGTCGGCATCCACATTGGGGCCGAAACGGTTGCGCATGAAGGCGATCGTTTCGTCGAGACTGAAGCGCAGGATCTCCGGCCCCACCGAAACGCAATCACCGTAGGCAGTCAGATCGGCCAGGGCGTCGTACATGTCGCCGCGCCCGGCGATGATCGCGCGCAGATTGGGTGGCAGGTTGTGCAGCAGGTAGACCAGCGTCGCGAAGTTGCGGGATGGAAGACGTTCCGCCTCGTCGACGATGAGCACCATGTCGAGCGAGGTCTGCGCCACCTCGGCCAGCCACGCGGTAATGCCCTCCAGCTCGCCCCCCGGGGCGCCCCCGCCTTCAAGAAAATAGCGTCCAAAGGCCGGTCGACCGCAACCGACACGCACTGCGAGGGTCAGGGCGTGCAGGAAATGCTGCGGGTCCTCGTGATCGTCGGCGGAAATCCAGGCCACCGCCGCCCCGCGCGCCAGATGCTCGCGCCGCCACTGGCCGAGCAGCGAAGTCTTGCCGAACCCCGCCGGCGCCTGCACCACCAGGACCGGTCGATCGCGGAACTGCTCGGCGTCGAGGCCGAGGCGCGGCCGCAACAACTGGTGCCGCGGCGCCCTTGGCGGCGTGGTGCGGAGAACGAGTCCGGACGTCATGGCGCCGGCCTGGCGGAGTGCGGTGGTCATCGGTATGCCCGCTGTTCATGCCTGGCTCGCGCCAGTTGTTGGAGGATTCCAGCGGTGGCTGCGGCCGGAAGCCCCTGCGACGACGGCCCCGCACCACCCCGAATTGGTTGGCAAATTTAAACACAGGCCGCGATTTTCCGACAACCTATCCCCCCCTTTTTCGAGGGGGGAAAAAGGCCTTCGGACCTCCTACCATGCGCTCCATACCAATTCGTCCGGGAAGCACCAGTCATGAAACTTGTCGATGTCTGCGCAGTGGAAGAGATCCCGCCGGGCAAGTCACGCGCGGTGCGTGCCGAAGGCCGGGATATCGCCCTGTTCAACGTCGACAGTCGCGTCTACGCCATCGAGAACAGCTGCCTGCACCAGGGCGCCGCGCTGAGCGGCGGCCAGCTGTGCGGCCACACGGTGACGTGCCGGGCGCACGGCTGGCGTTTCGACGTGACGACCGGGAAGCTCGGTAGTTCGCAGTGTCTGGGCGTCGCGTCCTTCCCGGTCGAGATTTCCGGTGACAGGGTCCTCGTCACCATCGGCAACTGAACCCGGTATCGCGCCACTCATTACAGGAATCGCCATGTATCGACATCTGCTGGTCCCCATCGAAAACTCCGATCTGTCCACCGTGACCATCGGCCGCGCCGTCGAGTTCGCCCTGGCGCTCGGCGCCCGGATCACCTTCTTCCACGCCAGCGCCGATCACTCGGCGTCGATCACCGGCGACGCCGAGATCGTCCGCATGACGGCGCCGGAAGATTACGCCTACAACTTCGCCGGCCGCGCCCGCGAACTGCTGACCAAGGCCGAATCGGCGGCGCGCGCCCGCGGCGTGCCCTGTTCGTCGGCGAGCACGGTCAGCGATTCGCCTTACACCGCGATCGTAGCCGCAGCGCGCGCCGCCGGCTGCGACCTCATCTTCATGGCGTCGCACGGCCGGCGCAGCACGCTCGGCATGATGCTCGGCTCGCAGACGCTGAAGGTCCTCACCCATTCCGAAATCCCGGTCCTCGTCTCGGCGATGGCCGAACCGCCGGTTCCGGCCCAGGCCATCGGCATCATCCGCGACGAGCACCGTTCGCTGGCCGCCGTCCTGCATGCCTGGCAGCACCTGTTCAAGGATGCGCAGGGCAAGGGCGTCCAGCCCGATGCGGCGCTGATGCAGGCGATGGTCCATTACATCCAGGCCTTCCCGGTCGCCCTGCACCACCCGAAGGAAGACGACTACCTGTTCCGCAAGCTGCGCGAGCGCACCGCCGAGGCCAACCCGGAACTCGACGAACTCGAGCGCCAGCACGTTCGCGACGAACAGCAGGTCATCGAACTGGCAGCGCTGGTCGACCGCTACGCCAGCGGCGCGGCGACCGTCGCCGAAGTCGAACAGGCGGTCTCGCACTACTCGCAGGCGATCTGGGAACACATGGGCCGCGAGGAAGGCGTGATCCTGCCGCTGGCACAACGCTACCTGACGGTGGAGGACTGGACGGAAATCAACGAGGCCTTCCAGAAGAACATGGACCCGCGTTTCGGCGGCGACACCGACGCCGAATTCAAGCGGCTGTTCTCGCGCATCGTCAATCTGGCCCCGTCATCCGCGAACTGACGCGCTGTACCGCACAAATATACATAGACCATAAACAGGAGAACACCTTGGAAAAAGCAATACGCTTCCATCAGACCGGCGGCCCGGAAGTCCTCAAGCTCGAAGAGGTCAGCGTCGGCGAGCCGGGACCGGGCGAAGTCCGCCTGCGCCACGTCGCGGTCGGCCTCAACTTCGCCGACACCTACTTCCGCAACGGCACCTACCCGATCCCCCTGCCCGCCGGCATGGGCGTCGAGGCGGCCGGCGTGGTCGAAGCCGTCGGCCCGGGCGTGAGCAACGTCGCCGTCGGCGACAAGGTGACCTACACCGGCTTCCTCAACACCCTGGGCGCCTACAGCACCTCCCGCATCATCGCCGCCGCGCCGCTGATCCGCCTGCCGGAAGGCATCAGCTGCGAAACCGCTGCCGCCATGACCATGCGCGGCCTGACCTCGGCCTACCTGATGCGCCGCATCCACGACTTCAAGGCCGGCGACACCATCCTGCTGCACGCCGCCGCCGGCGGCGTCGGCCTGATCGTCTCGCAATGGGCCAAGCTGCTCGGCCTGCGCGTCATCGGCACCGTGTCCACCGAGGAGAAGGCAGCCGTTGCCCGCGCCCACGGCTGCGACGAGATCATCAACTACAGCCACGAGGATGTGGCGAAGCGCGCCCGCGAATTGACCGACGGCGTCGGCGTCAATGTCGTCTTCGACAGCGTCGGCAAGAGCACCTTCATGGCCTCGCTCGATTCACTCAAGCGGCGCGGCCTGCTGGTCTGCGTCGGCACCGCCTCGGGCCCGATTGACGCCTTCAACCCGCAACTGCTGGCGATGAAGGGTTCGCTCTACCTGACCCGCCCGGCGCTCGCCGACTACATCGCCGACCCAGCCGAGAAGGCCGAGCTGGCCGGCGAGATCTTCGGCCACGTCGCAGCCGGGCGCATCAAGATCGAGATCAACCAGCGCTACGCGCTGGAAGACGCCGTGCAAGCCCATCGTGACCTCGAATCGCGCAAGACGACCGGGTCATCAATTTTCGTAATTTAAGGACGAGGAGACAACACACAATGAGAATCGAACAACTGACCTGCGCCGTCGGCGCCGAACTGATCGACGTCAATCTCGGCGATGCCGTGCGCGACGACGGCCTGTTCAACGAGATCTACGCCGCGCTGCTCAAGCACAAGGTACTGTTCCTGCGCGACCAGACGCTGGACAGGCTGTCGCGCGTCGATCACATGGCCTTCGCCCAGCGCCTCGGCGAACTCGAAACGCACCCGATGGCCCCGAGCCATCCGGAGGCACCCGGCCTCGTCCAGATCTACAAGAATCCGGACAGCCCGATGGACCGCTACGAGAACGCCTGGCACACCGACGGCACCTGGCGCGAGACGCCGGCGCTCGGCTGCGTGCTGCGCTGCATCGAGTGCCCGCCGGTCGGCGGCGACACGATGTGGGCCAACATGGTGCTGGCCTACGAGAAGCTGCCGGAATCGGTCAAGCAGGAAATCGACGGCCTGATCGCCAGCCACAGCTTCAATTCCTCCTTCGCCGCCGCGATGCCGCAGGACAAGCGCCTGGCGATGAAGGCCCAGTATCCGGATGCCGAACATCCGGTCGTGCGCACCCACCCCGAGACCGGCGAGAAGGTCCTCTTCGTCAATGCCTTCACGACGCACTTCGTCAATTACCACACCCCAAAGCGCGTCCGTTTCGGCCAGGACTACAACAAGAGCGGTTCCGACCTGATGCAGTACCTGATCAGCCAGGCCTACAACCCCGAGTACCAGGTGCGCTGGCGCTGGAAGCCATACAGCATGGCGATCTGGGACAACCGCTCGACGCAGCACTACGCGGTCATGGACTACCCGCCGTGCCACCGCAAGATGGAACGCGCCGCCATCATCGGCGACAAGCCCTTCTAAACAGACACCCGGGCCGGCTGTTGCGGTCGACCCGGCAAAACCACCCAAATCCATATCAAGATCATCTCAAGGAGCAACACATGAATTTCCTCGACGGTTCCCTCTTCCCCGAAAACCAGCAAAAGCTCGTCATCACCTGCGCCCCCTACGGGCCGGAGTGGATGCCTTCCGATTTCCCGGAGGACATCCCGGTCACCATGGAAGAGCAGATCCAGAAGGCGGTTGATTGCTACAACGCCGGCGCCACCGTGCTGCACGTGCATTGCCGCGAACTCGACGGCAAGGGCTCGAAGCGCCTGTCCATGTTCAACGAACTGCTGGCCGGCATCCGTGCCCGCGTGCCGGACATGATCCTGCAGGTCGGCGGCTCCATCTCCTTCGCGCCGGAAAGCGACGGCGAGGCCGCCAAGTGGCTGTCCGACGACACTCGCCACATGCTGGCCGAGCTGACTCCGACGCCGGACCAGGTCACCATCGCCATCAACAGCAACCAGATGAACGTCGTCGAGCAGATGTGCGAAGCCGACGTCGCCGGCACCTCGCTGGGCGAACCGGAGATGTACCGCGCCTACCGCGAGATGACCATCCCGGCCGGTCCGGAGTGGGTCGAGGAGCATATCCGCCGCCTCTCCGCCAAGGGCATCCAGACGCACTTCCAGTTGGCCAACATCACCCAGTTGGAAACCGTCGAGCGCATGATGCGCCGCAATGTCTGCAACGTGCCGCTGATCCTGACCTGGGTCGCCATCGGCGGCGGTTTCGATGCCCCGAACATCTACAACCTGGCCAACTTCGTCCGGGCCTGTCCGGACGGCTCGGTGCTGACGCTCGAAACCTCGATGCTCAACGTCCTGCCGATCAACATGATGGCGATCGCCATGGGCCTGCACGTCCGTTGCGGCATCGAGGACAACATCTGGACCCAGGACCGTTCGCGCAAGATGACCACGGTCGAGCAGATCGAGCAACTGGTGCGCATCGCGAAGGAATTCGGCCGTCCGGTCGCCAACGGCAAGGAAGCCCGCGAAATCTACAAGATCGGCACCTTCTACAAGGACGCCGACGAGACCCTGGCGGCCAACGGCTTCGCGCCGAACCGCAAGCCGGGTCAGATTGGCTTCACGCACTACGCCAAGGCCGCCTGAGCGGCATCCCCTCGGGACGGGCAGCGAACACTGCCCGTCCCGCAACCAGACATAACTAAAATGGCCCAGGCCAGCCGCTGACGCGGCCGGCCGGTGCCTGACCAAAGAATTCGAGGAGATCGCAGTGGCCATCCATGTCGCCGATGCCGGCATCGACATCCGATATACACCGAAGGTGTCACGCACCTTCGCCTGGATCGTCTTCGCCCTCACCTTTGGCCTGCTGCTCTCCGACTACATGTCACGGCAGGTCCTCAACGCCGTGTTCCCGGTGCTCAAGGCCGAATGGGGCCTCAGCGACACGCAGCTCGGCTCGCTGAACAGCATCGTCTCGCTGCTCGTCGGGCTGCTCACCTTTCCACTTTCCCTGCTCGCCGACCGCTGGGGCCGCGTGCGCAGCATCGTCCTGATGGCCGCGCTATGGAGCCTGGCCACCGCCGCCTGCGCTGTCGCCGAGAACTATGGGCAGATGTTTGCCGCGCGCTTCTTCGTCGGTGTCGGCGAAGCCGCCTACGGCAGCGTCGGCATTGCCGTCATCATCGCCGTCTTCCCGCCGCACATGCGCTCGACGCTGAGCGGCGCTTTTCTGGCCGGCGGCGCCTTCGGCTCGGTGCTCGGCATGGCGCTGGGCGGCGTCATCGGCGCCCAGTTCGGCTGGCGCTGGGCCTTCGGTGCCATGGCGCTGTTCGGCGTGGCACTGGTCATCCTCTACGCGCTGGTCGTGACCGAGAAGCGGCTCAATCCGGACGGCCCTGCCCGGCCGGGCGGAAAAGCCGGCAACGCCCGTTTCCCTTCGCTGCGCGGACTGCTCGCCGGCCTGTTTTCCTCGATCTCGGTCTGCTGCGCCTATGTCGGCAGCGGCCTGCAGCTGTTCATGATGGGTTCGATGATGGCCTGGCTGCCCAGCTTCGCTAACCGCTACTACGAGCTGCCGGCGGACCGTGCCGGCCTGTTCGCCGCCGTCTTCGTCCTCGTGGGCGCCGTCGGGATGACCAGCTGCGGCATCATCACCGACTGCCTTGGGCAGATGTCCATCTGCCCAACGGCCCGGCCCAGCTTGCCCTGCTCGCCGTCGGCATGTTCTTCGTCGCCGGCACCACCGGACCGGTCGGCGCCATGGTCGCCAATTTGACCCATCCGGCCATCCATGCCACGGCCTTCGCCACCTGGTCGCTAGCCAACAACCTGATCGGCATGGCGCCGGGGCCATTCCTGACCGGTGCCCTCGCCGATCGCATCGGGCTGCTCGGCGCCCTGCAGTGGATGCCGCTGGTCGGCCTCACCGCCGCCGCCGTCTTCGCCCTCGGCCGTCGTAACTACGCCAGCGACCTGGCGCGCATCCGCGCCCAGCAGGCGCAGGAAAATCAATAGACCTCAACGGAGTTCCCATGTCCCGATCCCCCACCCCGACCGTCCTTTTCGTCCCCGGCCTGCGCGACCACGTCGATGACCACTGGCAGACCCACGCCCAGAAAAAGATCCCCGGCGCCCGCTGCGTCGCCCCGCTCGAACACGACAAGCTGTCGCGCGACGCCCGCGTCGAGGCGCTGCAGGCAGCGCTGGCCGACATCGACGGGCCTGTCGTCCTCGCTGCCCATAGCGCCGGCTGCATGATCGTCGTCCAGTGGGCGCAGAAATACCGCCGCGCCGACATCATCGGCGCCCTGCTCGCCGCCCCGGCCGATGTCGAATCGCCGATGCCCGCCGGCTACCCGAGCGTCGACCAGCTCGCCGCTGCCGGCTGGACCCCGATCCCGCGCCGGCCGCTGCCTTTCCCGAGCATCGTCGCCGCCTCGACCAACGATCCGTTGTGCAGTTTCGCCCGCGCCGAGGATTTCGCCCGCGCCTGGGGCAGCCGCTTGCTCGATGTCGGCGCCGTCGGCCACATCAATCCGCCGGCCGGTTTCGGCCCGTGGGCGCAGGGCGAAGACCTGATCCGCGAACTGAGCTGAACGCCGCCCGGAATCCACCCGTGAAAACGCTCTCTCCAGTGGCGTTGACCGCGCTGCTGGCGGTGATCGGCCTCCTGAACTCCATCTGTTCCGACATGGTGATCCCGGCCCTGCCCTCGCTGCGCGACGACCTGCAAGTCAGCAACTGGCAGGCGCAGCAGACCATTTCGTTCTTCTTCGGCTCCTGCGCCTTCATGTCCCTGTGGTATGGGGCGCTGGCCGACGCCTGGGGTCGCCGTGCCGTCACCCTCGGCGCCCTGCTGGTGGTCGCCGTCACCGCGCTCGGCTGCCTCGCCGTCCGTCAGATCGAGCACCTGTGGGCGCTGCGGACCCTGCAGGGCATGGCCTCGGGCGCCGGCCTGGTGATCAGCCGCACCGTCGTGCGCGACCTGCACATCGGCCCCACGGCGCAGAAACTGCTGAGCAACATCATGATGGTGCAGACGCTGTCGCTGGTCGCGACGCCGGTGATCGGCGTGCTGCTGGCCGCAGCCTGGGGCTGGCGCGCCGTCTTCGGCGTCATCGCCGGCCTCATGCTGGCGCTGGCGTTCGTATGCTGGCGCTGGCTGCCGGAAACGCTCCCGGCCGCGCAGCGTCGCCCGCTGCGCCCGGCCGCCCTCTGGCACGCCTACGCCGGCGTGGCGCGCAACGGCAGCTTTCTGCGGCTGTCGACGGCCCACGTCGCCAACTGGGTAGCGATGGCAATGTACGCCTTCTCGGCCCCCGCCATCGTCATCCACCATCTCGGACGCGCAACGACCGATGTCTGGATGGTGTTCGTGCCGATCACCGGCGGGCTGGTTTCCGGCTTCATCCATTTCCCGCGCCTGGCAAAACGCCTCGCGGGAGCCGCCCTTCTCGGGCGCGCCTACCGGATCCTGGCGCTGGCCGTCGCGCTCAATCTCGTCCTTTGCGGCCTGCTGCCGCCCAGCCCGCTCCAGCTGTTCCCCCTGATCGTCTTTTCCTACGGCATGGCGCTGGCCCTGCCGATCCTGATCGACCGCGCGCTGGCGCCGGTGCACGAACACGCCGGGGTCGCCGCCTCGTGCCAGACCTTCATGCAGTTCGCCGTGATGGCCTTCGGCGCCGGCGTCCTCGCCCCGCTGTTGTGGGACTCGCTGTTCCTGCTGGCGCTCGGCACCGGCACCCTTACCGCCATCGGCGCCGGATGCGTGCTCTACGAGGCACGCCGCCGCCCCGCGCATCCCTGCCCGACCACCTGACCGCCACGCCATGTCCATCACCCTCGCCATCGACGTCCATTTCGACCTGATCTGCCCCTGGTGCCTGATCGGCAAGCGCCACCTGCGCACCGCCATCGAGCAGTTCCGCGCCTTGCACCCGGACGTGGAAATCACGGTCGCCTGGCGCTCGCACCAGCTGCTGCCCGACATTCCTGCCGCCGGCATCCCCTACCAGGTATTCTACGAACGGCGCCTCGGCGGCCCGACGGCCGTCGCCGCACGCCGCGCCCAGGTCCAGGCCGCCGCCCGGACAGCCGGCATCGAGTTCGCCTTCGAGCGCATCGCGTTGATGCCCAACACGCAGCTGGCGCACCGGCTGATCGACTGCGCCGGCGAATTCGGCGGCCCCGAACAGGTGGCCTACCTCATCGAGCGCCTGTTCGCCACCTACTTTCTGGAAGGACGCAACATCGGCGCCCTCCCGGTTCTGCTCGCGATCGCTGCCGAAGCGGGCTTCCCGGCCGCCGCCATCGAGGCCCGCCTGGCCACGCCGGAAGCCGGCGACCGCTTCCGCGCCCGGCTCGCCACCGACAGCGGCATTTCCGGCGTCCCGTTCTTCGTCTTCAACAACCGCCTCGCAGTTTCCGGCGCCCACCCACCGGCCTCATTGCTGGCGGCGATGGAACAGGCGCTGCTGCCGACCGCCACCGCCCACCCCGTTTAACCGAATCAGCCGCCCACCCCGAGACGGCGCCATCAATATCAAAGGAGAACACTCATGGAAAAACCCGTCGCCGCCTGGACCCCTTCGCCGCAAACGATCGCCGACGCCAAGGTCACCGCCTTCATCGACTGGCTGGCCCGCGAGCGCGGTGTCAAAGTCTCCGACTACGATGCCCTGTGGCGCTGGTCGGTGACCGACATCGACGCCTTCTGGGGCGCCGTGTGGGACTACTTCGCCATCCCCTCGACCGCGCCGCGCGGCAAGGCCCTGGCCGATGCCCGCATGCCCGGCGCCGTGTGGTTCCCCGGCGTCGAACTGAACTACGTCGAGCAGGTCTTCCGCCATGCTACCAATGAGCGGCCGGCCATCGTCTTCCGCGACGAGTCGGGCGCCGAGCGCGACGTGTCGTGGGCCGAACTGCAGCGCCAGGTCGGCGCGCTGGCCGCGACGCTGCGCGCGCAGGGCATCGGCCGCGGCGACCGCGTCGTCGCCTTCATGCCCAACATTCCCGAGTCGGTCGTCGCCTTCCTCGCCGTCGCCAGCCTCGGCGCCATCTGGTCGGTATGCTCGCCGGACATGGGCCGCGTCGCCGTGCTCGACCGTTTCCGCCAGATCGAACCAAAGGCGATGATCGCCGTCGACGGCTACCGCTACGGCGGCAAGGCGCACGACCGCCGCGCGTTGGTCGGCGAACTGCTGACCGAACTGCCCAGCGTCGAACACCTCGTCCTGCTGCCGGCGCTCGACCCGGCCGCCGGCACCGCCGGCTTCGCCAACGCCACCGCGTGGGCCGACGCCACCGCCGGCAACGCGCCGCTGCAGCCGGCGCACGTGCCCTTCGACCACCCGCTGTGGGTGG